>ERZ1026903.398-NODE-398-length-20932-cov-15.183982_pt1 | contig 20932 bp, 20 predicted proteins | sample MGYA00380180_ERZ1026903 | MGnify/ENA primary metagenome ERZ1026903 (study PRJEB33269, sample SAMEA4719816) | human gut metagenome | biome: human-associated habitat; feature: organic feature; material: feces | place: Cameroon | collected 2013-10 ... | reverse complement strand
GGCAGGGTGCAGTCCGGAGTATTCCGATGACACCCAAGGCTGACATCAGCAAACGACAATGAAACACCGTCATGAACGGGTACTTGCTCATCCTGCCCTTTTTCTTTAATCTTCCCACAGATAATTATTTTTTATTTGCACACGGATCTCACGGATTTTGCTCCTTCGGAGCTGGTCAGGTCTGGGGAAAGTGCAGTGGACTATGACTTAGTCCAATCCGTGAAATCCGTGGAATCCGTGTGCTATTATTAAACATTAAAATCAAAAGAAGAATATGAATAAATCCAAGTGGTCAACAGTCATTCAGTTTGTCATCACCGTCCTGACGGCAATCGCCTCAGCGTTCTGCGTGCAGAGCTGCAAGGGATAGACACACTGAGTATTATTTTTATGGCACACGGATCGCACTGATCTCACGGATGAATTACATCGCTATACGATGTATTCCTTCAGACAGGTCATCAACATTAAAGTTCACAAGAATACCGACTTTTTTGTTGGCGATTTTAAGGTAAGTCATCAGTTGCTTGAAATGCACAGGTTTCAACTCTTCCACTGATTTCAACTCGATTATCACCTTATCTTCAACAAGCAAATCCAACCGATAATCACATGGAAGTTTCTGACCATCATAGATTACAGGAAGAGGTATTTGTTGTTCAACCTTCAAACCCTCTTTCCGTAATTGGCAGACTAAAGACTCCTCATAGATCTGTTCGAACAATCCGGGTCCCCAATAGTTGTAGACCTTAAAGATTGCTCCCCTTATCTTGTATGTCAAATCTCCATATAGCAACATAATATAAATAATTTTTAGTTAAAAAATCCGTGAAATCCGTGGAATCCGTGTGCAAAAATAAAGAAAACAATTATTAATCCGTAGCAATCCCAAGAAAATCATGAGAAAGATCGACTTAATCATTATCCATTGCTCTGCCAGCAGAGCCAACCGCAATTTCACGGTAGAAGACCTCGAAGCCTGTCACAAGGCTCGTGGCTTAAAGAGCATCGGCTATCACTACTACATCACCAAGGATGGCGAAATCTATCCATGCCGTCCCGAGGAGATGATCGGCGCCCATGCCAGACATTACAACGCTCACTCTATAGGAATCTGTTACGAGGGCGGTTTGGATGCCAACGGCAATCCTGCCGATACCCGGACCGAAGCCCAGAAGCGCAGCATGATAGAACTCTTGAAGAGCCTCTGCCTTGACTATCCCGATGCCGAAGTCATCGGCCATCGTGACCTCCCATGGGTTCGCAAAAGCTGTCCTTGCTTTGATGTAAAGAAGTGGCTGAAAGAAATAAACTTCCACATTTAGGAAGAAAATAAGTTCAGTCCATGTTTTCATCCCAATCCGTAAGCCAATCAACTTACAGATTGGGATTATTCATTTAATTCTCATTTGAAGTCAACTTCTTCAAATCATAATCAAAAGCCTGCCTTTCTCAAAATTGCACGAGCTTCAGCTACTTTTGCAGAAAAGTCCACACGATTATTACTATTCATAACTTCCTCTGCTTTTTCTACAAAGCGAACAGCTTCATCTCCTCGAAGGGTTGGTATCACTTTAATATCTATTGCAATAATCATCTCCTTTAAAACGTTTATAGGTTACAAAAATACATTTTTCCCCTCGCACCGCCAAAATTCTTGCATTATTTTAACGTTAAAGGTCTTTATTTCAGCCCCTTCTTGTCATTATCCTCAAACCAGTCAGCTACATGCAAGAGCCGATGGCGTAACGCAAATAAAGAACAGGTAGAAAATGCCAATACAATATTTCCCATCTATTTGCGTTTTATCAAAAGCAAAGAACCATAAGACATGATTATATGAAACATATTTATCAATATCTCCGCCTCCTTCTTTGGCGAATCCTTGATGCCATAGACCGCAAGCTCGGACCAGGACCAGGCGACCATCGCCTCTAACCCAGATTCAAGACAAAGTTACATGAACTTTGCCTTGATAAACTGTGGCACCTTCCAAGCCATTTTCATCAGCTTTGTCAATGTCACAGGCTTGAAGAACTCAGGGAGATACGCCACCTTCAGATGGCAGTTATACAGATAGTTCACCAGGAGGTTGGTATCAGCAGCAATCTTGTAGCTCTCATCATAGAGACCACATTTCATCATCACCTCACGCTTGATATAGCAGGTAGGATGCAATGGAAGCCAGCCACATCTCACCTTCCAGCGAGCATACTTGCCTCCAATCCATTTTCTCACCACCTTATTGGTATTCTGCTCATTCACAAAGATACCATCGGCATAGAGGAAATCGCAATCCGTCTCCTCCATCTTCTTCACAACGTGCGATACCGTATCCTTGGCAAACATAAAGTCATCAGAATGACAAAGAGCAATCACGTCACCCGTCGCCATACGAATACCTTTGTTGATAGCCTCATACATACCATGGTCTGGCTCAGAGATAAACTTCACCTTATCCTCATGACCAGCGATAGCCTCACGGATAATCTGAGCAGACTGGTCCTTAGAAGCACCATCCACGATGATGTACTCGATATCAGGATAATCCTGCGCTAACACACTCTCCACTGCACCGCGAATCGTCTTCTCACGGTTGTAACAACTAGTTATAATCGATACTTTCATTTATAGAATAAATTCAAAATCTTTTTCTTAAACTTCACTGCTCTATTTATAATAACTGTAGCTATTATAGAAGTCATAACAGACATACAGAAAGTAGCCCAATTTGGTGAAACCTGATCAGCAAAATAATCATATAAGATATTCCAGATTTTTACGGCAACAGATCCACCCCAAAATATGATTAATGCGATAATAATAGCAGATAGAACCCATCTATTAGCTATCTTCATCAAACACCTTGTAAACCAACAACTTGGAATCCTATATATATGATTCAAGAAGACAAATATAAGTTTATCAGACTTGTCACCAGAAACAACACTTGATAAAGCCAGGAATACACCATAGAGAGCCCATATTGGGCGTTTTTTCGAGCTGTCAAGCATCGGATGCTCAACTATCCTCCCATTACTTCTATCCATCAATAACTTTATGGAGTCAAAAAGCACTTTATCATGCATTCCTAATTTATCGTAACATAAGACTACATAAGGAAGAACATAATGGAAAAATGATATTCTATATTTATTATCTTGATTTTCTGTCTCTATCATCTCTAGACGACAGGAGAGTAAGGATGTTTCCAAAGACAAGTCTTTCATAGAAGACATTAACCACTTCTTTCCGTTTTCAATACATTCTTTAAAGCTACACTGAATCTTATCTTCCAGTTCCGATAATGTCAATAGAACATACGATGTAAAGAATACCCCAGGCTCGTCTCCTAGAACTTCTCCCCAACCACCATTTTTATTCTGTATATTAATCAGCCAATGAATAGCAGCCTCAACGTTTTCATCATCTTTCACATTAAGAGCAGATAATGTTCGCAAGACAAAGCAGGTGATATAGACTCTGGCTTCACCATTTTCTCTAAAAGGCCATCCTAGATCATCCTTTCTCGATGGGTTTTGATCCAGGAGCCATTTTGTACCACGAGATATTATTTCATCATATTGCCTATTCTCATTATAGGCATGCAAAGCTAACAATGCCCAGCATGTAGCCTCAACATTAGAGCAGTTTTGGGAATTAGAAATATAAGGCCAACCACCATCAGATTTTTGCTTATCTGCCAAACCTGCAATCACATTCTCTTCTTTTGCAAATGCAGTTCCAAGTTTCTTATGCATAAGAAGTCCAATTGCGGAAGCTACTATACCAATTTTCCTTGCCCCTAAATATTGATGCCAGCCAACATCATTACCAATAGTCCGAATATTTGCATCCAAATTGTCCAGTAATTCTGAAATGCGAGTATTCACATCAATTGAATCAATATATCTCATCTTAAAAATAAGGCTTTAACTTATTTACCGTATCCATAATAACATCCCAATTTTGGAGTTCAACCCAATTCCAGCGTTCAGGTGTTCCTAATGCACACGATAGTTTATATCTTAGATATTGAGATCTCAAAGATATTTCAGGAGTAAAAACCATTATATGTGAATCTTCAACATACAAATATCTCTCACTCTTCTTTGCATATTCATAAGCATCAACCAAACTATCAAATGCATTCCCCTCCATTTCAGACTTTACAATATCCGACATACAGACATCAACAGGAATACAATGAAGATGGGCATGAAAACAATGTCTGTGATCCTTACCTATCAAACAAGATCCCGTCTTTCCATGTTCATAGAAGATGCAAGTGCCATATACTTTATTCAAGACATCCTTTACTTTCTCTTTCAAGTCAAGATATTCTTGTATGAGTTCTGTTGGAATATTGGCACAAGCCGGAATATGTTTTTTAGATACAATCAACAAATAGCCTTCGACTATAGGACCCAAAGAAGCCATTACATAGAAGTTTTCTGTAGTATATAGGATTCGCTCCTTTTCTGGCGGATAACAAAACCTACACGTTTCTTCTAACTGACAAGCTAAATCAACAATATTGTTCATTCCTAACTTATTAACCAACTAATCTAGAGCACTTAGAGAACACTATTCATACTTATGTATCCACTCCAAAGTCACCTTCGTACCATCAATTCTTGATACTGGCAAATTAGGAGCAACAGACTTGATTGGCTCCAGATTATGAACATTATCTGTAGTCATATTATGGAGACGGAAGCTAGTCATAGGGAATGCTATACCAAACTTCTTTAAGAAATCGCCAACCCATCCTACGATCTTGAAGCACCAAAAAGGAACATGAGGGATATGAATGCCTTCTATCTTAGCGATTTCATTAGCCCAATCTGTAATAGGATAAGCCTCATAATCACCGAGATAATAAACATTTCTATTTACCTTCTCTGGTGCAGCCTGCAAGATAGACATAATCTGGTAGATGGCATTATCCACATATCCGTATGTCTTTCGGCATGCACGCTTACCCATATGGAAATACATATGATTCAAAACGATATGGAAGAACTTATCATAAGGCTCGCCAAACCAAGGTCCCCAAATAGAAGTTGGGCGAATGATACTCCAAGTATAAGAAGGGTTAGCCATCTTGATACGCTTTTCAGTTTCCACCTTGCTTTCACCATACAATGTGTGAGGAGCATAATCCTCGAAGTCCTTTGGCATATAGCCAGGCTCACATACATACATAGAAGAAGCAAAGATTGCACGCTTCACAGTACCCACTGCTTCTATGGCATCAAGCAGATTGCTTACACCACCCATATTGGCATCATAGTCCTGCAACGTTTTGCCATTGAGGTCTGTTCTTGCGCCAAGATGAATAACATAATCTGGAGCAAATGCCTCTACTGCTGCAACAATAGCATCATGATTACGTAAATCAACTTGCACCCAATACTTGTCCTGAGCTGAAATCTTTGGCTTCACAATATCAATATTCTGAATTTCGTACTGAGCATCTTTTGCCAGATGCTCAATGAGGTTAGTTCCAATGAAACCAGATCCTCCTGTTACTAATATCTTACTCATTTTATCTTATTGTTCATTATAAAATTAACAAAATCTTCAACTCGAGAGCAATATAATTCAACAGAATAATTAGCCCTAGAATCATCGAAAGCTCCCCTTCTTACTTTATTATATTCACCTTTTGAACACAATAATTGTTGTAAGCCAGAAACACATTCTTCCGCACTAGAAAACAAATATCCGTTTATTCCGTTTTTTACTAATTCCGAAGTACCACCACTATTATAACCAAGAACCGGAATAGCTCTCTGCATAGCTTCAATTGTAACTCGTCCGAAACCTTCACTCCTTGAACACATCATCAATATATCCATGTCCTTATAAATTACATTCGGATTCTTTTCAAAACCATGAAAGACAACACTATCAGATATTTGCATTCTTTGAACCATTTTATATAGGCTATTCTTGTATTTTCCAACTTTATCACCCCAAACATGCAGCTTAGCATTAGGATATATTTTCAAAATTGTTGGTAATATTCTAATAGCAACGTCTTGTCCTTTTTCAGGGTCAAGAATACCTACTATGCCCAAATTTAATTCTTTAGGAAGTTCTTTATCAGAGAAGGCAAAATCTATGGTATTAACGCCATTATAGATAACCTTCTGCCATTTCTTTAATGGTTCCCCAAGATTTACATGATTGGCAACAGAATTAGAAACATATATTACGCCATCGCTTTGATTGATATAGTCTTTTTTCTTTTTTCTACCATATACAAATCTAGCATCATGATCCAAATCCATAAATTCACGAATATGGCTGATATGCTTAATTCCATTCCTTTTAGCTATTTTTATACCCAAATTCTCTGCTGAAGTGTTAGAATAAATAAGGTCTGGTTCAAAACCACATACATATTTTTCAATTTTAGATAGCTGAAAATAAGTATGCATAGCTAAGAAAGGAAAAGCTAGATACTTCAATTGAGGCTTATAATAATAAAGCTGTGTAAAACAGCTTATTACAACATATTTTATGTTCTTTTGCACTAACGCCTCCTCTATATTCCCATGTTTTGGCAATATCAAAGCGACTTCATCTCCTTTTTTCTTGAAATGCTCAATTATAGTAAGCATGGAACGATTTGCACCATAAAGCTCACTATAATTAGAAATAAATAATATACGCATTATTTTTCAAAATAATAATTGCAACAAAATAGAGCCGATAACAATTATACTAAATTTTATATTTGAGAAACTCATATATCGGATTCGTTAATTTATGATTTTTCATAAATTCGGCAACTCGTTTTTTAAACGATTTCTTATCTACCCAACTTCCAAAACCACAATGCATAGCTATTGTGGAATCACAAATATCTTTGTAATTCCACGGAAAAACTTTAGAAGGCAATATTAACATATTTCCGTCAAGTTCTTGTCTTTTATCAAAATAGCGGAATCCATATTTCTCTGCACAAAATGCAAAGATGCTTGGTGCAGTCTCCTTAAAAGAAACATTTCCATTAATATCTGCATAATGAACACTAGAATAATAATCCATTACGTCCTTCATTATAGGATTACCCTTTTCAGAACCAATAATTGCTGCCTGTAAACCTATACCAGGAACATCAAGTAATTTACTATCTCTCTGCGCTTACCTGTTTCATCCAATAATTGATTGAAATCCACATTGTTCCAATAGTTTTTATGGATTTCCGTTCCTATAAAAAAATTGGAGTTCAATAGTTCCTGAGTAAAAGGTCTAATGACTCTTACATCAGAATCTAAGTAAATTCCTCCTTCATGATATAATGCATAAGCTCTAATATAATCACAAGCGAAAGCCCACTTTTTTAAGTTACAAGCCTCTTTGACAAATGTAACCGAATCAACATCAAAGTTATCTTTTGTCCAACATTTCACTTCAAAATCTGGCAGGATTTCCTGCCAAGTTTCCATACAATTCTTTAAAAATGGAGGAATCTCTTCTCCACTCAACCACACCCAATGAATTTTTTTTGTTATCATAATTATTATTTTTATTTTAATGAGATATTATTCCAAATAAAATCTTGGAAATTCTGTCCAAGATTATTTTTTTCTATATACCATTTCTTATACTCATTTTGCCGAGTTTTCATAGATAAAATTTCATCTTTCTTTATTTGAGAAACCTTTATCAATAATTCAGCCAAAGCTTCTACAGAATTATTTTTAAAAAGATATCCATTTACGCCATCTTTTATATGTTCTTCGAAAGCCGGTATATTCGAAGCTATAATAGGAATTCCATAATTTATCGCAACTAACGAAGGACCTGATTGTGTTGCAGACTCATAAGGAAGCACCAAAAAATCAGAGTTTACAAAATAATTTGGAATATCCTCATTTTTTACAAAACCGAATCGCAGATCAAACAACTCCTTATTTCTTATCATATTAGTATATTTCTTAATATCTGAATCAGAAGCATTACCTGCAATAACTACCTTAATATTAGGATTTTCCAAACGATTAACAGCCTCTATCAATAAATCTAAACGCTTATAATCACGTATTAAACCAAAAAACAGCAATACAACTTTAGAATCCTTTCTCCCTGTTCGTTTAGCTTGACCAAAATCTTTTGGAGGCATATCCGTGTAAAAAGACTTTTTACACGGAAAATCTTTTTTGAACAAATCATCCTGTTGTTTAGAGAAAAAATGAAACAAACGAAATCTTTTGTATATTTTTTCTTTTAATTTATTACCTAAAGATGCTCCTAAAGATTTATTATCTCCATGCTCAAGATAGTTATGTGACGAAACTATTGTCCTATTTTTAGGAAAAAAGCACAACATCAAGAATAGAAAATATGGGTTTTTTCCTGGTATGACAAAATAAATATCATTTTTACTATGATGCCTTAAGAAACATTTTGCAAAGTATTTTAAAGCAACAAAAAATGATCGCGGATCTCTATCTCTACATTTTTGATAAACTTGCGAGAAAGATATACTTGAAGGTAACTCCTTGGTGGGATACTTAGCACCTTTTACAGGACTTAAACAAAAAGCATTAACATTAAAACTTTTCGCTAAATCAGGCAAAACCGTTACATCAGTATCCCACCAAGAGTCATATGTTATATAATTTATTTGCATAATAGCTTTTGTATAGTTACAAAGAGGGCATCAGCTACATTCTCCTCAACCTTGATGCTTTTCTTCACCCCAGCATTCTCGCCTGCTTCCACATCACGATGGCTATCACCTATCATATAGGATTCTGACAAATCAATGTTGAAGTCTTTAGCTGCCTGCAACAAGAGTCCAGGCTTTGGCTTACGGCAATCGCAATCTATTTTGTATTCTGGGCGTTCTCCTTCAAATCCCTTGTCTGGATGATGAGGGCAGATATAAATACCGTCAACATAAGCACCTTCTTTACCCAAGAGGGTTGCCATTTTCTTGTGTATCTCGTTGAGTTCTTCCCATGTGACCTCTCCTCTTGCTATCACAGGCTGGTTTGTGACAACAATCGCCAAATATCCACTTTGGTTAATAAGCTTAATAGCCTCAGCTACTCCTTCTATCAATTCAAAGTCATCTATATTGCGAAGGAATCCCACATATTTATTGATTGTTCCATCACGATCAAGGAATATGGCTTTCTGTTTGTTGGTAAGATTCTTTGCCTGAACAACACCATTTTTATAATCGGCCTCCACTTGATGAAAACGTTCTGGAGTTCCCATGTCCTTTACATATTCAGGACTGTCATAACAGAACATCATGTTTGAGCCACACAAAGGTTTGAGTATCTGTCGGTCCAAATCAACCTTTCCTTGTGGAAATCCTGACTCTTTGTTGATTTCAAGAGATTTTAAACTAATATCCAAAGCCTTAGGATCTATCACATGAAGACCAGCATTCACACGATTGTCATACCACTGTGGACGTTCATCTTCCTTGGCAAGCCATTTCTCTACACGATCATTTTTATCAGCAATAATCAATCCACTATCGTATGGATGCGAGTTGGGATGGGTAAACAGAGTAACAAGACCTCCATGATTCTTATGGAACGCAACCATACGATTGAAATCAACATCGAATGCTGCATCCGCATTCAAGAGAAGAAAAGGCTCATCACCTATCTTTTCCCTCAGTCTAAACAAAGCACCAGCATTGCCAAGAGGTGACTCTTCTACAAAATAATCTATTTTTGCTCCAAACTGACTGCCATCTCCAAAATAAGCAATAATCTTGTCGGCTAGATAACCTACGGTCAAAATGATGTCTTTAAAACCTTGCGCACAGAGAGATTTTATTTCTCGCTCAAGTATAGGCATACCTGCCACTGGAATCAGTGGCTTTGGTATGTTAGGAAAAAGCTCTGCGATACGGGTTCCTCTACCGCCCGCCATAAGTATTGTCTTCATTTCTAACAATATTAAGAATTGAATGTTTAGTTACTATTGATTACCAAAGAACTTTTCTTCCAACATCAAGCACAAGCAATGATATACAGGAAGATGAAGTTCCTGAATCTTATACGTCTCGGTCTCTGGAACATGGATACAAACATCTGCGAATGTTTCCAACTTGTTTTCGTTCTGACCTGTCAATCCTATTACCTTCAAGCCCTTAGACTTTGCAGCAACTGCTGCATAAAGAACATTCTTACTATTTCCAGAAGTCGAGATACCCAAGAATACGTCACCAGCTCTACCCAAGCCATTCACTTGTTGAGCGAAAATCAACACAGGTACGGCGTCATTCATAAATGCAGTTGTTAAAGAAGGTTCCCCCACCAAAGAAATGGCAGGAAGAGTTCCCTGCAAGTGGTCAGCCAGCACTGTACCCATCTCTGCATCAATCTGCATGAGACGGTCAATCTGAGCTGCATAAATCTTGCGCTTCAGCTTAAACTCCTTCATCAGCTCGCCAACTATATGTTCAGAGTCTGATGCAGAACCACCATTACCAGCTACCAATAACTTGCGACCAGCCGAATAAGCTTCCTCCAGGATTTGGTAAGCCTTCAATATATCCTCTTTACAACTCTCCAACTGTGGATAACGTTGTACCAAAGTTTCAATATGTTTATCCATAACCTTACTCTTATTTATATTGTACCTTATTCAATGCAGTCACATTATCTGTAGGATAGATTTTCCATCCATGAGCACCACCATCAGAGAACTGGAATGGCATCACAAAACCATTAAGTTTCTTCAAAGCCTCTTCCACTTCCTTCTTACGGGTAGGTTCAATCACAAACATGATAAAACCACCACCACCAGCACCGGAAACTTTTCCTGCCTTAGCACCTGCAGCCATCGCAACATCCATTGCCTCCTGAATCATAGGATTGGTGATGTTATTTGCCATCTTCTTCTTGTTTTCCCAACCTTCACGGAGAATATCTGCAAATCCATCAATATCACCCTTCAAGATAGCAAGTTTCATATCCTTGGCACTTTGCTTAATCTTATGCATAGCTTCTACTGCATCGTTATCACCATGAGAGGTATTCTTCTTCTGCTCCTCAATGATTGCAGCACTACTACGACTCTTACCTGTAAAGTAAAGAAGCATACTTGCCTCCAACTCATCGATAATCCATCGCTTAATCTTCAGAGGATTTACGATTACAATATCATTCTGCAAAAACTCCATATAGTTGAAGCCACCAAAGGCTGCAGCATACTGATCCTGCTTACCACCAGAAAGTCCCAAGTCCTTGCGTTCAATCTCATAAGCAAGTCGAGAAATCTCATAATCACCCAATGGCAAACCAAGCCACTCTACAAATGCCTTCAGGATACAAACCACCATAGTAGATGATGTACCCAAGCCTGAACCTGCCGGAGCATCATTGTAAGTAGTGATCTTGAAAGATTTAGCACCTACGCCAAAATCCTTTACCACTCGATTATACACACCCTTGATGAGACTTGCCTCACCATCAATCTCCAAACTTTCAGCCATCGGATAACTCTTGTTGCAATGCGCATCAAACGCATTGATAGTTATCTGATTGTCATCAGTTTCTTCGATTGTACAATATGCATACAAATTGATTGTTGCATTCAATATCAAACCTCCGTATATATCGCTATATGGCGACACATCGGAACCACCTCCTGCCAAGCCTAGGCGGAGGGGAGCTTTACTTCTAATAATCATATTTTTTATCTAAATGATTTAAAAATTGCATATAAATAAGTACGAAATGACAAATTGTATTTTGCTTTACAAGTTAACCAATAAATAAGTCTCCAAGGCCTCTGATGTAAATCACGCGAAATAGTCCAACCATTTTTCTTCTCAAATTCTGTTGACAAATAGTTACATAGTTCACGCTTATACAAATCATCAACATGATTTGTTGGTTGGATATTATTTAAAAACAATTTATACCATTCATACTGTTGCTGCATTGCCAACATTTTCACGTCAGAGTTTCCTGTAGAGCTAATCGTATATGAGTTCTTTCGATATTGAAAGACTACGGTTTGTGTGTTGGCAATACCATTTTTCATTGCTCCAATAAAAGCAGATATATCATCACTGCCCCAGGCCATTGGTATTTTATAAAAACCACCATTCTTACGTAACCATTTGGTATTAAAGCAAAAATCTCCAATAAATTGCTGAGAATAAGAAAACCACCGATGCCATATTAAAGACAATACTGTTTCATATTCACAACGATGTGTAGTCAACTGATAAACTTCAGAATTCTCGTTTATGATTTCTGTCCAACCATGAAGGATACCTATTTGGGGATATTTATTTATTAACTTTAAATATTCATCTAGGCAATTTGGTAAAAGTTTATCGTCATCTCCCATACATATAACATAGTCACCTGTTGCATATGACAAACATATATTCCAATTATCTACGACATTTACTGCACCACAGTTTTTTTTATTACGAAAATACATAATGCGTGAATCTTGAAATAGACTGACTACATCACCTAAATTCTCAGGAGAATTATCATCAACAATTATCAATTCAAAATTAGAATAAGTTTGACTTAAAACACTCTCTATGCATTCTTTTAAGAATTTTTGTTTATATGCAGGAACCAAAATACTAAACTTCATAAAAATGTTTTTTTAAAAATTATACTTTTGATATTTACAAGTACTAACGGGAAAGCGATACCAACTATGACATACAAAAGCCACCACCCATGAGAAGCATATTCATTTAAAACAGGAAATGCAGACATAGAAGTTATGGATAAGTTGGATAATATCACAATGAAAAATGTAACAAATTTAAAACTGAGGAAATGCCAGATAAGAATATGCAGAGAATTATCACCTATAATGACTAAAGTCTTTGAAAAATAGCCACCCATTTTTTGTATTCTTCTTGAAAAAATTAATGTAATAAAAGAACCTATAACTCCAGTTATTACATAAGGTACCATTATTTTGTATTTCAAACAATTCATCTGCTGATACCAAAAAAATGCACCAATAAACAATAACACTATACTTGCAATAATAAGTTTTTTACTAAATTTGACACTTCTATTTTTAAAAGCACTTCCAATTAGCATAAATAAAGATGCGATTATATCAGTATCATTGATACCAATGACTGGTATTTTAAATCTAAAGCAATTACATAATATACCTAAACAAAGTAAAATTACCCCCCCATATATATACTTTTGCTTGAATTTTGTACTATATTGAACAATATAGAAAAGTATTGACCCCCAAAATAAAGATTTCAAAAACCCAAACCCTCCTAGCAAGGGTTCTACACTCCATAAGCTAAGCACAATATGGGCAATTTTCACTAAAGTCTCTTTAAGCGATAACATATTGTCATAAATATAAAAAATGGCAAACACATTATGAAACATAAGAAACAGCAGAGAATATTTTACAAAGGGTACATAAATACCCTTAATACGGCGCATAATAAATTTTCCGGGAGCAAATATATAACTTTTCTTGAAGCAAAAACCACTTAAGAAAAAGAATAAAGGCATATGAAACATATATATAAGCCGAGTAGGATATCCATCTAATCCACTATGACCTATGACCATTAGCATTATGCCTATACCTTTCGCTATCGTTACAGATTCGTCTTTCATTATTGTAATAATGATTTATAACATTTAATATATTTATCAGCAATTGGACTCCATGACATATTTTTTTTCCATTCGTTTTCTATGTTCAATCGCATGTCCATCAATTTTTGAGGATTATCCAACAAATAAATTATTGCGTCAGCTAATGCCATACTATCACAAGACGGAATTACAATCCCATTTTTATCATTTACTACAACTTCAGCCAGAGCTCCAACATCTGTAACTATCATTGGAACATTCATAGAAAAAGCAGTTTGAACAACTCCACTTTGTGTAGCATCTTTATATGGACAAACAGAAAATTCACAAGAATCCAAAAAATGAGCTAATTCAGGCAAATCTATGAATCGATTATAAAGTTCAACATAATCAAGATTGGAATATGGTTTCCAATCAAAATAGATTTTTCCGCCTCCTGCAATAACCAATTTCAGATCAGGATACTTTTCATGAACTATCTTCATGGCTTTACATAAATATTCCAATCCTTTATACTCTCGAATATATCCAAAAAATAATATGTTTCGCCCTGAATCTTTTTTTTGTTTTTGATAAATATATTGCAAATAATCAAAATATCCCATTTTATTCAAAACGACTTTATTTTTTGCAATATTATAATGCTTTACGAATTCATTTAATTGCAAGGCGTTCAACAAGATAAATTTATCCATATTAGCAAAAGCAATTTTTCTATCTTTCTCAACAGATATACTACCATTACCGCTATGTTCTAAAGGATCATGAACAGTCAAGCATTTTTTTATTTTCAAAAGATAAAACATTTTTCCAAATGATCTTTGATACCAACCAAAATGAATAATATCAGCTTTTTGCTTTCTTAAAAACCAGAAAACCTTTATATGGAACAATAAAGATTTTAATCCTTTACCATGTTGACTGTTATTATAAAAGACATAGACTCTATCCAAGTCTAAATAGTCTCTATATAACTGAAATTCTTCTAAACTGGAAGCTTTATAAATTCCTGTTTTTAAGTTCTTCTTTAAATTAACCAATCCCGCCTTATTACCATAACGTGATGCATTTAAGCAATAAATTACATCAACTCCTTTTTCTTGGAATTTTCGTATTAAAGGAAAATCCGAGTCTGTGGTAAAGAAAGATGCAAAATAAATAATTTTCATAACTAGCAGTTTTTAAAAATCGATTTTATTTTCATATTTGAAAAATACAATATATACAATGCACACATATTAAACAAAATATTTGTTGTTAAATTATGGGCTAATATATAGGATCCATAAATGTATATGAAATAGCATTTAATGTATATGTATTTTTTCTCAACAGGAATACGTATTATATAAAAGAATAAAAACAAATATATTAACAGGCCTAACAGACCAAAGTCAAACAATAAGGCCATGAAACCTATGTCGCTTTCATAATAACCAAAAGTAGTTGCTTTTTTTGTAAATATTCCCAATTGACCTTCTGCCCCAATACCATTACCAAATACAAAAGTAATTGGATTTGATACAGAATTGTCCCAATAGTATTTGAAACATGCTAAACGTATATCATCATCAGCCGATTCTACTTGTTTATTTGTCTGCTCAAATAATAATCCTAACGTAGGAATTTTCTCAATCGAATAATTTCCTATAGCATAAAGTAGAACAGTAGTAGCTACCAAACTTTTCCATTTTTTTCTATTATGATATAAAATAAGAAGCACAAAAGAAACTAAGGACCAAGCTATCATTTGGCGTCCTACATGAAGAATTATTATCAAAATAAGTAAAGGAATTATTAGCAGAAACAGAATTCTCTTAGTTCGACGATATAATTCATAAGTAAAAAGGAGAAGTATGGGCATATTTTCTTTTGTCGGGATAAAAAATCTAAAAAAACCTCTTTGTTCTGTATCACTAATATCTGTATTATGATCAGCTCCAAACACCAGTTGAGGAACTTGCGATATTTGAAAAAGCCAGCATGCAACATATATGAGAGCTAATATCACTAAAGCCTTTTCTACATCTTTCCCTTCTGCTTTCATTTTAGAAAGCACAAAGTAAATAATGACTAACTGATAATTGTGTAAAATACGGAATTCTGAAATTATTTTTTCATCCCAAAAAACTATTGCCATAATCGCACTAATAATAGTACTAATAAATATAAGTGTTGGATATTTATGCTTTTTAATAGATATTTCCTTAGTACTATAAAAAAGCATCATAAAAAACATCCCATAACTTATATAGTCCAATAATTTATATATATTTTGGAAACCAGCATAAATATAAAAATGATACCAAATTAATACGACAACTATTAAAAATAATACAACATTATTTCTAAAAAATATATTTTTTATCTGCATTTTAAAATATCTTTTTCCGTATGATAATTCTTGCTACATATTCAAATATACCAAATATAGTCTTATGGAATTTATATACCTTAAATAAATTTGTCATTAAAAAAGGTATCTCACATCCATAAACCAACAAATGGTTAGGAACAAAATAACTTTTTGGAGTATTAGCTATAATATATTTCAATTCTTCAGAAATCTCTCCCTTTATTAAAATTTCATCGAATATTCTTTTACTATATAACAAATATGGACTATTGTTGTTAGATGCAAAATAATGAAGTATTTTTGCATCATGTAGATAATTTACAAAATTATCACACAACTGACAATTCCAAATACCGCTTAATTCCACAATTGGATACCCACATTCTTTGTTAGCCTTAGCCAAAGCTGGTTGGTCAATTCCACTACCCAATTCTAGAGATAGATTCCAATAAAGATGCCATTTTTCAAATAGCTTATGTGAAATAGGTGTGTCTCTAACAAACATGACCCCACTATTAAAGTACTTATCATGCAAATCAGGAAGAATTAAATCCACAGAAGAGATATCTTGTTCTATCTTTCTTTTTGTTCTATGCTCTTTGACGGATATATGCCTATCTAAAACTGCAGCTATATCAGCATCTGTAGAATCAATACTTTCAAGAGATTCTGTTATTATGGTATCTGTATCAATGAACAAGAAATCTCCTGTTATCGCTTGACGTAATGTAGTTTTAAGATATCTCGATCTTAATTTTTTTGAATAATCTTGTGGTGTTTCCACAATAACTATTTCATTAATATATTTTTTAATATTACTCAATTTTTGTTCTATCAACAGAGCTGTACCTTCATCAACAACAAGCAATATTGTTGATTCGGGATTATAATACCTACAGCTAAAAGCTGCTGTCATAGCTTGCGATAAATAAATATCGTTCTCACCACTAACAACAGAAAAGACTATTTTTGTTTTCATAAAATATTGTTTATATGAAGTTTATTTATTGAAAATAATGTACTTTTGCCATAAATAGGTGCAAGGTTTATCCATAATCCCTATCTTAATACTTTATTCTTTACAAAACTAACAATAGTATCTCTTTCTGTACAAGTCAATCCTATATAGTAAACTGAAACTACAGTAGATATACAACTAATAAAACATACCTCTATGAATCTAAGAATAGAATCTTGTTGTAAGAGACATATCAAAGATGGAGCAATAAGGGCTACTAATGTAACCAATACTACTTTTAAATAAACATTTTTAATGTATGTCAATGCTTTCATTCTTATTAAATCTTTTATCAGAAACAAACGTAAAAACATCAATACTAAATATATCGAGAAATACACATAGTAAGCCGTTATAGGACTACTACCAACTTTAAACACTAAATAAGTTAAAGGAAAATTCATTATTTCTACTAAACCTACTACTATCATATACTTCTTAATATTTCCTGTAGCATGTAAAGCTGTTATCAACGTATTTGACAGCATTCCCATTGCTGTTATAACTAGTGTCCAACGTACAAAAGCAACAGAATACTCAGGAACCACATTCAACCATATATGTAATATCATTTCCGTTTCCAAGCAAATAGGAATCAAAAAGAAGAGCATTAAGAAAAATGAAAACTTAGAACCACGATATACCAGCTTGTGCATTTCCTCAAACTCGCCAGAAGCATAACTCTTGGTGATTTGAGGATTCAGTGCCATCATAAAATTTGTGACAAATTGATTTACTGCATTGTTTACTTGTGTAGCTATGCCACGTGCTGCATTCACCGTAACACCAAAGAAAAGATTAATGACGATATTTACACCTTGATTATTCATCATATAAGCTCCCTGTCCAAAGAAATTCCAACCAGCAAAACTTGTCATATTCTTTAAGAGAACTTTATCATACACAAAATGATAAGTTGCTTCTTTGAAATGCCTTTTACAATAGAAACCATAAATGAATCTAATGACGAAAGACAAAATCAATAAAAGAACCACATAAGACTTCAACTTATCAAATGGTGATATGTATAAGGAATAAACTATCAATAGTTTCATTATAACCTCGAAAATACTTATGTAGGCAAAAGCTGACATTTTCTCATGAGCAACAATTGTTGAATTATAAGGTATACTTATCAAGTTCATTACAAAAGTCATCAAAGAACATTGAAAAGCCCAATTAGCTGCATCCATTCGTCCTTCAGGTATATTCATTTTGTAATTCAAGAACCATATACCCACAATTTCTCCAATTACAACAATCACAAAAGACAATACCATCATCACATTAAGTGAGGTTGAAAATACCTTTTGCAACTGTGAGTAATCTTTCTTTCCTAGTTCAAAAGTGAGAAAACGTGTGATGGAGTTGGTTATCGAACCTGACAGCAAACCAAACATGGCAACTACTCCTCCCACGACATTATATATACCATAATCCGAAACGCCTAATGTGGACAATACAATTCTACTGGTAAACAGACTGATCGCCATCATCAAGAACATTCGAAGGTATAAGAATAGCGTATTCTTCGCTATTCGTTTGTTATTTGAATCTACCATAAATCTTACCCTAATAATCTTTCCAATTCATTTTCTGTCTCCTTCAATTCTCCTTGAAATTCAGAACATTTATCTAATGCTTCTTGATATTCTACATGATTGGCAATCCAATACTCTTCTTGTCTTTTTTTTATTTCATACTTGTAAACTATTGGATGAAATATTTCACCTCTATACTTCAAAAGACCAAATAAGGCAGTCAATGCGGTAAGCACATATGCAATAATATTTGGGACAGATATTTTATTCTCTTCAAAAATAGCCAACAATATAGAAACTATTGTGAAAAGAATAAATAGAAATACTACAATAATCATAAACCAATAATCCAAATAACTGATGGAATTCAACATTTTTGTATTCATTTCATCAATATCCTTATCTATCTTTTCCAAAGCAAGCTTTACCTCCAGCTTCTTTTTTAAAAGAGATTTAATATTTTCCTTTGTTGCTTCAATACTCTTTTTAACTTCTTCATTTTCTGCTTGCAACTGATCGATCCTTACAGATGATTCCAAGTTTTGCTTTCTAACATTTTTTATTTCTTCTGTATGTTCTGTAAGTTTCTGTTCAAAACTCTCACGCAACATCTGCGAATTACGAACAACCTCATTTAAGTTATCCTGCATTTGATCCATTTGGACAATATGTTTTGTATTCAACTCATTGCCACGCTCGATAATTTTCTGTTTTAATTCTTCCGCTTTTCCAAATTCTGCTTTTTGATTATTTTCCTGGTATTCATCCAAATATCGTAACAAGTCTCTATCGCGACTAAACAATCCTACTAGGATTGTATCGAATGTATTCTTACTATAATCAGGAGAACTCTCATTATAAAACCGAGACAAAGCTTCTATTTTATTCCGGATATCTACGTTATTTAAAAAGAAACAACGAGATATAGACTCTGTTAAAGCGGCTACTTTTAAATCAGAGGAAGAACAACCACTCATCCAAAGTTCCATTGTCAACTTATAAGGATGAATGAAAACATGTTTGTTTACAGTATCTTCTTTCTTGTAAAAATCTATTAAGTCCTTATTTAAAGTTACAAAAGAACATTTGTCAAAATTTAAAAGTTTTCCTCGACGCTCCAAAATATAGTCATGCATATAAACATCGTGAATTTCTCGGAAATTATCATGTTCGCCAAGACTATTACCGCGTGAAGAAGCTAATCTTTTTATAATACTTTTGTCCTTATATTTACTTGTTATATTTGATATAAAATTTGCATCAACATTTGGAAATAGTGAAATAGACATTTTGTCTAACTGTTCCACCAAATTAGCCCTTATAGAGGCTATATCCGAATTTTTATAATTATATGTAGATATAGCAAATGATATATCCGTATTAGGAAAGGCACCATTTCTCTCTACAGACTGTAATATACTATTAATCTCATAAATGGTTACTGGATGAATCCGCATGACAACCTTTGATTTTTTCAATGATTGATATAAATCAAAGGCATATCTTTCTATAGTTAGAGAAGATAATTTAAGCAACCCCAAAACCAAAGAAGTATCAAAAAAATACTCTGTTTTTCCAATTTCACTACTCTCCTTTATTTCTTGTTCATCCCTATTTAAGAAACCTGCAATTACCGAGCCCCAGAACATGTCACTCGCCACTTCGAATAACCTGTCGCCTTTTTTCTTCAAATGTTCTAAGAAGAACGCAATTGAAGTATATTTTTCATCAACTTTTAGTGCATTTTTATCTTTCAAATAATCCAACACATCATCTGTATTATCTGAAATAAAATCAATAAAAGTTTTATCTTTTACAAAATTATGAGCAGTCAAATATTTAGAATACTCTTCTTCTAATAAGTTTACCTGGTCTTCGAAATGCAATATTTTCTCTTCTATTTCTTGATTAACCTTGAAATCCCAAGCCTTTTTAATTTTAAATTCTTCACCTTTTTCATATACATCTAAATCAAAATTATTATCCATCTTGGATATATGAACAATAGATTTTTTAAGGACAACAACAGGTATTGTTAATCCAAAATTTTGATTAATATAATTACTTACATCATCAACACTATAGTATTCTTTCCTATCTTTTTGATAAAAAAGAGTTACTATAGTGTATTTTATAATAGGAAAATAGACATCATTGTACAAACCTGCGTTCTGGTTATCATACAATACAGCTATTAAAGAAAATGTACTTTTCTTCATATTGAAAAATTAATCTCTTCTAAATATATCTCGTGTATATACCTTATCCTTCACATCATCCAAACAAACATCGTAGCGGTTAGCGATGATGGCATGGCTCTGTGCCTTGAAGGCTTCGAGGCTGTTCTCTACTCTGCTGCCGAAGAAGGTGCTACCCTCTTCCAAGGTTGGCTCATAGATGACTTCCTCTGCAC
>ERZ1026903.395-NODE-395-length-21169-cov-72.028275_pt1 | contig 21169 bp, 21 predicted proteins | sample MGYA00380180_ERZ1026903 | MGnify/ENA primary metagenome ERZ1026903 (study PRJEB33269, sample SAMEA4719816) | human gut metagenome | biome: human-associated habitat; feature: organic feature; material: feces | place: Cameroon | collected 2013-10 ... | reverse complement strand
AGGCGCAGAGCCACGCCATCATAGCCAACCGCTACGACAGTTGCCTCGACGATGTTGAAGACAAGGTATACACACGCGACATTTTCAGAAGAGACTAAGCCCTATGGTAGAATATAACATAAACCTCGAGGGCACAACCGTGCTCGTAACGGGTGCAGCGGGCTTTATTGGCAGCAATTTGGTAAAGCGCCTGTTCCACGATGTGCAACGCATCAAGGTGATTGGCATTGACAGCCTAACAGATTACTATGATGTGCGCATCAAGCATGAGCGACTGAAAGAGATTGAGGCGCTTAACCGCGACTGGACCTTTGTGCACGCCTCGATAGCCGACAAACAGGCTGTAGAAAAGGTGTTTGCCGAGCATCACATCTCGGTGGTGGTAAACCTTGCCGCACAGGCTGGCGTACGCTACAGCATCACCAACCCCGATGCCTACATCGAAAGCAACCTTATCGGTTTTTACAACATACTCGAAGCCTGCCGCCACCACGAGGTTGAACACCTTGTTTATGCCTCATCATCATCGGTGTATGGCAGCAACAAAAAGGTGCCCTACTCCACCGACGACAAGGTGGACAACCCGGTAAGCCTGTATGCAGCCACCAAAAAGAGCAACGAGCTGATGGCGCATGCCTACAGCAAACTTTACAACATTCCGTCCACGGGCCTGCGTTTCTTTACCGTCTATGGCCCTGCAGGCCGTCCCGACATGGCTTACTTTGGTTTTACCAACAAACTGATAAAAGGCGAGACCATCAAAATATTCAACTACGGCCACTGCAAGCGCGACTTTACCTATGTAGACGACATTGTGGAGGGTGTGGTGCGCATCATGCAGCACGCGCCTGAGCGCCGCACTGGCGACGACGGTCTGCCCGTACCCCCTTACAAGGTGTACAACATTGGCAACAACCACCCCGAAAACTTGCTCGACTTTGTCACCATACTTCAAGAGGAGCTTGTACGCGCAGGAGTTCTCCCCGACGATTACGATTTTGAGTCGCACAAGGAGCTTGTGCCCATGCAGCCTGGCGATGTGCCCGTAACCTACGCCGACACCACCCCATTGGAACAGGACTTCGGTTTCAAACCCAGCACCAGCCTCAGAGAGGGATTAAGACGGTTTGCAGAGTGGTATGCGGGGTATTATGGTCTGCAGATGGGACGTGAGTATTAACATGATTCTACACAAGTGCGGCACTTTATATAGCGCATAACTACAGAAAAATAATGGAGGTGTTGCTAACGTGCAATAGATAGGCATAGAAGTGCACTTTATATAGGACGGTTGGGAAAAATATAGTTGGCGAACAATAAATCCTTATAATAAGCCTATGAATCAAATAGAACACTATTCAAGAAATCCTTTAAGTATAATAGCCCTATTTGTGACGACTATTTACCTTATAGCTGGAATAATAATAGGAATCAACTTTGACCATCTGTATGGTGCCAGCGAAAGACTACCTTTAATTTGGTTCGTTGTATTGTTTCCTATTATAATTTTGGTCGTTTTTGTGGTCTTAGTTGTGAAATATAATGAGAAATTATATGCGCCAAAAGACTATGACAACCAAGAAGGGTTCCTTATAGCAAATGGACTACGTATAACTCCTAATGGTGTGTCAAAGCCATTAGAGCAACCTAAGGTTATTCCTATAGATAAAAAAGAACATAACATTTGCACGATGGCGTTTCCCAACATTAAAACAATGAAAAGACAAGCCTCCCAAATTGAAGAGAATGCTTTGAAGAAATATTCTGCTGAACATGACGTGGAAATAATGACAGAAGTTAGAATAACCAAGAACTTGATTTGTGATGGAGTTGCAGAGCAAAATGGTGAAGCTTTTATTTTTGAAGTAAAAACGAATTATAATGCGAGCGATCTAAATGGAGCCATAAGGAACCTGGAAAAAATAAAAAACATCTTATCTGCTAAAGGCATACAGAATCTACATATAGTTTTAATCCTTGTTTCTGAGAATAAATTAGACGACGACACCATGTCTAATATAGTAGAATTGGCACGAAGAGTTGATCCTAATTTTGAGATTGAAAATTATGTACGCAAAGACTTATGTTCTGACCAAAAATAATTGTGAACAATAATATAAAAATATGCCAGAGTTACTTTACAAGTATCGTTCTTTGTCAAAATTAGAAAGGATCCTTGAAATTATAATTGATAGGAAACTTTATGGAGCCCTCTATACGGAAATGAATGATCCTATGGAAGGCTATTTCCAATATAGTCCCGATGTGGATAGAAATTTGGTTCGCAATATTATGGATAGCAAAAAAAAAAGGTACATTTGTTCTTTATCAAGGAAATCTAATATAGGATTAATGTGGACACATTATGCGGATGAGAATAAAGGATGTTGTATAGAGGTGGAGGTAACTTCAAAATGGGAAAGACTAGAAGTCGTTTATAGTAACAAAATACCAACTCTTAATGTGAATACAACTCTCGAAGATATACTCAAAGTAAAGGCACAGGTATGGCATTATGAAGATGAAATTAGATATTTAAGTCCAAAAAAATCTACAAAGCGCATGCTTGCTGTTAGAATTAATCGAATTATTTTCGGTTACAAAATAAAAACAAAATATTTCAACCGTATCAAGAAAGTTATTCTTGCCTTAAATCCAAGCATCATAGTAGAGAAGATGAGAAAAGAAGATTTGGATTATGGGTATTTATAGGTTTTAGAAAGTTCGAATATGTCAAATCAAATATCAAATAATAATACAAGAATAGCAAAGAATACCCTTCTCCTTTATTTTCGCATGCTCTTCACCATGGCTGTATCATTATATACAAGTCGAGTAGTGTTAAACACATTGGGTGTCGAGGATTTTGGTGTATACAATGTCGTAGGCGGTATCGTATCAATGCTGAGTTTCTTCAACTCGTCAATGGCTACAAGCACACAGAGGTTTCTGAACTATGAGATGGGAAGAAACAATAGCAAGGGACTAAGAGAAGTGTTCGTTAATGCAGTCAATGCACATTATCTTATTGGAATAATAACTGTTATCGGACTTGAAACGGTCGGATTGTGGTTTGTTTACAATAAATTGAATATACCGGAAGGACAATTTGACGCTGCACTATGGGTATTTCATTGCTCTGTACTTTCTCTTTTTGTCAGCATCATAAGTACGCCTTATAATGCAGCTATTATCGCAAATGAGCGAATGGGAGTATATGCTTACTATTCTATATTAGAGGTGGTACTTAAACTACTTATAGTTTATTTGCTTGTAGTAATTCCATACAATAAACTGATTGTGTATGGATTATTAACATTGGCAGTAGGTGTGATAATGCGTATTCTATATAATGTATATTGCATTAGAAATTTTGTAGAATGCAAGTACAAGTGGAATTGGAACATGCCGTTGATGAAAAAAATGTTCTTCTTCTCGGGTTGGATGCTATTTGGTTGTATTAGTGATATGCTGAGCAAACAGGGGATAAATGTACTTATAAATATTTTCTTTGGGCCTATATTCAATGCAGCACGCGCTATAGCGATACAAGTTCAAACTGCCGTTAATAACTTTGTTACGAACTTTATGACAGCTGTACGTCCACAGATAATAAAAAGCTATTCAGCAGGAGACTATCAGCACATGTACAGACTGGTGTTCTCTTCATCAAAACTCTCGTTCTATCTTTTGTTTGTATTGACAACCCCAGTTTTAATTTACACTGATTTCATATTGCAACTATGGCTGAAGCTTGTACCGGAATATTGCGTATTGTTCACCAGACTTGTGTTGATAGAGTTATTGATAAGTTCTGCTTACACTCCCATTGCACAAATAAACCAAGCATCTGGGAGCATTAGAAATTATCAGATGGCAATATCGATAATATTCCTTGTTAGTTTTGCACTAACCTATATGCTCTACAAAATAGGTTTGCCAGTCTACAGTACGTTCATTATCTCTGTTGCATTGGCAGTTGTAGGGTTGTTTGTACGGGTCGCGATACTAAAGCATGATAATGGATTTCCGGCAGCAACATATTTGTTAAAGGTAATGCTTCCACTGCTTCCTGTTGCTGGACTTGCACTTATCATTCCGATAGTGATATACAAATATACAGAAATAAACATCATTACAATTCTTTTCAATTCCTTGGCCGGTTTGCTATCATCAATAGTTGTGATATGGTTGTTCGGGCTTAACAAAGTTGAGAGAGAATTTATATCGGATAAGATACACAATAGGCTGCATAAATAGAACTAAGATGATAAAGATTGGGAAACCACAAGTAAAGAGTGATGCGACAACGGCAACTCTTTTTGTCGATATTACAATTGATGACGTTTGCAAGGAAGTTTGGTTTAGGGTTGATAAGAAATTCGAAGACTATCTTTGCTATGAACGGGGTGATGCTTATGTGATAGCCGTGCTTAACTATGCAATGCGCAATCATCATGATATCGTAAGCGAAGCGCCATTAACAGAAGACTTGTATTACAACATTGACAAATATTTAGTCGATGCCATAGCACAATACAACAAAGATTTCTACCGTCCAAATATTACCGCAGATGTGGCATCAGAAGCATTACCATGTGCGGGTGCGGTTGGCACAGGCATATCATGCGGCGTAGATTCACTGCATGCGCTTGCTTGTCAGACGGCAATGAAATTTAAGAGGCATAATATTACCCACCTTACATTTAACAATGTGGGAAGTCATGGAGAGGGTGAATATGCCGAGCAACTTTATCAAACAAGATTGGAACGTCCAAGAGCTTTTGCAAAAGAGTATGGTTTTGAATTTGTGGCAAGTGACTCTAATTTGCAGAATGTTATAATACAAGACCATTTCAAGTCTCACACTTATTCAAGTATATTTGCCGTTTATTGTTTACAAAAACTGTATTCCGTATATTATTATGCGTCAGCAGGATTCAAATACGCGGAATTTACTTTAGAGGACAAGCCACAAGTTTGTCCTGGTAGTTATGAGATGCTATCCTTGCCGTTGTTCTCCACTCATAAATTGCGTGTTTATTCGGAAGGAGAAGGTATGTCACGAATGACTAAATTGAAGTCTGTTGTAAATTATGCACCATCATACAAATATTTGAATGTATGCTTGAAAGAGGGGGACAACTGCGGTAAATGTGAGAAATGCGTGCGTACCTTATTGGGCATAGATGCACTTGGAATGATTGACAAATATGGTGAAGTGTTTGACATAGATTACTATCGCAAGCATAAAAAGTGGTATTTGCAGCAAATGCTTATACAGATGGCTCATGAAAAGCATGACTATTTTGAGATGTATCCGTATTTCAAGGATCAAATAACATTGGCTATGCGTATCAAAGTGTTGCCATATAAAATAGAAAATGCAGTAAGACGTATGGTGCCACGAAATACTTGGCTCTTCCGTGTTTTGAAGGAGATAAAGTGCAAAATGAATTCCTAATTCTATGATAACTATTACAGAAAAGGAACAGTGTTGTGGTTGTTCTGCATGTGTACAGCGTTGTCCCCAAAGGTGTATCTCTATGCAGAAAGATAGTGAAGGATTCTTATACCCAGAAGTTGACGTTACAAGATGCATCGACTGTCATTTGTGCGAGAAGGTGTGCCCTGTAATTAATCAAAACGAATCGCGATTTCCATTAGAGGTATATGCTGCAAAAAATACAGATACAAAAGTTAGGCAGTTAAGTTCATCAGGTGGTATTTTCACGCTTTTAGCAGAACAAACTATAAAAGATGGCGGTGTCGTATTTGGCGCTTGTTGGGATGACGAATGGAATGTAGGGCATGACTATGCTGAAACGTTGGACGAGATAGTCAAATTCAGAAGTTCAAAATATTTGCAAAGCATTATCGGTGAGTCGTACAAGAAAGCGGAGTATTTCTTAAAGACTGGACGTAAGGTGATGTTTACGGGAACACCATGCCAAATTGCAGGATTAAAGCATTTTCTGCGTAAGGAATATACGAATTTGCTTGCTGTAGAGGTAATTTGCCATAGTGTTCCGAGTCCAGGCATTTGGCAGGGATATTTGGCAGACAAACTTTCTTCTTTGAATAAAACGAAAGCTGATGTGAAGTCGATCTCTTTTAGAGACAAGAGTACAGGCTGGAATAGCTATTCTTTTGTTATAGAAAGTAAAGATGGGAGGATTTATAAAGAATTAAGCAAGCACAATCTGTTTATGAAGGGATTTCTTGCTGACTTATACACACGTCCCAGCTGCTACGCTTGTCCTGCCAAACAGTTGAAAAGCGGCAGCGACATTACGCTTGGCGATTTTTGGGGCATAGAAACCCTGTTGCCAGAATTGGACGACGACCGTGGCATGTCTGCTGTAACCGTCAACACAGAGAAGGGAAGAGCCTTGTTGCAAGAGGTTAATGCCGAACTGACGGAAGTGGCATACAATGAGGTGGTAAAGCGCAATTCTGCATTGGTGCATTCGGCAAGCGAACCGAAAGGCAGAAGGGCGTTTTTTGAGGCGGACGGACTCACGTTTGAGGCAAAGATTAAGAAGTTGGCAAAGACACCGTTCTCGCTGAGACTTTTTATTGGTAAACTCGCATATTCGATATTACCAAATAAGATGTTGAGGAATATCATACGACATATTAGAAACATAAAGAAAAACAAATGAATATAGGAATCGTTACATTTTCACAGAGCAATGACAATTATGGTGAAGTGTTGCAATGTTATGCTTTGTACAAATATGTTCAATCGAAAGGACACCACTGTTTCCTTTTGAGATACGAACAGACGCCATACACTAATTTTGCATTAAAAGCTTTCACACTCCTTTCGCTTATTACCAAACCACAAAGACTTGTTTCTTTATTAAAGAAGCGGAGGGGTAAAATGATACCCCATGCAACGGACAATACAGATAGAAAGTTTTTCGAATTTCGTTCAAAGAAGATGGAGTGTACTGCGCCCTTGACCAAAAATGAGATTTTAGAAAACCCTCCAGAGGCAGACGCTTATATATGCGGAAGTGATCAGATTTGGGCAAGTCCAGACCCTATAATGTATCTTAGTTTCGCTCCCAAAGATTCTATAAAGTGCGCATTTGCCCCATCTTTTGGAGGGCTCACCCCTAATGCCTATGCCCGGTTCCTCATAAGGAAATACATAAAGGATTTTGATTTCGTCTCTTGTAGAGAAATGAGCGGTGTGAAATTGTGCAGAGAATTAGGCAGGGAAGACACTTGCCTATTTCCAGACCCTACGTTAATGCATGATGCAAGCTTTTATTCACAAATAGCACAAGAACCTCCTGTTGGTGACAAATATATACTCTTATATATGCTTGGTAACAAATCGGAGTTTGATATCCAAGCTGTCTATGATTTTGCACATAAAGAAGAACTTAAAGTCATATATATTACAGGACAAAATAGAGTTGAGAACTATTACAGCACGACAAATGCCACGATTGAAGAATGGTTAGGCTTAATAAAAGGAGCTGAATACGTTATAACCAATTCTTTTCATGGCACAGTGTTCTCTTTGATAAATCATAAGAAATTCCTCACGATTCCCTTGGTTGGAGCATACGAACGTATGAACGTGCGTATACATGATTTGTTGAATAAATTTAAGCTCAACAATAGATTATACAGAGATTCCCTATCACCAATTAAAGAGTCTATTGATTTCGAATATTTCGATAAAGAACAGCAAAGACTCATTGCATACGTTGACCAAAAACTAAAAATATTACGACAAAGCTGATGATAATTGAAAATAAAGCCATCAACGACTTTAACTTAAATCACATCGAAACAAGGCAGAGCAAACTTTATGCTATAATAGCCATTTTGTCAACTCTGGCCATAAATCATGCAGATAGTACTTTACCAGAAAGATCTTACGTTTGGATAGCGCACGCCATTACGCTCGTGTGCCTATGTGTATGCTGGCTATTATTATTGGGCAACGGATTAAGGGTCAGACACACGAGGTTCTTTTTCCTTAGTTTATTTTGGTATATTGTTATAACCTTTCATTTATACAATAACACGTCCCCCAACTGGGGTATACTTACATTACTCCCCATTCTCACATTAAGTCTGCTAAAAGGGAAAGTTATTCTTAACTCATTTGCCATTTATCGCAAATATCTCATAGCAATCTCTGCATTTGGTATATTTGCTTATTTATCATTTGCATTTGGTATAAACATTCCACATATTGTTTGTCCGTATTATGGTACACGCTTAGGAGACTCTTTTCTATACTATGATTACTTCCTTTCGTATATTGTTGTTGAAGATACCTATATACGATTATGTGGACTTTTTAATGAACCAGGATACTTTGGCACATTCCTTAGTTTGTGTTTAATAGCAGACAAACTAAACCTCAGGAAAAAAGGAAACTTAGTTCTATTCTTTGCAGGTTGCCTAACATTCTCAGCAGCATTCTTTATTACAATTATTCTGTATGTAACCTATCTGTGCATTATAAAGAGAAAGTACAGTATCATTATTTGGGCTATAATCATTGTGGTTATAGCAAATAACATTGAATTTTCAAATGATAATATCACACGCCTATTAGGCCGGCTTTCTTTTAACGATGGTAAACTATCAGCAATCAATAGAACGGGGGAAGCTTTAGAAAGATTTTATTCAACCTACATCACATCACCGCAAGCCCTATTTGGACTCGGAAATGGTTTCTTATCACAGAACAATTTTGTAGGCAATCTTTCATATAAAAGTTATATCATTGAATATGGCATTATAGCTTGCTCTGTATATTGGATCGGATTACTTATCATTGGTATAAAATATGCAAAAAGGAATAGTTACGCAATTGCTTACACAATACTGTTCCTTATAAATGTATATCAAAGACCAACTATTTTTGTAACGGGATACATGTTACTTCTTATAGGAGGAGTCTATAACATTGTATGCCATAGTAGTAACAATGAGTAGGTGCCATTTTCACATTGAAAGCACGTTCTCGGGCGCATCTGTTTTCTTCGATTTCAGCCACATTGCCAGTGCTATATCCCCATTACGTTTCCCTGTTATCGGGGGATCCTCGACCAAAGGAAACGCCTGAGAACTGATAACGCGCTTTCAACGTAAAAAGATTTTTGTGCATCTACTTAAACTAATCTATTATTATGACGAAAAAAATACTTATTCGCATAGATGATGTGTGTCCTACAATGAATTGGGAACAATTCGAAAAGGCTATAAAACTTATGGACGCTCTTAATATAAAACCATTGATTGGCGTGATTCCTGATTGCAAGGATTCTGATCTTATGATATGCGATGCTCGTAATGATTTTTGGAACTACATAAAGGACTTACAACAACGTGGATACACTATTGCCATGCATGGTTTATATCACACATTCAACAGCCATTATCGCGGGAATATTGTTTCACGACATGATTCAGAATTTGCCGGACTATCGTTAGACACACAAATACAAATGATTCAAACCGGTAAAGAAATTTTGAACAAACATGGTATAAACACGCAAATCTTTTTTGCACCAGGACATTCATACGATGATAATACCATTAAGGCTTTATCTATATGCGGTTTCAAATACCTGTCAGACGGCAAGAGCTATAAAGCATATAAAAAAAATGGCATTAAGTTATTACCCTGTCGCGCTGGAGGGGTCCCCCATTTGTATTATGGCAAATACCACACTGCCGTTTTTCATACCCATGAATGGGCTTGGAGTAATAAAGCATATTGCTACAAGCAATTCAAGGATTTACTATACACCCAAGCCTCCAACATTGTAGATTTTGACACATTTTGTCAGCAACCTGAAGGTTATTTATTCGCACAAGAGGCTAACGAAAGGTTATATATATTTATCGAAAGACACATTAGACCCGTACTTGCAACTATAAAGCACTTGATATGATGAAAGTTTTACATTGTATCGGCTCTTTTTTTAACGGAGGAGCTGAAACACTGCTCGTGAACTTGGCAAACAGACAAGTAGAAAATGGATACGATGTACACATTATGATTGTTACAACAAAGTGGGATAAAAAGCTACTTGAACAATTAAACTCCAAAATTACAATTTCGTTTATCAACAAGCCGATTAAAAGTAAGAACCCTTACTATTTACTGAAACTGCTCTACAAATATCGCCGCATAGCACCCGACATATTACACTTACATGGTCCGTCATTGGCCAAAATAATCTTTTACAAGCCCAAAAAGGAAAAACGATTCGTCACCTTGCATAATGAAGTGATGGATATGCCTTACAGCAAAACGGTTGATTCATATATCGCGATTTCATCGTGTGTCAAAGATGCTTTTAAGAAAAAGACTGGACACGATAATTGTGTAATATGTTATAACGGCATTGATTTTTCTAAAATCAAAAAGAAAGATTGTTATTTAGCCGCACCGAGACGAATGCTAAGCATCGCGCGAGTACTTTTTGAAACTAAAGGCCAAGACATCATAGTTAAAGCATACTCATTATTACCTCAAAACATAAAGGACAATCTTATTCTTGATTTTTGGGGTGATGGTCCAGATCTACCTAAACTTCGTGAGTGCATTAACGCATTACACCTTGAAAGTAATTTGCATGCTTTAGGCAACAAAGAAAACGATTATGTTAATCAGCATTTAAGCGAATATGACATAATCATACAAGCCTCACATCATGAGGGATTAGGACTATGCGCCATTGAGGCTATGGGGGCAAAAGTGCCCCTTATATTAAGCAAAGCAGCTGGTTTTGTCGAGGTTTCTGAAAATGGGACCTATGCAGAAACTTTCGATTGCGGCAGCGCTCAAAGTTTATCTAAAGCTATTGAAAATGTATATAATCATTACGCCGAAGCGTGTAATAAAGCTTGCAAAGCATACGAAATGGCTCTGCACAAGTACTCTATTATTCAATATACAGAACAGCTAAGTAAAATTTATAAAGACTATTAGACTATGCGAACAATTACAATTGTTTACGAACGACATCACTATCTATATAGGTGGCTTAAGCCTTTGCTTGCTTCTCGCAAAGAATTCAAGGAGTTAGGTTACAAAATAGAATATCAGAGTATAGTTGACTATTTTCCCATATTCCGCGGGAGTTTTCAGAAAAAATTAGAACATGCTTCTATCAAGTCCGCATGTAAGGGGAAACGTGATATTGTAATGATGGCTTTTCATCATTCCACTTCGGATTTCTGCATGAAACTCTCTGCTGATAAACGAGCTGAAATTCTAAAAAAAATAAAAGCACATTGTAATATGCTCGTTTGGTTAGATACAGCTGATAGTACAGGGACATGTATGTTCGACGTAATGCCATACGTTGATTTATATTTCAAGAAACAACTTCTCAAAAATACAGAAGATTACTGTCGTGATGTGTATGGTACACGTACATTTTGCGAATACTATCACCATAAATTACACATTGAAGATGAAACCATCACTCAACGCTACTACCCTCACACTGAAAAACAATACCTTAACAAGCTGCGTGTAGCATGGAATGTTGGAATTGGCGACATATATGCAATCAAGCCTATCCAACTCATCATGCATCCATTCAGCGTAACAAAACCGCATTTTTTAAGTCCTAATAGCAAACGTTCCATAGACGTGCAATACCGCGGGAGTGGATATTCTCCTATTGCAGGCTACCCTCGCTCTCGCAGCAAGGAACTTATGATAGAAATGATAACGGAATCAAATATAAAGATTTCTGACATAACGAAACGGATACCCAAGAAAGAGTTTATTAAAGAAGGTCAGAATTCTAAGTGCATTTTGTCCCCATTTGGTTGGGGAGAAATTTGTGGAAGGGATTTTGAAGCTTTTGTATATGGAGGTTGTATGATTAAACAAGATATGAGTCATTGCATTACCTATCCTGATGTATATCGTCCTGGAGTAACCTACGTTCCACTGAAGTGGGATTTCTCTGATTTTAAGGAGGTTCTTGCCAAGGCTGATTCATTTGAATATAAGGAAATTGCCCAAAAAGCTCAAAAGTATTACCAGTTCTTTTTCACTGAGAATGGACGAAGAGACTTTGCAAAACATGTAATTTCTGAATTGGAAAGAAAATGAAATTTGCACATTGTAAGCATTTGATAGAATGTGATTTGTTAGCAATTAACAATGGGGGGGGTATTTTAAGGAATCTCTTTTTTAATGAATCATTTTCCTTTACTTTCTGGTTCCGCATAGGAAGTTGGTTGGAGAATGGCAATCATAGTATTTTACACTTTATGTTTACCTTATTTTATAAAAGGAAGATGTGTAAAACAACAAGACAGATTCCTTTGGGAACCAATATTGGAGGGGGCTTCAGATTGATTCATTATGGTTTAGTAGTGATTCATAGAAATGCTATAATTGGAAAGAATTGTACAATTCTACATAATGTTACTATAGGAAAAACTCACAAAGGAGTCCCCAGAATAGGTGATAATGTAACAATCGGAGCTAATTCTGTGATAATAGGACCTGTTTGTATTGGCAATAATGTAACAATTGGAGCTGGAAGTGTTGTTGTTAAGGACGTTCCGGATAATGTATGTGTTGTAGGTAATCCTGGCAGAATAATTTCAAATAATGGTTTAACAGCAGGAAGAGGATATTAATTATGAAATACGATTATTTAATTGTTGGTTCTGGACTTTACGGGGCCACATTCGCGTATAAAGCTAAACAAGCTGGTAAAAAAGTACTCGTAATTGATAAACGTCCCTATCTCGGGGGGAACGTTTACTGCGAACAAATTGAAGGAATCAATGTGCATAAATATGGTGCCCATATTTTCCATACAAACAATAAAGATGTGTGGGACTTCGTAAACTCTATCGTTGAATTCAATCGTTATACCAACTGTCCTGTAGCAAACTATAAAGGCGAGCTCTACAATTTGCCTTTTAATATGAACACATTCAATCGCATGTGGCCAGATGTGTTTACACCAAAACAAGCTCAAATTAGGATTGAAGAGCAAAAAACAGAAGCTTTAGCGAAGCTCGGTGGGAATGAACCTCAGAACCTTGAAGAGCAAGCTCTTTGCTTGGTTGGTAAAGATATCTTTAACAAACTAATCAAAGAGTATACAGAAAAGCAATGGGGACGTGACTGCAAGGAGCTCCCCGCATTCATCATCAAGCGCCTTCCGGTTCGTATGGTCTTCGACAACAATTATTTTAATGATAAATATCAAGGCATTCCTATTGGTGGATACAACAAACTGATAGCAGGATTGCTTAAAGGCATTGATTGCAAGACCAATGTTGATTTCTTCAATTCGGAATATTTTGACTGGAGAAAGATAGCACATAAACTCGTTTATACGGGGGCTCTTGATGAGTATTTTAACTATTCATTAGGCAAACTTGATTGGCGTACTGTTAGATTTAAGACTCGCATAGAAAATACCCCCAATTACCAAGGTAATGCGGTTATAAACTACACAAGTCACAATGAGCCATATACTCGCGTAATTGAACACAAGCACTTTGAGATGTTTGGCCAAGAGGTTTACGATTGCCCTAAAACTGTTATTTCTGAGGAATATTCAATCAATTATACAGATGGTATGGAACCATATTATCCAATAAACGATGACCGGAACAATGCACTTGCAAGGGAATATCATAAATTGGCAGAGAAAGAGAAGGGGGTTATTTTCGGAGGTCGTCTTGCTCAATACAAGTATTACGACATGGCACCTATTATTGAGGAAGTCTTGAGCATCGAATTTCCTCATTTGTAATGTTTAATATCAAACAATCACAATATTACATGATACTTAAAGACTTTCTAAGAATATATCCTCCCCTACGTTTGTACAGAGTCTTTTGGCTTAATATTGCCAAACTACCAATGCTACCACAGCATAGGGCACAAATATTAAAAATGGGGGGGGTAAATATTAAAGGCCGCGCTCTGATCTATAACAATGTAACCATAGATACCGTTGCTCCTCAAAACATCTACATAGGTCATGGAACAGCCATAACTACAGGAGTTAAAATTCTAACACACTACATTGATACCACGTGCGAGGGCTTTAGATTTAAAATAGGCAGAGTCACAATAGGAAAAAATGTATTTATTGGTGCAAACGCCATAATATGCAATTCGGTTACTATTGGTGATGGTGCCATTATTGGTGCTGGCGCTGTGGTAACAAAAGATGTACCTGCTAATCAAGTTTGGGCTGGTAATCCCGCGAAATTTATTAAAACAAGAAAAATATGACATGAAAGATATTGCCATTTTTACCTCAACCTTAGGCTCAGGAGGTGCAGAAAAACAAGCTGCACTATTAGCATTCACACTCTCAAAACACTTTAATGTTCACTTCATAGCACTACACGACACAAAAGAGAAGTCTTGCATAGTAACAGAAATACTAAATAGTAAGCCTAACATAAAAGTATACATTCTTACTGGCAGTTTACCTCAGAAATTAAAATCGTATGCCAGAATTTTAAGAAGTAATCATATTTTCTGCGCATTTAATTATCTAACAGCTTGTGACTTTTGGGGATCTATCGTTGAAAGATTTTGCGGAGTAAAGCAAATCTTCAATGGAATAAGAAATTCTAAGATTAGCGGTTACAAGAACCTATTAGAATTATTTAGCCACAATTTTATTGCCACTAAAACGATTTTCAACTGCTATAGTGGTGAATTACAATTTAAGAAAATTGGGTTCAACCCTAAAAAGTGTATTACAATTCCCAATTGCTATCCAAAGATAGCCGATGTTATAAATAAATCTTCTGACAGAAAAACTCTACATATTATAACTGTTGGACGTTTTCACCCTCAAAAGGACTACGAAACCGCAATAAAAGCGATTTCCCTTCTTAAAAGCCATAATGCTAATATCATATTTGATATATGCGGTTATGGCAAATTAGAAAGTCAAATAAAGCAATGGATAAAAAATTATAACATAGAAGACATAACTCATTTATATATAAAGCCAAACAACATTCCAGAATTACTTCAAAACGCAGACATTTATCTATCAACCAGTTTATACGAAGGTACAAGTAATAGCATCATGGAAGCAATGAATTGGTGCTTACCCATAATCGCTACAAATGTTGGAGACAATGAATACCTAATAAAAGAGGGAACTAACGGGTTCCTGAGTCCTATCAAGGATGTAGCCACCCTGACTAAGTCTATTCAATATTTGATAGACAACCCTCAGAAAAGAATTACTATGGGAAAGAATAGTAACAATTTACTTAAACAAAACTATTCTTTGGACTTATTTGAGAAAAGATACTTAAAACTTATACACACATTATGAGAACCGTATTTATTGGGGCCCACGAAGAACCGAATGGGGTGAATTCATACACATACAATTTAGCACTTGAGTTAAAAAAAAGAGGTAAGGCATCTATGGTAATTAGTTTCGGCTCCTGTAACAAAAAAACCGAATATAATGGTGTGCCTATCAAGCAATATAAAACAATTGGAGGTACTATGACAAGCATTCCTTTACTATACCTCATGTCATTACCCTACTTGATAAGACATCGCAAGGAAATAGACATCGTAATGTATCAAACAGTGATGTTCTCTGTGATTCCTTCACTTATTATATCGTTATGCGGATTAAAATCATGTTCTATTATCCACAGCCTTGCCGAAGATAGCCCCAAACGTGGAGCCTTTATGAAATTTGTACTAAAGCTTTTTACAAAAGCATCTCTATTATTTCAGAAGAATACAATAACTGTCAGCTATGCCAAAGCGGAAGAGATTTTTAATCGATATCATAAAAAATGCGAGGTTATTCCATGTGGAGTTTATATGCCTGAAGAGAACGTTATAAAATCAAACATTCTCAAACAGAATAACATTATTGAAGGCAAGTATTTTTTGACCATAGGACGAATTGACCCTATCAAAAATTACGAAACCTTGATTGATGCTTTCAAAAAGCACGAACATGGATCATACAAATTAGTTATAGCTGGAGATTATAACAATAGTTATGGCAACTCATTAGTCAAACGTGCAAATAGTTGTAAAGACATAATTTTCATAGGAAGCGTTCAAGGAGATACAAAAGCAGCATTGTTAAAACACTGCTTTGCTTACTGCCTTGTCTCATCTTCTGAAGGTTTGCCTATTGCTCTTCTCGAAGGATTATCATATGGAAAAATTCCCATAGTAACTCAAATACCCGCTATAAAAGAAGTCCTTAGTAAATATCATGTCGGATTATGGAGTCGAGTACACGACGTGGACGACTTAATTAAGAATATGCTTACTATAGAAACTGATTATGATTCACTAAAATGGCAAGAAGAAACAGCAAAGGACATCATCAGGCAAAACTATACATGGCCACACATCTGCGACTTATATTTGAAATTCTGCACAAAAATTAAATAGCAACATGAACATTCTAATTACTGGCATACATGGTTTCGTTGGTACCAACTTATTAAAAAGGCTGGCAGTTGAACATACCATTTATGGACTTGATATTATTCAACCTTCAACAAAAGGAGTTAAACACACATACCTTTGGAAAGATTTATATGAAGGGAAGATAACACAAAACATAGATGCAATCATACACCTTGCAGGCAAAGCACATGATACACGAAATCGAAGTGCAGCGAAAGTTTACTTTGAAGTAAACACGGGACTTACACAAAAGATATTTGACTGGTACTTAGCATCAGATACAGCCCACAAATTTATCTTTTTTTCTACTGCAAAGGCTGCAGCAGAGTGTGTGCCTAATGTACTCAAAGAGGACGTGCTACCAACCCCAAAAGGCCCCTATGGAGAAAGCAAAATAAAAGCTGAGAATTACATTCTTGATGCGTTGGAGAAACAAGGTGTTTCGCGCAAATCAATGAGCAGCACAGAACCTGGAACAGACAAGCCACAAAACGGGAAAGAAGTTTATATTTTTCGTCCCTGCATGATTCATGGACCAGGCAACAAAGGAAATCTAAATTTGTTATACAGCGTAGTAAAGAAAGGAATCCCTTGGCCCTTAGGAGCATTCGAAAATCACAGAACATTCACTTCTATAGGAAATGTATGCTACGCCGTAAACGAAGTACTAACTAATGATAATGTACACTCTGGTATTTATAACATTGGCGATGACGAGCCCCTTTCTACCAATGAATTGATTGAGCTCATTTGTTCTACACTCGGAAAAAAAGCGAGAATCTGGCGAATACCTCAAAAACTAATGATGGGCGTAGCAAAGATTGGAGGTTGGCTGCATCTTCCGCTAAATCCCTTGCGTCTGCAAAAACTAACAGAAAATTATGTCAGTTCTAACGATAAAATAAAGAAAGCACTTGGTATAAAACGTTTTCCGATTGATGCTCGTGAAGGACTTAGACATACTATTATGAGCTTTATAAAACAGACAGATCACACTAAGAAATGTTCTATGGATTAGGCTATAACCAACCAATAAAATAAGAACATCTCAGTCGGAATATTCTCCTTCAAACAATAAGAACAGATGAATCTATTCTTTGAACTTATACAAGTTAGTATTGGAACACTCCCCAAACTATCATCTGCCCCATCTGCTACACAATGGAACGAACTATACACCATTGCAAAGAGACAAGCCATTATAGGCATTTGTTTTCAAGGAGTTCAACTTTTGTATAAGAACAATCCTATACAAGTTAAATATCTGCCAAGCAAGCTAAAAATGCAATGGCTCGCAGTAGCTGCAAACATTCAAAAGCATAATGAGAAACTTAATTTGCGAGCACAAGAAATCACGAGGCTATTTGCAATCGGAGGCTTTCAATCATGTGTACTTAAAGGACAAGGCGTTGCTATGTTATACAACAACGTAATTAAATGTGAAAGCATATTGAATAAAGAGCACATGAGTCTACGCCAAAGCGGTGACATTGATTTGTGGGTTAAAGGTCAGCGAAAGGCTGTTATTGCTTTTATGAGGCAAATGAACTGGAACGTGGGCGCAACAGTCATACATCATACAGATGCTAAAATATTTGATGATGTTGAAACAGAAATACACCATTACCCAAGTTATACCTTTTCACCTTTTCGTTGGAAAAAATACAAGAAATGGTTTAACGAACAAGCGAATGTTCAATTTCAAAATTACGATAGTTCAACGCAGTTTTACCACCCTACGACAGAATTCAATTTGGTATATCTACTTATGCATATTTACCGACACGTATTCCACGAAGGCATAGGTTTGAGGCAATTGATGGACTATTACATGGTACTCTGCACAGCCTCAGCGGATAATAATTGCTCGCAATTATCTAACCGCGTTAAATCGCAAATAATGGATACGTTGAAATATTTAGGTCTGGAGCAGTTTGCTGCAGCTGTAATGTATGTTGAACAACAAGTTTTCGGACTGAAAAATGAATATCTTCTTTGTTCACCAAACAAAGAAACTGGCATATTCCTACTCAATGAAATTATGCATGCTGGCAACTTTGGCCAGTTTGATCAACGCACTAAAAGAGCACATAATGGCAGTGATTTACGCCTCTTTTCGTATAACACTCTACGTCTATACAAAATGGTCCGTTTTAACCCGTCAGAAGTTATTTGGGCTCCTTTCTGGAAAATTGGACATTGGTTTTATAGAAAAATAGTGTGGAACCACCTGTAAATAGAAAAATCCTTCTAATCTTAAATATGCTTATATATATATTCCTATTCATTCTTTTGCTCATTGCTGAGCTTGTCTACTTCCGCATAGCCAGCAGATTCAATATCATAGACAAGCCCAATGAACGATCGTCACACGCATCGGTAGTGCTGCGCGGTGGTGGCATCATCTTTATGATTGGCGCATGGGTGTGGAGTGCCTTCTATGGATTTCAATACCCATGGTTCTTAGCAGGGCTGACGCTTGTAGCAGGCATTAGTTTTGTAGACGACATACATTCTCTGCCTGATATTACAAGATTATTGGCACAATTTGCTGCGGCAGCCATGGCTTTCTACCAACTGGATATGTTGCACTGGACCATGTGGTGGATAGTGCTTGTGGCACTCATTGTGTATGTGGGAGCCACTAACATCATCAACTTTATGGACGGCATCAATGGCATCACAGCCGGGTACTCATTGGCCGTACTGACACCATTGGCCCTGGTCAACGAAAAAATGCACTTTGTCGAACAAAGTTTGATAGCTTCTACAATACTTGCCTCTATCGTGTTCTGCATATTCAATTTCCGACCCAAGGGAAAGGCAAAGTGCTTTGCAGGCGATGTGGGATCGATAGGCATAGCCTTTATTATGCTATTTCTGTTAGGCAATGTAATAATAAAAACGGGCGACATTACCTGGCTCATATTTTTGCTTGTATATGGCGTTGACGGCTGCCTGACCATTGTACACCGCATCATGCTGCATGAAAATTTAGGACAAGCGCACCGCAAGCATGCCTTCCAGATTATGGCAAACGAATTGAATATAGGTCATGTAAAGGTTTCTTTACTATACATGGCCATGCAGTTAAGTGTATCATTAGGCTTCATATTCCTTTGCCCCGACACGTCAATCTCTCATTGGACATATTTGGGCGGTGCCTTGGCTGTGCTGACTTTGGCTTATGTGCTGTTTATGAGAAAGTACTACCATTTGCATGAAGAATATTTGGCTGCTTTGAACAAATAACACAAAACCTCTGTAAAAATTGAGACACGGATTTTGCGAACTATGCACACACCTCGTGAACGCTTTCGCATAATCCGTGTTTTTTAATGTAAAGAGAATGAATACAATAGACAAAGACTTTATCGAGAAGTTACTCGAACAGGCTGCAGCAAATCCGCGCTTGCGCCAAAATTTTGATCTACGCACATCTACATCTGACACAAGTCAGCGCATGCTTAATGCAATGCTGCCTGGCACAATCGTGCCAATACACAGACACCCAGCCAGCACAGAAAATGTGTTACTTCTACACGGTAGGATAGTTGAGGTAATATATGATAATGACGGTAATGAATTGAAACGCTTTTTGCTCAATCCCGCAACAGGCAATTACGGTTGCATTGTACCACAGGGCGCATGGCATAAGGTTGAAGTAATGGAGCCCTCTGTCATTTATGAGGCGAAAGACGGCAGATATGGTGCCGATGGTAGTGAAATGTTTGATGACCATAATACCACAGGAACAAATTCACCTGCGTCGACACATTTTCGAACAGTATTGGCGACCTAAAAAAGAATATTGAATATCTCATAGGTATGGAGCGACAGTCTGGCTCGATGGATGTCATAACTCCTCTATATGTATCACGCATGCTACACGTACCGTTAGAAGAAGTGGAACGCGTGATGAGAGAAATGGATATTTAGTTTTATCGAACGGCAATAGCTTTTTACATCTACACCCTACATCATGTAACAAGCAATGTTATATGCACGACAAATGCAGAAAAAAGTGGAGTGCCGTCCTGTGTGGAAACCCATGCACAAGCAGCCCGTCTATGCCGATGCTGAGGTTTACACCAACGGCATTGAGGAGGCCATATTCAAGGTGGGCTTCTGCCTGCCCGCCGGCCCATGGGTCACCGACGATGATGTGCACTATATTGTAGACTGCATTAAGGAGGCTATGGCATAAAGCACAACACAACTATTCAAAGTATCCACTATGAGGGAGGGCGCATCAACCTGATGCACCCTCCCTCATTGTTTTTCCTGACTTCATCACTTTTTTGTGCCATTGAATAGCACATATTGAAAATCAAAGAATTACGTAATAAAGATGGGTTATACAGGGTGACGCAAGCAAAAAAGCAATCCTTGTTTTGCTCTTTTAAGGGCTGTTCGCCCTTGTGCCGCTTAGCACGGTAGACATAAGTACATAAGCTGCATAAGTAACATAAGGCTGGCGCCGTGGTTTTCCACATAAGCTGAGGCAGGGCTGGGAGCCCTGCTTGCTCACGGGCACAAACCCTTTGTCCGTCGGGTCGCGCCGTTGCACTTCGGGCGTGCGGTCAAGCACATTATAGCGCATGTTGCACTGTTCGTCCATAGGGGTGATAGTCTGTTCTGTCAGACCGCAGTCAGTGGTGTTGCCAGTTGTTTGCGGTGCGCAGTCAGTGTCGTTGCCCATGCGTTTTT
>ERZ1026903.394-NODE-394-length-21198-cov-10.146621_pt1 | contig 21198 bp, 34 predicted proteins | sample MGYA00380180_ERZ1026903 | MGnify/ENA primary metagenome ERZ1026903 (study PRJEB33269, sample SAMEA4719816) | human gut metagenome | biome: human-associated habitat; feature: organic feature; material: feces | place: Cameroon | collected 2013-10 ... | reverse complement strand
TCAGTCTTAGCTACTTACAATGAGAAGCTTTGCAGACCTTATTGCGTGAATGGCAGCGTGCAGCCACAGACAAGCATAACCTACAGTTATGAGCAGCCTATCCTGAATGGCACAACGGTGTTTGTGCCTATCGTGGCAACTATCTCCATCATTTCGCCTGTAATAGGCAACAGAAACGTGATGAGAGCGCAGCCTTTGATTTACACGGAAAGATGGGTAGCAGCCTTCCAAGGGCAGACAGCACTGCCAACGGCTGTAACTATCGCCAGTGTGGGCAGAACGCAAAAGGCTAACGATGTGGTATGCGGAAAGGCTAGAGGCCTGAGCATATTTGACAGTCTGACCGTAGCATTGACTACAGCTTAGTATCATTATAGAGGGAAATGGTGGATGGTGTGTAAGCCATCGTTTCCCTCGCATTATCCATTTAAAACGATACGATTATGATATTTAAAGATTTAAAGGCAGGTTTCCCGGTTTTTTTGTTTGACCGGGCAACAAGAAAATTCAAGCAGGGTAAAGTGATGAATGCTCCAAGCCCTGATATTAGTGGTAGCAAGCCCAACATGATGCCCCAGATGCCTGGTATGCCAAACTTTGGCACCATGAACGTGAAGGTGAATATTCAGACGGAAGACGGAAAGCAGTCAACCTATTCGGTAGTTGATACTGAGCAAACTGCATACAGCGACACCCTTGTAATCTCCTGTAGCAAGGAGAGTATCATCAACGAGGTGAACGCATTGAAGAACCAAGCCAACGACATCATCAATAAGATGCCGGACTTCGAGCAGACCGTAAAGGACTGTGATCAACTTCTCTCAGAACTGGACACTTCGTTTCGTGACCAGCAGAGAACTAACCAGCGACTCGACAAGATGGAAAACAAGCTGGATGAGATTTTCAAATTCGTTAAATCACAAAAACAAGAATGATATGAACCTAGTAGAACTTATCACAAAATATCAGAGTGATGCCACACCGGAACAGATGGTGCAGGTAACCAAGATCATCGGCAAGTTTGTGGCGATGCATGCCGAGGAAGATGATCTCCTGAAACTGTATAAGGAGATTTATGGGGTAGTGGGTAACGGCCATTTCAACGACTTCTTTGCTGAGGCTCAGATCAAGAAATTGGTGTTTGAGGACCACAATGATGTAGAACATCGTGCTCCTTACTATACAGCAGCCAAGACTCAGGAGATCTATGAGACGGTGAAGGACGAGATACGGCCATACAACCAATGGGATTTTGCCGTGGTGCTGAACATGATTTACTCGGACAACTATAATCTGATGAAGAAATGGTTCCCAGAGGACAGCGAGGAGCAGATGATGGACAGAATGGTGGATCTTGCCGTGAACTGGCTGAGGGATGATGATAACCCTTATGGCAAGTGCAAGGCGTGGGGGTACTTCAATCACTAATGTTAACTTTGTGGGAAATTCCATAATACCTAAGATATAAAAGAAAACTATCAGAAGAAGAGAATGCAGGCTATATTTGGGGCTTGTATTCTCTTTTTTCGTTCAGATTCCGCTATTTATCAATATGGTTTGGGGAGGATGGGTTAAATTTGCAGTGTCTTCATAATGTTGTGGGGCGCTAAACGAATTAAACATGAATGATATTAGAGGTTATTTTGTGATGGCATTGGGGGCGGTGCTTGCTATGCTCAGCCCGATTATGGATTTTATCTATGCCATGTTGCTTCTGCTGTGGCTGAACTTTCTGTTCGGACTTATGGCGGCCAGGTTTAATGGTGAGAAATGGGACTGGAAGAAGGCTGGCATGTGCTTTGTGATGGCGGCAATCTTTTTCGTGATCGTGGTGAGTATCTTTATTCTGGGCCGGTGGCTGCACTGTGAGCACAAATCGGTGAGTGCGGTGCAATATGTCTGTTGGGCTACTACCTATTTCTTCGGGACGAATATCTTGAAGAACTGGAGGAGAATCTTGAAGAAGGGAACGACCTGGTATAAACTGGTGGATTTCCTGTATTACATCCTTTCGGCTAAGTTTATAGAAGACTTGCCTTATTTCAAAAGTTATCAGGAATATAAAAACAAACAGAATGATGAAAATGGAGCAAATAACTAAGGAGCAGATTCTGGCTATCATGCCGAATGCAAAGAAGAGGGTGGATAAGTATCTGCCTTACTTCAACGAGCTGGCTGAGAAGTATCACATTGATACGAAGTTGAGGTGGGCGCACTTTCTGGCGCAGATAGCGCATGAGAGTGGTGAACTGATCTATACTCATGAGCTTGGGAAGGACTCTTATTTCTTGAAGTATGAGAAGGGAGAGCTTGGCAAGATGCTGGGTAATACGCATAAGGGCGATGGTGCCAAGTTTAAAGGCAGGGGATTCATCCAGTTGACCGGGCGAAGCAACTACTCGAAATTTCAGTCTTACAGTATGCAGCCGGTATTGGAGCAGCCGGAACTGCTGGAGGAGCCGGAGCTTTGCGTGGATGTGACGATGTGGTTCTGGGAGACGCATGGGCTGAATGAGCTGGCTGATGCGGATAAGGTGGTGAGTATTACGAAGAAGATTAACGGAGGCACGAATGGGCTGGCGAGCAGAAAGATGTATCTTGCCAGGGCTATGAAGGCCTTATAAAACTGAATGGCGTATGAAAACAAGACATTGGATATTGTATCTGTTTGTATGGATAGCGTTCTTCCTGACGCTGTTTCTGACGAGCTGCAGGACGAAGACCGTGACGCAGGACCATTATATTACGGACACCAGCGTGAGCAAGGGATTGGATCTGACTTGGCAGGAGCGGTTTGTGGCTGCTTTTGAGCAGATGGCGAAGGTAAGGACACAGGAGAAGGAGAGTAGCTATAGGGAAACAACGCATACCAGGGACAGTACTTCGACCATGGTGGATGCTGCTGGAAAGCCTATCAAGACGGAAAGCTGGCATGAGGTGATTACCAACAAGGAATCGAAGGAGGTGACTAGGCTGCAGGATTCGCTCTATGTGGTGAATAAAATGGTGGATAGGCAGCAATCTCTTATCCTGCAGAAGGATTCTCTTATCAGATTGAAACAGGACTCTATACAGGTGCTGAGCAGGGAGCTTACGAAGAATGAGCAAAGGCTTGTATCGCTAAACAAGTTTTCGACAGGTGTAGTTAAAGCTCTAATTGCTATCATTCTCGGACTTTTTATCTGGTTATGGCATAGAAAGAAAGGATAAAACAATGAAGACAATTACGATAAATATTATCAAGAAAAGCGTGATGGGAGTGGTGGAAGGTCTTACTGCTACCATCGCGCAGCATAACCCGGAGGTGGATTTTCAGACAATCTGGGCTAGCGATAGCGAGGAGGGTAAGCTGGATATTCATTATCGGGAGGCAGTGAATGACCTGGAAAACGAACTGACGAAATGGCTGGCGGCAACCAGTACTCAGTTTGATTTGCAGGCATTGGCAGGGAACCTGATGCTGCAATTGAAGGTTCAGGACTTCTGGCCACCTAAGTTGAGCGGTCTGTTGAGCAATCAGATTCAGAACTATCTTGTGCATGCCGTTATGGCAGGATGGCTGGGTGATTTCCCGGATATTAAGACTGCTGACTATGCCGGTATGGGAGCAAGTGATCTTGGTGCAATCAAGGAGCTGCTGCTTAAAAGGGAATTTCTCTTTGAAGAGATTGCCCGGCATGAGGATTCTGTTGCCAAGGATGGAGTTGGCAGTGCTGTGGTTGCTAACAGGACTACTGATACGGAGAATAAGGTGGCGGATGGAAACCTGGTTCCGGGAGACAGGGCATCTGATGATACTCAGATGGCAGTAAACGATGTGCAGACGGCTGTACGCAAGGAAGATGCTGAGGAGAAGGAAGGCATCGGGGTGGCTGAGGCTGGTTCCAGACGCGAGGATAATGCCAGACAGCATTTCTGCCATGAGAGAGTGGATTGGAGCGGTGGCAGACCTCCTTTTGAATTGAGATAATGTTTCATTTATAAATTGTTGAAGATATGGATATTAAGAAAATTTCGCTAGACTTTGATATGGGGCAGGTCTGCAATGACGTGCTCGTAAAATGTTTCGTGATCAGCCAGAGCCTGATGGATGAGGCTCAGCAGGAGATTAAGGCCTCTATCCAAAGTCCTGATGCGCCTGAAACACGGAGTATCATCAATCGTGCCGTGACGGAGGCCATCGGTAATTTGAAGGTGGCTGCCCAGAGATACCTGACTACTGGTAGGACTGAGGACAACAACAGTCTGGAGCGACTTGTTGCCGGAATCAAGGAGTATAGCTATGCCGATAATGGCGATGGTACTTGGACGGAGATTGTTACCATTACGAAGGATGGCAATCAGAATGATGAAACTCGTATTGTTTATGAGAGGGGCAAGGAGAGGGCTGATCTGGAATATGAGAAGGTGAACTTCCTGCTGGAGATTCCGAACTGGAACATCGCTATGACTGATCCGCTGAAGAATCATATGCATAAGTATATCGTGGACTATGTGATGGGGCAGTTTTTGGCTGACCAGTATGGGGATAAGGCTGCTGAATATGTGGAAAAGGCTAGCGCTGACTATAAAAACGTGATGACCGACCTGACCAGCAGGGATAACTATACTAAGAGAAAGCCTAGCTGGACTTAGGAAGGGGATTTTCTTCTTTCTCTTTTGGGATTCTTTTTCTTTTAGGTGTTTATGGAAGAGCCTTCGCTGGACAGGGGTGGACCCTGGAGGCGAAGGCTCTATTCTTATGAGGGGATGGATGGGGGGACTAGCGATTAGAACTTGCCGAAGCGACGGATGACCTCAAGGCGAGTGGCGAAGTACTGGGACATGGTCTTCATTTTCAGGTAGAGGGCTATGCGGAAATAGCGGTAGCTCTTGCTGACCATGTAGCTGGACTTCATTCCTCCACAACGACCTAGATAATGCCAATTTTGGTTGTCGTGGCTTCCGTAGAGCCACATAATTGGAACGGAATCGGTGGTGAGGGAGTGGAGATAGCCGGTAATGCTGTCGGGTACTCCATCTTCATCGAACTTCAAGGTGCGAGTGACGATGATGCCGTGGTACTGGGTATCATCGCTGTAATCATAGCCCTTATCGAGACAGATGACACTACCATCACGGTACTGGATGTAGGGGTGAGGGTAGGAGTTGAGGGCCGTGAGTACGTTCTTGATGAGCAATGTGCTCCATGCCTGATCACGGATGGAATAGCAGAGGGCTACGGTATCTGCTGAGGCAGACTTTGTATTATTGCTGACATCGAGGCAGAAGATGCGTGAGTTCTTGTAGTCGTAGATGACCTGACAACGCTGGAAGAAGTCGATAGGTGACTCTGAGAAGTCTATGAGCTGTCGCATCTGGGATTTGATGAGCTTTGTTTCTTCGGAATCACTGCTAGCATCCAGGAAGTAGTTGAAGAACTTGCCCATGTGACTGACGATATTGAAGAAGGGACCATCAAGCATATCGGACATGGAAGCTATCTGCGACTCGGCTACCCTGTTGGCAGAACGATTTGTGACGAAGAAGACGGACTGATCGAGCTGCGTGATAGATAGCGGATTGGAGCAGACATCACGGCTGATAGGATGTATGCTGCTATATGTGCCCTGTGCAGAGACGTCCATCGCCCAGATACCATCGGTAGAGAATGCCATGAGAGGGTATTGGCCGAACTGACCCTGCGAGAGGGCGCGAGTGGTGGCTGCTATGCCCTGGATGGTTCCTATACCTACCGTATTGATGGCATTGACCGGGAAATAGAAGGCGTTATCAGTCTCGGAGGTGTAGATCTTGTTTGGCAGCTCTACCGTGTCATCTACCGTATATGTGAAGGATGAAATGATATAATCGCTTGGGTTGTCTTGGAAATCGCCCATGTGCATGGCTCCATTCAGCTCTTCACACTCTTTCAGGGTGAAGGAGTAGATATACTCATTCTGGTTAGAATCGACCGTGAAGATTACCATCTTTTCAGCCCTTGGATCTGGATAGAACTTCGGCAGATTGATGATCATGTATTCCTGAATGTAATCTTCATTACTACTGCTTCTCTGTTCAACATACTTTTTTCCGGACGTGGTGTTGAGTACTGTAACTATTTTGGTGATAGTTCTTTTCACTTTTGTGTAGTATAGCGATGCTGCATTTGGGAACATCGTTCTTCGTGAGAAACCGGAGAAAAGCTTTTCCGTGATTCCGAAGAGATTGAGGCGATGATTATAGACATAGCCACCATTGGCAGTGAGAAGATTGTGGGTCTTATAATCGTCTTTCATCTGTTCCTGTAGCGAAATGTTATATACAGCCGTCTTGTCTATCGGCAGATATTCATACGATTTTTCCTGCAGATCAGAAACCGGGAGAGAAGCCACCTTATAAAAGGCAGATGTATTGCGCAACTTGTTGTTGTAGGCATCCTGCGAGATAGTAGGGAATCTGACCGTAGTGATGAAGCTATTCTTGCCATTATCTCTAACCCATTGCTCGAGTACTGGCCCTCTATTAATCTGATAATAAGATGGTGGGTAAATCTCCAGGGAGTTGATTTTCTCATCGGTATCAATATTGGTGATAGGTGGCGTGATGAAAATATCTACGGATTTGATGACCTCGTTCCATTTCTTCAACTGCTCAATATTACCGGAAAGGCTGTAAAGAAGCTTCAAAGCACGTGGATAATACATAAATGTGATCTTGTTGATGCTGAAACTGAACTTTTGATTGTCGGCATCTACATAATACACATTATCAACCGTATCATCGAAACCGATAGAGCCTTCTACCTTTTCAATGATATGGTGGGTATCTTTGGCGGCTTCTGCATAAGTGATTCCACTCGTAGGGAAAAAGGCGTTATGGCAATATACCAGATAGCTATTCGGCACCTGAGTAGGCATGAACAGAGGAGCAGAATGCATAATCATACTGCCATCGAACATGCGATAGCAGTAACGTATCATGAAATTGGCATAGAACAGACCATTTCGCGCGATGAGATTGTTGGTGCGATGAATGAGGGCATAGATGCTGTCTGTGATTTCAGATTGCTTATCTGCCTTGATTTCTACACATTTATCACCACCCTTTAAGGTTGTGCTGCTAACTTTGATGAAAGCTTCACCGCATGTAAGATTGGTCTGCTGGAAGGCTTCTCTGAATCCCTTGTTGCTGGTTTCGGCAGTGATACCTCCCAATTCATAATCCAGGGCTTGGTCCCAAAAGTCAAGGGTGAAGCTGAGTTCAAGGAATGGCGGTTTCTCACCAAGGAACTCGTAATCTCCTTCCGGATCATTATCTTTCTGGAAGAGGGCATAGTATGTGCCGGCAGAAGTGATGATGATGAGTGTATTGCCGACAGAGGTGATGGAGCGGATAGTAACGCCTGCATCGAAGGCAACGATTGTCTTCTTGTCTTCTCCATCAGAATTGTACCAACGTATAACTGGACTGTTGCCGGAAAGGTACATTCCTATGAAATGCTTGTAGCTGCCACTCTCGTGTATGTAGAGCAGTTTGGTATCTCCTTCATCAAATGTGTTAATCTTGTTCGGGAGCGGTGTGCCAGCGATGATGGCAGGGCGCAGTGCGCCATCATGCAGCTCTAGATTGCCGCAAAGTGATAGCGCACCGTTTTCTACAGCCATTTCGTCTGGCGTAAGGCTGAGGCCTTTGAAACGAATTGATTGTTGCATAAACTTAGAATTTATTATTTTACATTGAATTATTTATCTGCAATGGGCGAAATCAGCCCTGTTGATGACTATTAAAGCCTGATAATCTACATCATCAATCCTGATGCTCTTGCACTGATCAGACACGATAAGATCTATCTCTGTGGCATTGGTGGGAATGCCGCTGATGAAGACAAACATGTGTCTGACCGTATTGACGCTGCATCCATGTAGCTGGCCTTTTCTGCCGGAGAGCAGGATGGAGTCGGGGAAGGAATCTGTCTTGATGATGTACATCTGACCATCCATAAAGCCGAAGCTGATCTTATCGCCCCGGGATAGCTCAAGAAGCTTGCAGGGTTGCGTGCGGAGTGTGATACGGCCATTACGGTTGATGGTGAGTCCACGCTTCTTACAGCGTGGACGGTTGAGAATGATGAGTTCATGTTCTGTCTGCATAGTCTTTTGGTTTATGGAGCCAGAAACGGAAGTAATCGTTTTCGGCATCCTGATTGCGTACCTTAACATATTCGCGCGTGACATAGAAGTGCTGCTTCTGTACGGTAGGATTCAGCTGGTAGTCGTAGAGCATCGCAGCTGGCTCTATGCGACCATCGAAGGTAATCTCATACCAGTAGCGATGGAGAAAGAACCATTTGCGCCTACGGACTTCCTGAATGGTGGTGTAGTTGCTCTTATCAACACGGCATGGAACGATGCTCCAGGAGCCATCCTGCCAAGTCTCCCGGGTCTCTATGGTTTCTCCCTTCTCGTCTTTTACTTCTTCGGTACTGTATGACTGCTGGATCTTGACGATGAGGCATACATCATTGATGAACACCTTTGCCATCTTGCGGTGGCAGAGCATGACGTATCTGCCTTTCCGGTCTCTGAGGAGGTCACGCTTCTTTCCTGGTCTATTGATGACGCATACGGTAGAGAGATACTTTCTGCGGATCATGGTAAGGATCTTGGGGAGATTGGCCTTGGCGTGCATGCGGTCGATGACCTTCTGGACCTTATCAAAGTTCTTCTCGGCTTCCGTCTGCTTGATGGTAACGGCCTTCTGTTCACGTATCTCCTTGACCTTTTCGCGTACCTGCTTGGTAGTCGGTACTTCGAGCACGTGACCGGTCTTCTTGTCGAGTTTGAGGTTTGACTTCTTTTTCATACTGATATAGTTTAGATATTACCTGTATTCTTGATGATGATTTCGAGGCTGTAATCATCGCAAATATCCTTGCCGTTAGCCATACGGTGATTGAAGGTGCAAGGGATTCCCTTCTTGTAGAGAGGGCACTGGAAGCAATGCTCTGGGATTTCACCCAACTCGGTGACGTGGGTTTCATCGCTTTTCTTCTTGCGAGGAATGAACTCTACTACGTAGCCGAAGTGATCGTATAACTGGCTCGGCATAACCGGGGTGACTTCTCGGAGTGATGGAAGCTTGTAGCCCATGCGCTTGATAAGCCAGAGGCGAAGGCATAAGAGGATTTGCTTAAAAAACTTTTTCATACTGCTAAATATTTACTTCTAAATTGATGTTGCGAAATTATGCTTTTTAGATGTAAGTGGAGTGATAAGTTGCGCAACTTGGTTCTGATACAACCAAATTGCGCAAGATAGCTGTTTACTTTTCTGATTTATCGTCTGATTTCTTGTTAGAATCCTCCTTCTTTACAGGAGCCTTGTGCTCGAAGACATCCATGATCTTGGTCTCGCTGAGGCTCTTCACCTCATAATCGATCATGGTTCTGCCCATCACCTCACCTACATAGCGCTTGGCACGATCAAGGGATTTTGCCTGTACCAGGTAGTTATAGTAGGAACGCTTCTCCTTGTTGCTCTTTTCATCAATGGTGATGAAGGCGAGGCGAGCCTTGAACCAGAGATCGTCATCATCAATATCTGAGAAGAAGATCTCTCCGTAATTTGAAGGGGTGATGTTGGCAACTTTCAGTTCTCCTGAAACATAAGGCGCCATCTCATCGATGATGCTTGCCTCTGCCTCGGTGAAGGAAAGGGCATCTACGGTATAGAGTTCGGTGACGATCTTTTCTGAACCATCCTCCATGGTCTTCATATAGCGCACCTTGCACTCGAACCATGTAGATGTACGAGAACGGAGTGAGGTGCCATCGCCTACACCAGTGAATGACTCCTTGGATTTTGGCTGCTGAGCTGGTGTAGCAGCATTTTTTGTTTCTTTCTTGTCTGTCATAATCTTAAATCTTTAATTTGTGATACATTATTTAATGAATAGCGCTGAGTCTATTGCTTGTCTTCTATGGGCGGCATTCCCTTGGGTGGCAGGTATTTCTTAGCCTGAAAGTACATCACACCGCCCTGGCATCTGCGGAGATAGTCGTTATATTCTATCTTTGCCAGATTTTCATCTTGCGAGGAAAATACGGAATGAGCCATTGCACGTGGGTATCTCTCCATGATATGATACTCGATGATGTAGCCCTGCTTGATGTACTGAGCATCCTGCCATTTGATGAGAAGGGAATCTAACTTGCTCTCTGACTTCTTGATGGCATTGTAGAGGTCATACCTCTTTTGCTGATCAGCCCCCGGTATTTTCTTAAGTTGGAAGTACTGCCGGGAGCTAGCGCGAAGTTGGGCTACCTCCAGGAAGAAGCTGCCATTGTCATCCTCAGGCACATCATTCTTATCGGCATGGAGAATGATTTCATCTACTCTCTTTTCCAGTTCGATGGATTTTTTGAGCAGGTCTTTATCGCGAGTTTTCCAAAACTCTCGCTGATTGGTTCGCATTTCTGCGACCAGCTTGTGGAATGCTATTGCTTTTTCTTCGCTCATATTACTTGATACCTAATATTTTCTTGATATTATTGATACGTTCTTCCTCCTGAGGGAGAAGGTTGCCATTCTCATCCACCTGACATAGCTGTTTGAGATTGTTGCTTCCTTTGGACAAACGTACCCATTTGTGGCGGCCATCATGCTCTAACTGACGGTTGCGATGCTGTGCCTCACGGAGGAGGCGCTGCTGGTGCTCTTCGTGGGAGACCTTGGGAACTTCATTTTGTACTCTGTTCATTTTAATCTTCTTCTAATTCTGATTTGATAAGTTTCAACTGTGCAAGAACATGTTCTGCGTTGATAAACTTGCTGCCAGAAGCCTTCAAAAGGATTTCTGTCTCATAATAGAGCATTGATACTCTTAACTTGGCATTAATTAGACTCATAAAGCTACTTGTCTTCTGATTCTGAGTTCAATATCTCAATGCGAGCTTTCAGGGCATCGAAGTAGAGGCTCATACCGTGATATTGTGACAGCAGTAATCATCTTCTCTTTATGTTTGAGATAATAGGCGTGTCGAGTGGCGCGGATCTTTTCTATTCTTTCTTCCAGGGTCATATTGCTTTTACCATCTTCTTGTTTTCAGTATCACCAATTTTTTATGGCGCTTAACTGCATCTTGAATTTTCTTAATTTGGGATAGATACTTATCCACATTCATTATTGTTCTTTTCATACGCTACATTTTTGGGACCAGCGATAGAATCGCTGGGAACGGTGGCGAACTGGGGGGATGGGGCTACTTGCCTAATCATCTATTATCTGGGAATCCTTTGAAATGAAATCTTGATCAATTCGGATATGGGCATCAAACATGATGCATCTTGCCAAGACAAGAAGGGTATGGTCGTTGCTTACACCTGAGAACATTGGGAATGATACGGTACACTTCTCGGTTTTGAGCGTAATCTTCTTGTTAGCTGTGTAGAGATCATTATCATTAGACGTGTAAGGCATAGACAAAACACTATATGTGCCATCACTGCCGTTTGACATGAGAGTGAATTTGTATTTTTTCTCTTCATCATCTTCACTGATTGTAACATATACATCCTTCATGTTGAAACTGCCATCTCTTACCTCTAGCTCAAAGCTATTATCGTACTCTGGATCATCAAAATCTATATAGGTCATCATGTCTTCTGCCAATGTAGAGAGCAGGATGGTTCCATCACTCTCTTCTTTCAGGTGAGAGAATGCTCTGCGAATCTCCTGCGCAAAGCTTTCAACACATTTCTTGTTGACGATATTCTCTATCTCTGCAGACAAAGACTTGCTCAACATCTCAGAAAACTCAGGCAATTCGAGACGAGTGGATGGAGCGTTCTTCTGCAGGTATTCACGTAATTGCTTTCTGTAGGGTGAATCAAATCTACAATAGTAATCTTCGATTTCACGTAATGCTGCTTTCGTTGCAGCTTCTTGTGCAGCCTTCTGGATAATATTCTTATCAAGAACAGGTGCAGTGATTTTAATTTCTGTGTCCATAATTATTTGAATTTAATGATGAAAAACTCTTTGTTTTCGAACTCCTTAGGGCATAAGCCGGGCTGGGGCTTGCCGATGGTGATGTTCTCGATCTTCTTCTCTATGCGTGGACGATTTTTTGCGTAACCATGGAAGAAACGGACGTAAGTGTAGGGGCGATAAAGCACCTTTCCACAATATGTTTCTGCTGCCACATCATAAGCTACTTCGCAATTGGTAGTCAGACGTTTTATCCAGTATGGTTTAATCTCCCGATACTCTTCTTTCTTTTCTCCGGAAACGATCATATCGAACCATTGTTTAGAGACAACGAGATTCAGAACGTTCTTCTTGGCTTCGGATAGATACTTATCCATAGCCTTCGTTAATCTTTCCATACGCTACTTCTTTTTAGTTTTGCGTTTTGTGTAATTTACAGCTTCTATTTCTCTTTTGAAGAATGAGATACGGCCATTGAATCTTCTGAGAATGGCATTTCTGATGTAGAGAATGCTTTCGGCATCGAGATACTTGATGATGTCCGTATCATCCCAATATTTTCCTCGGAGGGAAATATTGAGCTTTACAGGGCTTTCAAGTATAGACATATTGCTTGATGCGTCTATGCTCTCTATAGCATCCCTAATATCAGTAAGCTCTTCAATTGCTTTGAAATATTCGCCTACGGAGTCGATGGAGCTTCGGATTTCTTTGTATTCTTCTTCTGTCATATTCTTCTTTTTTTGGACCAGCGATAGAATCGCTGGGAACGGTGGTGAACTGGGTGTATTTTCTTAATTTCTTAAAATTCTACATTTTGTTATTTTGTTGGCACAATGGGGTTGAGATTCGTTCAGCGCTATGGTGATGCGGCTCTCTAACTCTGATTGTGTCTCACGTTCTTTACGCTGTGGGGGGGTGAGCAAATCGCCTATGACTTTGGCACCCGATGAGAAATACATGATGATCTTCATATTGCTTCTTTATTTGTGAAACTACTCATAGATGTTATGGCTCCTCCTCCTGATTATCTTGTTTCTGCTTCCAGCCTTGGCAGGCTGGCTCCCAGAAGAAATGGTGGTCAAAGAAGCGAGTGCAGTTGCCCAGGCGCTTGGACTCTTTTCTGAGGGTGAAGAAACGGCAGTTCTTGCACTGCTTATTTTTGTTTCTTGTCATCAGCCACAGAAAGAGGACTGCTGTGGCGATGAGGAGCATCATAAAGATGATGAATGTGAGTTCTGATTTCATTGTTACTTTTTCTTTTGGGTGATTTTACTTAATAGCTTCTTGTTTGCCTCGGTGTCGGGATCTGAGTGATAGATCATGCTGACGGACTGCTTGGCTGATAGGGGGACGTGGTGCATGTAGTCGTTGACCTGCTGCATCACTTCTTCCAGGGAGCGGCAGAGGACGTATTTGTAGCCGGCTGCATCCCAGTATGCCTGGAACTCCTTCTGATGGGCTGACTGCTGATTGGTGTGGCCGTACTTCAATTCTATGCCCAGGGCGTGATAGAAGACCTTGTGGGGGCTGAGATCTCCGATGTTCTCTTCTCGGAAAGATGGGAGAGCAAGGATGAGGTCGGGAACGCCCGGAACTACTCCTGCTGCAGCATTGATGGCTATCTTCTTGCCGGTGGATTCTGCCTCGTTCTTGGGATGGAAGAACAGATGCCAGAAGGATGGGTACTGCAGGCGGAACCATTTTACACATGCTATCTGCAATGCGCCCTCACGCTGCACCTTCTTCTGCTTGGATGAAGGCTGCTTGGTGTATTCGGGATAATTGCCGTTGAGACGGTCTATTAATTCTTGTTTGTCCATATTCGTATGATTTTAAAATTGTTTGTTACTTGTATCTAATCGCTGAGGAGACTTTGGAGATAGCTCTGGGTCTGATCATCCAAGTCTGCCAGCGATTGCTCTTCTTCTGCTACCGATGGATTCCAGACGATGCCCAGTTCTGCCAATGTGCCATTTTCGTAGGCTTGCTTTAGCATTCTTGCCATAGAGCCGTTTGGATCCTTTGCAGCGTATTCTATGTAGCTGAGGTACTTTTGCCTGAGGGCTTCGGTTTCAGCCTTCTCCTTGGCTTGCTTTGCCTCTTCCTTCTTCTGCAGGCGTGCTTCTATCTCCTCGCTGGTTTCCTCATGCTGAGGCTGAGGAGGGGATGGAGCAGGAGGGCTTGGCTGCTTTGGAGTGGACTTCTTGGAGGCTGAGGCTTGGATGGTAGGGTTATCGAAGGTACCTTCCATCAGCTGCTCGTACTTTTCCGGTGTGAATAGCCAGTTGAACGAGACTGAGCATCTTCCATCCTCTCTGCCCATCAAGAGATCTGAATCGTTTGCCCTACGCATCAATGGCTCTATATCCTCGAAGGAGTAGTCTGCAATGAACTTTGCAACCATGCGCTTGCGCTCCGGAGTAAGCTTGCTGACAGTCTTGACTGGAGTGCCGATGAATATTCGGTTGAAGAGTCGTATGACTTCTGCCATCTGCTTTTCGTCTTGGCCCGATTTTTTTTCTTTTTCTTTTTTTTGAGAGAGAGGGAGAGGACTCTTTTGCCTTCTTTCTTTTCTTTCTTTCTTTTCTTTGTTAGGGGGTTCGGGGGAAAGGCTTTCTTTTGTTTCTTTCGTTTCTTTCTTCCCTTTTCTCGCAAGTGTGCCCTTGTCTGTGCCCTTACTTGTGCCCTCATCTGTGCCCCTGATTGCTGCGGAATCTTCTGAATCTCCTTTATTTAAAGGGGTTTCGGGAGTGTTAATCTGTGCCCCTATCTGTGCCGTAGCTTGTGCCCTTTGCTGTGCCCCAGTTTTCTGCTGTGCCGTAGCTTGTGCCCTTTGTTGTGCCCCATCTGTGCCCTTGTCGGGTGGCTGACCCACCAAAACTATTTGGCTAGCAGATGTTTGCAGCTTTTTCCTCTGTGCCCTAGAGTGTGCCCCTATCTGTGCCCTATCCTGTGCCCTTACGTCATTTCGCCATGGTATGATGCAGTGGGCGAGGGAATGCGAACTGTTAATGTACACTATGGTTGAGGCTCTGGGCGAAGAACATTTTGTGATGATCTTGTCGGCAACCAGCGTATCTATGGCTACTCTGATGGTCTTCACCGTGGTGCGTAGCTGCAGGGCAAGATCGCGATAGGAGAGGGTTACAGCACCTGCCTCGTTGTGGACCGAGGAAAGGAGCAGGTGGATAAGCACCTGCACGACAACCGGGCGATGGAAGTATCTCCATTGCAGCAATTCGGGAGTCAATATGTAGCCATCTGATTTCATTTACGTTATTTTATTTGGAATATATTACTTTACCTTGATCTATGTAGTTTCTGCCTCTATAGCTCTAAATATTTCGTATGCCACCTGCGTTAAAATGCTTGTAGTAGAATGTTGCCATTCTGCCAAATACAGTAACGAGTAATGTTTAAATGTAGGTATATTCACCTGCTAAAAGCAGGACTGGCTCACCAACTCCCATTACCCATTCTCCACGTTTGTTATCACATCCATGAGGTGGATCTATAATAGTATGAATGCTTCCATCTTTCAAATTAGCAAACTGTGCTCCTACAGCTTGGCAATGTATGACTTTAACTTGCCTTGTATTTTGTTGTCCTTTGCATTTTGAAAGTTTTGCCTTGTATTGCTCTGGGACTTCAATCATCCCCAGAATGTATGATTTTCCTTTAATTCCACAATTTGAACATGTGTACTCATCAAACAACCCTTTACTATTCTCTTTGGTCACCAAATTTTGTTTTACCCATTGGTGACCACCGTAATTCATTGTTACTTTTCTCATATTTTCTTCTTTTTACCCTCTCCCTGTTGCCAAGGAGAGGGTGGTTAGTTAATCTTCTACCTCCTTTACAGAAACATTACAGCCATAAAGAGGTGACTCGTCATATTCTTTAGCCTCACACTCAATAGCTTCACTAATAGCTCTTCTCAATGACATTTCAGACTCATTAATTTCGCCTTTTACTATTACTAAAAACATTTTTTCTTCCATATTACTTATATTTATGTATGGTTAGTTACTCTGTTACTTCAATGTACTTAACTGGATGTTTCGGGTCTGCACAACATGCGTGCTGAGCACACTCAAACTTACCATCATACACACATCCCTCACACCTAAGAGTAGGGTCTGGAACTTCTTTAATCATAATTCTATCTATTTATATCCTTTGCAGGATGGTTACTAAACTATGTTACAAACAAACTGTCTTGCCATCTTTAGCAAGTTTAAACTTCTCGATATCAATAGAAGATAATAGCCATTTATCTTGGTCTCTTCTAGATGGATGACCATCCTTGCATATTTTGTTAAGAACCAGATGTATCATGCCATAATAACGATATGTATGAGAAGTGTCCGTTCCTTCGTCCCAAGGCTCAATCTTGCTAACCATATAAGGCTCATCTTTATAATATAACACAATATCGCCTTCCTTGAAAGGTAGTGTGCTAATTAACTGTTCTGTCAAATCACTTATATCAAAATGGTTTTTCAGAATGACCTGTTCAATATCAGAGATTTTAGAAAATATTTCTTTCTGTTCTTTTGTTAAGTCCATATTACTACTATTTATGCCCGAAGGCGGTTATGTAATCATTCGCACGGAAGATGCTTTCTGTGGTGGACGTAGCACTTATGCTTAAGGCAGTACTTGCCGTTGATGCAGTTGCGGCCATCCTTGCATAGGAAGCATTTCCGGAGTGCGTAGTTATTATTTGGTGAAACGCTCATAATAGTAGGTTACTATCTGGTGCTCGTTTGGCTTGGAGCCATTGTTGCGCAGGGTGAGCGTATCTACAATCTCATCGTATGTACTCTGAGACATTTGGGCTACCACGTTTTCATCGTGTACGCCCTGGGATAGCATCTTGATGCCGGTGAAGATGATGCAGCTCCACAGGCTGATGCATAGAATCATTTTCAATTTCTTCATAATCGTTCAATTTTAAAAATTAGTGGACGGTCAGGGATTCGAACCCATCGTCTTCTCTGCTTAGTCCTTTTTCGCAGATATCTAAAGACAAATAGTAATCAAGAATATCAATTGGATTTTTAATAATGGACATCGCCTCCAATGGGCAAAGACACTACCGTCCGTGTTGTAGGGTAAAGGATGCCTGGATGCAGATAAATTGCAAGAATCATAAAGAGATCGCCAGTCTTCGCATATTATCTGGTATATCCAGGCACCCTTTTGAACCTTGAAAAACTAAATAGAATCAGCTTGTCACTTACTCACGCAACCGACAGCATATTTTACAACAAAAATACGTTATATATATCAATTAATGTGTCCGGGTGAATGTTTCACGAAGTCCTGAACCTTGTTGGCACAAGCATCCAGCTCTGAGATACGGAGGTGGCATCTGGTGGGCTTGCCTTCCTCGTTGTATTTCCAGTGTTCCTTGACATATCCCATTTTTACCCATCTTTCAACGTTTCGCCTGCCGTAGGTGTTGAACGCCTTGGCCTGGCTCACGAAAGGCCGCTTTCCTACAGCCTTTCCCAGTTCCTCCTGCACCACGTTACGGATGGCTGAGAGGAAGGTGTCGAAGGACATCATCTTATCCTCGAACTGAATTTGTACTACCTGGTTCATATCTTTTGTTATTTGATGCGGGTTACACTTATTGTTTTCTTCACTCTGTTGGTCTTGGTCTTGAACTTGCGTTCATAGATGAGTCCGAGATCTGTGCAGGTGGTTTTGACCGATTGCAATCTGTCGATGGGAAAATCTATGGATTCTCCTTCGGACAGGTCTCTGATAACCGATCTGAGTGGAGTCTTGTTTCTTTCTTTTGCCATATCTATTATACCTTATTATATTAATACCTGTTCCATAAGGGAGTTGATGGACTCCTTGATGGTCTGATTGTCACTTTCCATATTCCTGGCGCATCTTCCGATGATGAGCTGGATGAGTACTTCCTTGATTTCTTCATCGGTCAGATCCGTGAATATGTTATTCTTGAATCTTTTCTTGTAATAGCTCTGTATTTCCTCCAAAGACATTTCGTCTAAAACATCTTCAGGATCAACTTCTATACATACATCAACATCAGTCGTAACAGTCTTACTTATATACATTATTTGCCTCCTTTCTTGATAGTGAATCTTTCTTTGTTTCCATATTCAGTTTTGTAATGGGTGATACGTATTTATTTGAGCTTGTTGTAGAGATCCTCTGCATCACCAATGACACATCTTATTGATCTTTCCGAGTGATATATTTCAGCCAGGCAGAAGATCTTTCCTTCCCATTCTATCGTAGGAGAATCGTAGATCCAATCGAAAAAACTTTCAAACCTAGACCAATTGATATCTTCGTCAACCGTTCGCCAATTGCTTTTCTCAGGGTGCATAACCTTGAACAGTCTCTTTCTCAGCTCAAATCTCTTTGCAAGCTTTTCCTTATCATCATCCTGCTGCTCTGTGTCATGTATGTAGGAGCCATCCTTGATGCCGAGAACTTTTGTAGCGAAGCTCTTGACTTCTTCAAGGCTGAAATATCCTCCGGGTGGTGTACAGAGATGATGAATACGACCATCTATGAGGAAATGTTGAAGAGCAAGCCTTGGGATTCTTAGAATCGCACATACATCTACCTCTGTGAGTGGATGATTGCCATATTTATCTTCTATGGCTTTCCAGTCAATATGAGTTATTTTCAGATTTTCCATCATTTTTCTCCTATTTTATTTGGTATTTATTTATTTATTTATTAACTTTACGGTGCAAAAGTACAATAAACTTTTTGAAAGTGTACAGTTTGGTGGGCATAATTAATACTTATTAACCCACTTTGTTGAACATTTAAAGGATTTTAATATGAATGTGCAAAGAATAGTGGACATTATAGCGTCCAACAAACTGAGCAAAATTGATATTGCTTCTAAGATGAAGGTTAGTCGAACTACGTTGGATAACCTCCTGAATGGTGCTGATGTGAAAGTTAGTACAGTTGAAAACCTTGCCGAAGTCCTTGGTGTAGATGTAGCTGAATTTTTTAGTTCAGAAAAGAATGCGCCTTCTTTGGCCAATAAGAGTGTAGTAGATATGAATGAATTGGAACGAGAAGTAATAGCTCTAAGAGCGGAGAATAAGGTGCTGAGGGAAATCCAGGGACTTTCTGCTAGAAGCCAGGTACATGTAGGATAGTTAAAATGTGGTGAGTGATATGAGTCTTTCTTATAATTATTGTGGTCGATTTTCAATTTTGGATTTTTATCCAGGAATGGATATTTGTGCTTTCTTGGAAGCATTAAGAAAGGTGACTGAGCAAAATATTATTTTGCAAAAACAAGACTACTATGATTTAAGGAAAATATATCTAACCCTAAGTAAAGTTGGATTTGACTGTTCTGTGGAGGATGGTTTGCTTGTAGTAAAAATGCCTAGTTATTTCAAGTATTTCCATCAAGTAAAAATGGAAGTGTATATTTATTATGATGTACGTAAGGGTTATCTTTCATATATTAAGTTGTGCCAAAAGACATATAGCCAAAAAACAAGTATATCTTTATATAATACTATCCTTTTTATATTTGAACATCGTATAAAGACATTTGATAGTTTATTCAAGTGGGATGAGGTGAAAGAAGATTTGTCCTATTTTGCTTCAAATGACTATTATAATCTGCTTATTGACTTTGATACGAATAAGAGTCCGCTAGAGATATTCGTTCTTTGGGGAATTAGTGATGTTAATGATATTTCAAATAAGAAATATTTTGCTCTCATAGACAAGGTTGAATCCGTTCAAAAGGAAAGGCGTATGCTGGAACTTAAATTAATGAAGTATGATAAAACTTTTCTCACTTGTGGACTACAAAAGCGTTCTTTGCAAAAAGTTAGTAGAAAATTGAAATACTTTCTGTTTATAAGTGTAGCAACCTTCTTTATTGGTCTCTTGATGCTTGGCTTTGCAATAGGTAGGTTGTCATCCTCATCTAGTAATGCTGAGGCTGGTGCCTTTCAAACAGAGGTAACTGCAGGACACAAGGTATATGTTTCAGATAGCCCAGGTTCCAAGCGATACCATAAGGATCGGAATTGCCAGGCATTGAAGCGAAGTACAGGACATGTAACTGCTACTGATGAGGCTAATGCTATAGATCAGGGTAAAACATTATGTGGTTGGTGTGGTAAATAAAAAATGAAATCAGATGAAAAGATTAAGAATTAATTTTCTAGCACTTTTATTTATTGGTGTGCTATGTTTCTTAAGTTCATGTAGCAAGGAGTCGCTGGATGGAGAATCCGGATCGGCTGCAGTGGTATGGGATAAAACTTCCTATAATGTGAGTTATGTTGAGGTGGGTTCTCCTTATACTTCATTTCCTGTTACTGACAAGTACTTTATTTTGGATTTTGCTTTAGAGGATTCAGAGAATCCCCAGAAGCAGCTTTCTTTTAGTTGTACGAACTATATCTATGGTGAGAAAGTTGATTTGACTACAGGTAAATATTCGTCTCAGATTGATTTCAAAGACGGACAAAAAACGTATTGGATGAGGGGAGGTGACTCTAATGTTAAGGCTGGAAGCTATTATAAGCTGACTAGAAAAGGAAATCATATAGAGCTTACCATTGATCTAGTCTATTCAGGAGATAATGGTTATGAGCATACCTTAAAGGTAAGGTATAGTGGTGAACTTCCGCAGAATAGCTATTTCCCATCTGAGAACTGGCAAAATGAGCCTTCTTATCATTATACATTTAGCTATGATGAGGCTCCGTATAGTTATTCAAGGTTTGCAAGCTATGGACCAGGAGGTTTTATTTGTGATACAGGAAATGAAAAAAATGATGTTCATTTGCGGATAAGTACAAATAATGAAACTTATGGCGAAAAGATTGATTTAACTAAGAAAGAAAATGATTGTGTAATAAACCTGGTACTTGTAGATAATGAAACTGGTACGCAAGAATGGTATGAATGGTATCATAATTCTATTCTAGAAGGAAGCTACTTCTATATAAAGAAGGGTGAAGGTTCTTCGAAAGATGAACTGACCATTGATGTTAAGTGCAAGGATAAGGATGGCACGGTTCATCATATACAGGCGGAATATAATGTTTTTAAATAATAAATCATAAATTGTTGCAGAATTGTTGCATCTGGTACATTTAATATATTAGTAAATAGAAGTAAATATGACAATAACGCTTATTATCTTAATCATTACGGTTGCCATGTTTATTTGGGGCA
>ERZ1026903.391-NODE-391-length-21369-cov-6.672750_pt1 | contig 21369 bp, 20 predicted proteins | sample MGYA00380180_ERZ1026903 | MGnify/ENA primary metagenome ERZ1026903 (study PRJEB33269, sample SAMEA4719816) | human gut metagenome | biome: human-associated habitat; feature: organic feature; material: feces | place: Cameroon | collected 2013-10 ... | reverse complement strand
ATTTCTTCAAAATCCTTTCTGGTTTTTCCTCCAAGAAAGCGCATCCACTGCAACAGGCTTGTCTCATTTTTCTCTTCCGGTGGAAGTTTTGACAATTCTAAGATATGCATCTCCATAAGATCTGTATACTCTTTTCCTGTCTTTGCATCACAGAATGCAATTCTCCGATAACACTCTTTATCATCTAGAAAATGATCATATGCAAGAATGCTCACATGGATACACTTCTTCAAGCAATCGTATCCCTCGCCTTCTTTTATTTCACTTGTATACATCTTACTTAGATAATAAACAGAACGATTTGCCCAGCAATCAAATGCTTCTACCTGCATCTCAAAATCAATCTGTTCTCCATTCTTCAGTTTCACCCGGACATCTAAAATCCCATACTTATCATCTTTCGATTCTTTTCTGAGAATCGTAGGCATAAGTTCCGTGTTCTCTACCTCACCGGATGGAACGTTCAATAGTGCTGCGATAATATTCTTGCGGATGTTATCATTCTGCATCAATTCCTTGAAACAGAAATCTACCGTTGGAAGCATGATAAAGTCTTCCTGCTCCTCTTTCGATTCTTTACAATGTGATGATACGCTCTTAGTTGATACACTTTTCTTGTTTTCTTTCATAGAATTCTCCTCTCTTCTGTGCAACGAATGATTGCCTGAAGAAGAGGATTCTAAAGTTATATTTATCTTAACACAAGATAGTTTTCTATGGAAGTAACTATCCCCTTAAAATCAGATATTTGAGAAACTTACTCCATCACATAATCTTCAAACAATATTCATCTTTTTGGGTTGTCATCGGATTATCTGCTCGAAAAACTGAGCTTATTGAATAATTACCGATTTGGTTCATAGATCTTTTTGCAGTTCATCAGAATGATGACTGCGTGGTATTAGATTATCATGAGAATTCTATTATTGCAAGCTGAATTTTTTAATGCTCTGGTATTCGCAGATGTTGTGTTACTGTTCTCACTATGTGCAGCCAGTAGCGTGCCTTCCGTAAGTGACTCAAAACAAAGCGTAGTGCAATTCTTCTATCTTATTGATATACTCTAACCATCTGAAGAACATCCGTGGTATCGGTGTCTTCACTGCACTTCCTGGCATTGGAAAATCCTATGAGCTCCGGTGCTTTGCCAAAAGTCTGAACCTTAACCAGCACCACATGGAATACATGTGTCTTTCTAGCATCAGCGTTGCAGACTTTTATAAACAGTTCTGTTCCATTCTTGGTGTTTCCGATAAAAGCGAAAAACCTGCCTATCCTTTTCTGGAACATATTCATTTTTACATTCAACAAAATTAGGTTTTACAAATACTCTCTCCGGCTTAATTTGCTTTAATTCCAGCAGTTTTTCCTATTGAAGTCAGTCAAGCAAATATAATTGATTTTTCCGTAAATCCCTGTCATTCGATGGAATACAGTACTAAGTACACATGCTAGCGTCTGAATTTTACTTCCTCGATAGCAACTGTGTTCTACTGCGCATTTCAAACCATACTCTACGCAATCTTCACAAATATGCCCATCTCTATAAAAAGTCGCGCCGGGACAGAGTAGCCGAAAGTTATGTATCGTCTGGACTACCGGAATCCTCATTTGTCTTGCCGCATAATAAACTGCTGGACTCACCAGATTAAGTGTGTTATGAACATAAACGACTTCTATCTTCTCTTGTTAACTTCTTGATATCTCGGTATGTCCTTGGATTAAACACTGTTGTAATTGGAAGAAAAGTTTTCTGAATCTTTGACATCTGCTTCAATTCTGCATTATTACGGCTATATAAGATCACCTTATGGCCATTCTTCTTAAGCATTTTCTTTTCATTTGCAACAACTGTATCTTCTCCACCTGGAATCTAGTAATAATTATGTACAATCAAAATATTCTGCTTTTTTGTATTGTCCACAGTCATTACCTCACTTTCCCCTTATCATTGCATTCCAAATAAACTTCGTGTTAGTGCTCCAATATCTCTTAAACAATCTCTTTGGATCTTGTACTAAGCGATACACCCATTCCAGGTTATGTTTTTGCATCCACATCGGAGCACGCTTAATATTCTCTGCATAATAGTCAAATCCTGCTCCGACACCAAGCATCAATCCATCAATCTTTCCTTGATGTGTGGCCATCCACTTTTCCTGTTTTGGTGCTCCAAGTCCAACCCATACAAAGTCCGGCTTGATTTCATTGATTCTCTCGATAATTTACTCCATTTCTCGCACCTTTCCCTCAACTGAAACTTTATGGTAGACACCTTCATAGCAACTCACCGACAAAGTGTTGAATCTTATTGTCATAACTCTTTGCCCTTCACCACTTTTAATTCTTCAAAAAAATGGACGTATCATGTCCTAATATCCTCCTAAACTTTATTTCAATTCATTGTCTTTTTCTGCATATAGCTATACGTTCAACATCAATAACACCTGCAGTTTCCCCTCCCGGTTCCACTGCAGATCATCATTCTTATATCATTTTCCTTATCTCTTCCATCCAATCCATCACTTGGATCCGCTGCCATTAAGCACAACCCCGACGGTCTTAAACAGAATCTTAATATCCATTCCGATATTCCAGTTCTTGACATATTCCATATCAAGCTTTACAACTTCCTCAAAGTCAGTGATATCACTTCTTCCGCTCACCTGCCACATTCCAGTCAGTCCCGGTTTTACAGCAAGTCTTCCGCGGTGATATGGCTCATACTGTTTCCACTCATCTACTGTTGGTGGACGGGTTCCTACGAGACTCATATCTCCTTTGAGTACATTCCAGAACTGCGGGAATTCATCCAGAGATGTCTTACGGATAAACCAGCCAAGTCCATGCTTGCTTCCATCCGCTCCGCTTCCGATGATTCTTGGGTCATTCTCCATCTTGAACATGAGACCCTTCATCTCGTTCTGTTTCATCAGTTCTTTCTTGCGTTCCTCTGCATCCATATACATGCTTCGGAATTTATAGATCTTAAATAATTTACCATTTTTTCCTACTCTCATCTGAGAGAAGAAGATTGGCCCCGGTGAAGCAATATAGATTGCCGGAGCAAGGAATATTGTAATGATACCTGTCAGAATCATTCCAACGATTCCGCCACAGATGTCTATTGTTCTCTTCATCATAGCCTGTTGTGAGGAAATTACTCTGACGCTAGAGGTAAGAACCGTATATCCACCCATACGGTTAATAAACTGATTTTCTGTCCATCCACTTCTAAGATCCAGACATTCGTGGATAGTCACGCCCATATTAGAACAGGTCTCAATCAAGTCTTCTGGTATCAATGTTTTCTTCTTAATTCCAACAAGAATAGAATCTATCCATCTTGTCTGTATGTAATCGGTCAATGTATCAATCTTACCTATGACCGGAATTCCTGAAATAGATTCATTCTCTTCCGGTTCGCGATCTGCAAATACAATACCGACAATTTCAAATTCATTAAACACGTTCTGTTCCACGCGTTTCAACATGTAATCAATCTCACCACTTGTTGTAACAAGTAACAGATTCATTTTTTCATAAAGCAGACGACCATGTTTCAATAAATATCGCTTCCACACAATCCGTACTGCATAAACAAGTGCAACTGATATTGGAATAAACGAAGTGATCATAAGACGTGATGTCTTATCCCCCTGTTTGCTCATGAACAAATAGACAATCATAAGCGCACTCACAATAAACACATGCTTTAACACATTCTTAAATTCTACGAAATATCCTCTTCTCATGATGCCACGATAAGGCTCTGTAAAGAAGGCGGTACAAATATCTATTAATGCAATAATAATTCCAATATTCAAATAAAATCCGTTATGATACAGATTTCTTGTCCCCATACGCAAGACATAACTACCTATATAAGCTAACTGTAACGCTACAAGGTCCAAAACAATGAAGTCCCAATGTTTCAGCCAGCTGTCACTTTTTTTGTACATTCACGTACATCCTTTTTCACTAAACTTTTGGTAAACTATTTTACCGACCATCAAATGCTACATTTTAACAAATTTTTGAACATATGAGTGAAATTACTTTCACCACATATGTCCAAAAAAAACAGAAACAATTTAAAATTATCTCTCTTTTCTGTAGGCTACTGCAGAAACTCCTGCAAGTACTACAGCTGCTCCGAAGAATACCATCCATGTAGACGGTACACCTGTCTTCGGTGATGTTCCTACTGTAGAATCAGCTGCTTTAGAAGCATCAACTTTAGCGATAACTGCTACAGGTGAAAGATCTTCAAATTCAGCTGTAATAGTCTTGTTATCGTAATCAACCTTTGTAGGTGTGATCAATTCAAACAGATTTCTTACTGTGCTGTAATGAAGAATCTGAACATCTGTCATTGCTTTTGTAAGTGATGGTACGGAAAGTGTAACAACATACTTTCCTGCCTCATTCTTAACTGTACCATCTTCTGGTTTCAGATCAAAGAATGAAGTAACCATCTCTTTAGCAGTCAACTGATCCTTCAGCTCCGGATTAGTTTTCTCAACAACCTCTGCCAAAGTCTTTGTTCCATTGTTTGCTGCCAGAAGATCATTAACGATCTCATCATTCTTAACATCAGCAAAAGCCTCTGCTGATGCAGCTGTTACAACATAACCATTTGCACTTGGTGTTGTTGTCTTACTTGGTGCTGCAAATGCGGCAACTGCCTGAGTTACGATCAGGGCTGCTGCAAGGACAGTTCCAAAAATTCTTTTCTTCATGTTTCCCACTCTTCCTTTCTTAAAATTATTTTTCTATAGAAACCAGTACAGCCTGCACAAGAAAACGCTTGTCTGACTGGCTGCCATAGCACGTTGATAATGTGATGATCTTGTCATCAGCTGACACCTGCTGTGTAGTGTCGATTTGGGCATTCATATCCCGAATAGCAAAGATGCTGTCGAGATAAGCCTGATAAACAGACTTTATATTAAAATCAAAACTCTGCATGAGATGCCTGTCATCATACAGATATGCTGCAAACACCTTGTAATGCCGGATTGCATTGGGTGTGTATATTATAACACCTTTATGGTTATCAAAAAAGTCTTTATCCTGATAATTCAAAAGATTCTGGAACATAGAACCATTTTTCATATCATGACCATAAATCACGGTATTCGGATCTTCAAAATCTTTACTGTTATAATCTTCTGTAAATATAGAACCTTCTGTCTTCTGTTCTCCATCAATCGTATGATTCAGGTAATATCCGTTATCGCCTTCTCTCTGAAGGATTGGATAATCAATGTTTGTATCCTGAATTTGAATCCAGGCATATACTTCTGGGTTCTGTTCCTGCAATGCTACAAAATCAATTGGAATCTCGACCGGTGCTTTTTCTTCTTCCGCTACAGGTTCAACTTCTTTCTTCACCGTTTCCCGCACTTCCTTGTAATCATCGCCTGCATGCTTTTCCTGATAATACTTGTATCCACCAACAGCCGCACATGCAACTGCGGAAACACCTGCCAGGACTGCGATAATCTTGTAAATATGTTTCTTCACAAGTACTGCTCCTTTTTATTACAGCATTTTTATTATTGCTGTTTCCTTCTATTTGACTATATCCTGCACAAGCTAATTCGAATCAGAAACCTTCTTATAAAATGTCTCAATTATCTTCTCATACAGTGCATTGTCATCAACATGATATTCATCATGTCCATCATTACCTTCTACAGCATCTCCAGGTACTGTCCAACTTTCATCCGCTGTCCCATCTGTCATGCTTTTGGTAATCTTCAGGAGCTGATCTTTACTGATATTTGTCACCATATATGGTTCAAGATCCGTATACAGCTTTACTGCATAAGTAGAATCTTCCACGCTTCTTTTCTTCGCTGCTTCTTCAAACGCTTTGATAAATACCTGCTGGCGCTCCATTCTTGTAATGGCACTATGATGAATATTGATATCTCTGTAACGGACGAACGCTTCTGTATTTGTTCCGTCGAGTGTCACCTGACTGCCATACTTAAACTCTGGATACTTTTCTTCCAGACTGTCATTTGGAACTGTCACTTTAACACCACCAACACTGTCACTTAAAACCGGCAGCGCATCGAGGTTGATAGCACAATATCCCTGAATATCCACTCCATAAAAAAGTTTTGAGACTGCTTCCTTTGCCAGTTCTCCGCTTTTATAACTTCCATCTCCATATGCATACGCCAAACTGATATGATCCTGGCTTGTCCCCAGACTCTCTCCTCCTGGCCCATATGTCTCAACTTCAGTGATCGTATCTCTGGGAATTGAGATTGTAATGGTCGTATTCTCTTGTCTGTCCCAGGACAGAAGATACAACGCATCCGACTGACCTGCATCTGCATGACCTACATTAGTCTCTACTTTTTCTCTCTCGTCAATTCCGAGAAAAAGGAAATTACTCAGATGGTCATTATACTTATACTTCTCGCCTTTCCAGGTGATCGTATCTGTAAGTGAATCATCTTCTTTGAAGTCCTGCCCTGCCGTATCTTTAGTAGTTTTCTCAATATCCGAAGGCTTCGCTGTCATCTTCGCAACTATCATTCCTCCTGTTGCTGCGATAATCAGCAATACGCAGAATCCTATGATCCATTGTTTCTTCTGATTCTTACTTTTCTTTCCTGACATTGTCTATCGATTCCTATTCTTTACTTCCATAGTAATAATAAGAATTATACTTATTATAATATTTTTCTTTCTTCATATCCACTTTGTTCAGTACAGCTCCAAGCAGCTTGCATCCACTCTTTTCCAGCTGATCCTTTGTTTTCAATGCATCTTTTCTGCTTACAGCCTCACTTTCAATGACAAGGATTGCACCATCACACTGTTTTGCAACAATGGATGCATCACTCATGCTGATCATCGGAGGGGTATCGATCAAAACATAATCATATGTATTTCTCGCTTCTCCAATCAGCTTACTCAAAAGCTCCTGCTCCAGAAGTTCGGACGGGTTCGGTGCATACGGCCCGGAAAAGATAATATCCACATTGCGATAGTTTGTAGAATATACAATCTGTTCTTTGTTCACCTGTCCACTCAGATACTGTGAAAGTCCTTCGACTTTCTGTTTAATCTGAAAACGTTTGATATAACTGGACTTACGAATATCTGCATCAATGATCAGAACTCTTTTCCCCATCTTTCCAATCTCTACTGCAAGCTGAAAAGCCACATCACTTTTCCCTTCATTCGGATAACAGCTTGTGATAACAATACTCTTTGTCTCTACACCACTGAACTGCATATTGGTACGGAGGGTTTTAATAGCCTCTTCATAGAAGACATCTTCTTTTCTTGAATCTGTCATCAGAACTCTCTGAATTGCCATTTATTTTTTCCTCCTTCTGCTTTTCTTTGTCTTTGTTGTTTTCCTTGAATTGCGTGGTCCTTTTCCTGTGATAAAGTCTTTTCTGTCAGGAATACTTGCCAGAGTTGTCAGACCAAGGTATTTCTCGATATCATCTTCTGACTTGATTGTATCATCCATCAGTGTAAGTAGAATGATAATACCTGCTGAAAGCACAAGACCTGCTAATGCTCCAACCATCACATTCTTCTTTGTACTTGGACTCGTCTGAACTGTTGGAACTTCACCTTCTTCAATAATCTTTGGCGGTGTCACTTCCATCTTATCTCCGATAAAGTCAGCCGATGTCTTCGCCAGTGTATCAGCAATCTTCTTCGCCATCTCTGGATCTGTATTTGTTGCTGTGATTGAAAGGATTCGTGTATCTGTCGGATTATCTACTGTAATACATCCTTTCAACTCTTTGTAACTCATCTCAAGATTCAGTTCGTCTACAACGTCCTGCAATACCGTACGGCTTGTGATCAGGATATTGTAGTCTTTCGTTAACTGGCTACCAATCTGAAGATCTGCCAGTGAGGAAAGTGTTGTTTCCTTTGTCAGAACCAGCATTGTAGAAGTCGCACTGTAAACTGGTGTTATAAAAATCTTTGTAGCCGCACCGGCAATCACTGCTCCGGCCAGTAATGCTGCAAGAACGATCAGAATATGCTTCTTCAATGCATAGAACAGTTCTCTGAGATCAATCTCAACCTCATCGTCATCATGTGTTTTTCCCATCATTACTCCCCTTTATCTTATAATTTTATTTTCTGTAATGCGAAGCGCATTATCTTTTGTTATCTTCTTAAGATATTTTCTGTCTAAATGTGTCCGCATCCAACTCATCGCCTCTTTTGTATCTGGCATCCGGTTCCCGGTGTTGTGCATATCTGTTCCCATCAGATGGACATTGCCTTTCTTCAGATTATCTCTGCACCAGTGTGCTGTTACGTCATGCCAGCTGCCGCCGACAGATTTGTAGTTCATCTGAATCAATGCGTCTAACCCAATCAGTTCTTCTAACCTTTTCCCTTTTCTAAGACAGTGATACCTTTCTGCATGTGCAATCACAGGAATATATCCGGTTCTTGACAAATTCCGTACTGCTGTACAGATCTCGGAATAAGGTACCGATGGCATAAACTCAATCAGCACATAACTGCTGTCCGCCAGTGTAAGCAGTTTGTCTTCTTCAAGCAGACGGATCACACTATTCGAATAGAAAATCTCCTGTCCTGTCCAAATCTGAATTGGTTGTCTATGCTTCACCTTTCCATCCGGACCTTTCACCGGACGGTTGGCCCTGCGCATCAGTTCATCCCGGAGTTGTCTCAGCTTCTCCGGATTTCTGTTCGGAAATGCCTTGGAATAATGTGAAGTTGCAAACACATCTGTGATTCCCTGTCTTCTCGCCATAGAAAGCATATGAAGACTTTCTTTCATCGAAGACGCTCCATCATCAACTCCAGGCAAGATATGGCTATGTATATCAATCATCTTTAGTCAACCCTTTACAAAGTAAAAGAGACACTATGAATAAACTCTATTGTGCCCCTTTACGTCGTCTCTTCTTTTCCTTTTATACATATCTAAGGATATTTCATTTTTTTTTAACTGTCAAGTACTTTTCATGTATATTTTGTCAAACTTTGTAATATACTTTGTAATATTATCCTGATTTCTTGTTTATTTCTTCATTTTTGGTTCAAAAATCAATGAAGCCAGGTATCCGAAAATCAGTGCTGCACTGATCCCGGCGGCACTTGCCTTGAACCCTCCCAGAAAGATTCCGAGGAATCCGTTTTTATCAACAGCTTCCTTCACACCTTTCCACAGAATATTTCCGAATCCGAGAAGTGGAACGCTTGCACCTGCTCCTGCGAATTTTACAAATGGTTCGTATGCTCCAATAAATCCAAACACTGCGCCTGTACAGACGAGTAATACCATAACCCGTCCCGGCATCAGCTTTGTTCTGTCCAAAAGAATCTGCACCACAGCGCAGATGAGACCTCCGATTAAAAATGCTTTTATATAATCCATTTTTCTATTCCTTTTCTGTTTTTAATACATATTTAGCGTTTTTTACTTCTTCCTATTATAATATTTTTTTCAACAGTGTTCGATCATAATCGCATGCGCAATTCCAGGCACACTTGCTCCTTCATTGAAGCTGACCGTTGACATCAATGCACCGGTTGGCACGAAGAGTATCTTTTTCCATTCTCCGTTCTCAATCTTTGGCAGGATATAAGAAGCCAGTGTTGACGCTGCGCATCCACAGCCGCTTCCGCCGGCATGTGTATCCTGTGTCTCCTGATCGAAGATAGTCATTCCACAATCCATATGCTTTTTTCTGATATCATATCCTCTGCTTTTCATCAGATCAAAAAGTATGGATTGACCAATATATCCAAGATCACCTGTTATGACCTGATCGTAATCTTCCTGTGTACGTCCAAGATCCTGAAAATTACGGTAGATGGTATCGGTTGCAGCCGGAGCCATACATGCCCCCATGTTCTGTGAATCCTTCAGGCCAAAGTCCACAATCTTCCCTATCGTAACGCCGGTGATCCGAACATGCCGGAACTGGGATTTTCTTTGACGTTGCTTATCGGAATGTATTTTATTCAGATGGCTTCCTACGAGGAAAGCCCCGCTGGCTGTCACGGTCCAGTGTGCGGAAAGTGGTCTCTGGTTCGCATATCCTAACGGAAATCGAAATTCTTTCTCTGCACTTCCGAAATGGCTGGATGTTACTGCCAGCATGTAATCTCCGTATCCTGCTGCCACACTCATTGCTGCTAATGCCAGTGCTTCTCCTGATGTGGAACATGCGCCATACAGACCAAATATGGGAATCTGCAGATCTTCAACGCCCATAGAAGTTGCGATCCCTTGTCTGAGAAGATCTCCTCCAAAGAGATAACGCACAGACTTCGGATCCACATGCGACTTTCCCAGTGCCAGTACGCAGGCTTCCTTCTGCATATTGCTTTCGGCTTCCTCCCAGGTCTCTGCTCCAAACAGGTCATCCTCATTTGTCAGATCAAAGCATTTTCCAAGCGGTCCCTGCGCTTCTTTGCTTCCTGCCACAGATGCAGCGCTTAGAAGATAAGGTGCTTTTGTGAATACAATGCTCTGTGCCCCACGAAGCTGGGACAGATGAAAAGGACCGCACTCCGACTCAATTGCCCGGTTCTTGTTTCCCGTATCATTCATATCGTTTCCTCATTTCTGATGTTTCATTATTTATTTTTAAGGATATTATTTTCATTTTTGTGAAAAACTATGTGTAGAATTTAAAAACAAAAAGAAGGGATTTTCATTTATGGACAAAATAGAACAATTGAAGCAACAGAAGCAATACGAAGCCTATGTCAAAAAGAAAACACCACAGCACAATGTGTGGTTCAACATGATGAAGGCATTCTTCCTTGGTGGAACGATCTGCCTGATCGGACAATGTATTTATCATTTCTGTGAATTGAAAAAACTTTCCCCGGATGACTGCAGCAGCTGGACTTCTATTCTGCTCATTCTTCTGAGTATCCTTCTCACCGGTACCGGAATTTATCCACTGCTTGCCAAATGGGGCGGTGCCGGTGCGCTTGTTCCGATTACCGGCTTTGCCAACTCTGTTGCTGCACCTGCGATTGAATATAAGAAGGAGGGGCAGGTTTTTGGTATTGGCTGTAAGATCTTCACGATTGCCGGACCGGTGATCCTGTATGGAATTGTGACAAGTTGGGCGCTTGGAGTTGTATATTGGGTATGGACGTTGATGTGAAACAAGAAATGTGTTAGATAAATGTATTAGGAAGCCGCTATTCACGGCTTCCTAATCTTTCTTTAAAATCTGTATAATCAAATGCGGTTAACTGCTGCATGGTTCTGTCAGCATGTCTGATCCAGATATCCGGTAATGGCATCCCGTTAAATGTATTATTTTTGCAAGTCGTATAAATCGCCATATCTCCAAACAGAAGAAGATCTCCGTATTCCGGTAATTTGCTGAATTTATAGTCTCCGATCACATCCCCGGACAGGCAAGTTGGGCCTCCAAGTCGGACTGTGATCCCACTATCTGTTGTCTCATCCGATGCTCCAAGAAGCGGTGGACGATAAGGCATTTCCAGTACATCCGGCATATGGCAGGCGGCGCTGACATCTACGATTGCAATCTGTGTGTCTCCATTTTTCAGAACATCCAGCACACTGGTCAGAAGAAATCCTGCATTCAATGCCCAGGCTTCTCCCGGTTCCAGATAAACCTCAACCTTCCATTCTTCCTGTGCCATTCGAATGCATTGCTCCAGTCGCTCAATATCATATCCCGGTCTTGTAATATGATGACCACCGCCAAAATTGATCCATTTCACTTTGGTGATCAAATCGCCAAACTGTTTCTTTACAGAAGCAATCGTTGTCTCCAGATCATCCGAATCCTGCTCACAGAGTGTATGAAAATGAACTCCATCCAAGAGTTCCAGCAACTCTAGATTCTTCACAATTGCTTCCTCCCACTGTGCTCTTGTTGTACCCATGCGGCTTCCCTGTGCACATGGATCATAAATCTCATGTCCCTCCTGGGTCGAGCATTCCGGATTGATCCTAAGTCCCACGCTCTTTCCTGCCTCTTTCGCCATTCTTCCAAAGCGAAGAAGCTGGGACGGAGAATTAAATACAATATGATCGGCATACTGAAGAAGTTCCTCGAATTCATCAGCCCGGTAACCTGCACAGAATACATGAACTTCTTTTCCTGGCATTTCCTCTGCCCCTAATCTTGCCTCATACAATCCACTGGCCTCTGTACCCGCCAGATACGGTTCCAAAAAAGGATAACAATCATAATTACTGAATGCTTTCTGTGCCAGAAGCATCTTACATCCTGTCCGTTCTGCTACTCCACCGAGCAGTTTTGCGTTTTCTATAAGTGCTTTTTCATCCAGTATATAACAAGGTGTTTTGATGTTCTGAAATTCCGGCGGAATCATTCCGCCGGTGGCTGTAAATGGTGCTCTTTTATCTAATCTTTCCATCAGTCTACCAGCTTCGGATCATGATTTTCACTGCGCGGCAGACCATAACGGTCAAGTGCGTCCAGGAACGGATCCGGATCAAATTCCTCTACGGTATATACACCCGGTCTGATCCATTTTCCAGTCAGCATCATCAATGCTCCGCACATTGCCGGAACGCCTGTTGTATAACTGATTGCCTGGCTTCCAACTTCATGGTAGCATTCCTGATGATCGCACACATTATAGATATAATAAGTCTTTTCTTTTCCATCTTTTACACCGGTAAAAATACAGCCGATATTTGTTTTTCCTTTTGTACGTGGGCCAAGGCTTGCCGGATCCGGAAGAAGTTCCTTCAGGAACTGGATCGGAACAATTTCCTGTCCATTGTACTGGATCGGTGTTGTAGAAAGCATTCCCACATCCTCAAGACAACGCATATGATCCAGATAGCTTTGTCCAAAAGTCATAAAGAAACGAATACGTTTTACGCCCGGGATTGTCTTTGCAAGAGACTCTATCTCCTCATGGTGAAGAAGATACATATCCTTCTCTCCGACCTGATCAAAATTGTACTCTCTCTTAATTTCCATTGGCGGAATCTCCACCCAATGTCCGTTTTCCCAGTAGCTTCCCGGTGCACTTACTTCACGAAGATTGATTTCCGGATTAAAGTTTGTCGCAAATGCATATCCATGATCACCGCCATTACAGTCCAGAATGTCAATGCTATCAATCTGATCAAATTCATGTTTCAATGCATATGCACAATATGCCTGTGTGACACCTGGGTCAAATCCGCATCCAAGCAGTGCTGTAAGACCTGCATCTTCAAATTTTTTGCGGTATGCCCACTGCCAGGAATAATCAAAATATGCTGAAAATCCTTCTTCTTTACAGCGTTTTTCGTAAATCGCACGCCACTTCGGATCATCCGTATCTTCCGGCTCGTAGTTTGCTGTATCCATATAGTTTACGCCACATGCCAGACACGCATCCATAATCGTCAGATCCTGATATGGAAGCGCAATATTCATTACCAGATCCGGTTTGTAATCATTGATCAGTTCGATCAGCTGATCCACATCGTCTGCATCAACCTTGGCTGTCGTAAGAACTGTTTTTGTCTTTCCTTTTAGCTTTTCTGCAAGTACATCACATTTTTCCTTTGTACGGCTTGCAATACAAAGTTCTGTGAAGACCTCATCTGCCTGACAACATTTCTGAATTGCTACACTGGCTACTCCTCCGCAGCCGATTACAAGTACTCTGCTCATAACTCTTCTCCTTTTCTTGACATGTAACTGTTTTCTTCAACAGTTGTATATTTATAATATTCTTTTTTATATGTTCCTTTTTATAATTGCTCTCTTATAAGTTGCCGATTTATTTTGCAATTGCCAAAAGCAGTTCACGAAGAACCTTACATGCTGTTGCGGTTGAGACACCACTTGCATCCAGCATAGGAGCAAGTTCATTCACATCCGCTCCTACTACATTTGCCTGCGCAACTGTACGGATGGCTTCAAGAAGTTCTAAGAAAGTTACTCCCCCCGCCTCCGGAGTCCCTGTTCCCGGAAATACTGCCGGATCCAGACAATCCAGATCAATTGTAAAATAAATTGGTACATTTTTCTCTTTCAATTCTCTTACAGTCTCTTCCAGTCCGTCAAAAGAAAGTGGATGGAAATCTGTATGCTGCGCGGCAAATCTAAATTCTTCTCTCTCTCCGCTTCGGATACAGAACTGATGAATACGTCCGTCTCCCAGAAGATCATGACATCTTCGCAGAACGCATGCATGACTCAATCTGGCTCCCAGATAATCATCCCTTAAATCCGCATGTGCATCAAAATGGATGATGTGTAGATCCGGATATTTCGCAGCTACAGCGCGTACTGCTGCCAGCGTCACCAGATGTTCTCCTCCCAGAAGCAATGGAAATTTATCTGATTTCAATATTTCTTCTGCTCTCTTTTGAATATCCGAAAGCGCCATTTCACTGCTTCCAAAGCAAAGTTCCAGATCCCCACTGTCAAATACACTGATATCCATAAGATCTCTGTCCTGATATGGACTGTAAGTTTCAAGTCCGAAACTCTCATGACGCATAGCTGCCGGACCGAATCTTGCGCCCGGACGAAAACTTGTCGTCGAATCAAATGGCGCACCATAAAGGACAATCGATGCTTCCTCAAAGCTGCTTTCGCATCCGATAAAAGTTTCTATATTCGGTAAAATCATGAATTATTCCTCCACTTCTTTCAGCATATCTTCCAGAAATGCCGGAAGGTAAAATGCTCCTTTATGAAGTCTTGTTGTATAGTAACGTGTACGAAGATTTAATGCATTCCATGCTTCTGCATCCAGATCATCTACGGGATGATATTTTTTGCTGGCAAATCCAAACAACCAGTAACCTGCGGCAAAGGTCGGGATATGTGCCTGATAAACACGACTGATCTGAAAGGTACTTGCAATTCTTTTATGGCTTCGCTGCATCGCATGTGCATCTTCTGCGTAGAATGGACTTCCCTGCTGATTGACCATAATTCCATCCTCTTTCAATGCATTGTAACAATTCCCATAGAATTCGCGGGTAAACAATCCTTCCGATGGGCCAAACGGATCCGAAGAATCTACGATAATAAGATCATATTTTGCCTCGCATCTTCGGATAAAACGGAGTGCATTTTCGTAATGAAGATGTACTCTTCTGTCATCCAGTCTGCATGCATTTCCCGGAAGGTATGCACGACATGCCTCGACAACCATCGAATCCATTTCTACCAGATCAATATGCCTGACCCTGTCATATCTGGTCAGTTCGCGAACAACACCGCCATCTCCGGCTCCAATTACCATAATATCTTTTGCTTCTTTATGAATCGCCATAGGCACATGCGTGATCATCTCATCATAAATAAATTCGTCACGCTCTGTCAGCATTACATTTCCATCCAGAGTCAGAACACGGCCAAATTCCGGTGTCTCAAAAATATCAATTCTCTGATAATCACTCTGTCTGGAAAAGAGCTGACGGTTTACCCGGATACTGTGTTTCACATCCGGTGTATGGAATTCCGAAAACCACATTTCCATTATTATTACCTCCCTGTCAGAACATTCAGTTTCAAAATATCCGGATCTTCCGGTCCGGTCATATTACACCCCTTCGCTTTTGCATACTCGATATAATCCAGAATTTCTGCTGTGATGCGTTCCCCAGGCGCAAGGATCGGAATTCCAGGTGGATAACACATCACAAATTCACTACAGACCATACCTTCTGTTTCCCGGAGTGGCAGACTGCACTTCTCTGCATAAAAAGCTTCCTGTGGACTGGCCACTACCTGAGGATCAATATATTCCTGACTCAGAAGTCCTGTTCCGTCTGTCTGAAAACGTCTGCGGATCTCCGCAAGTGCACTCACAAGCCGTTCTACTTCCTGTGCACGGTCTCCGATCGAAAGGTAAGCAAGAATGTTTCCAATATCTCCAAATTCGATCTGAATGTCGTATTCATCACGCAGAATATCATAAACTTCAATTCCTGCGAGTCCGATATCCAACGTATGTACACTTAACTTTGTAATATCAAAATCAAAAACAGAATTTCCATTTACCAGTTCTTTTCCAAATGCATAATAACCACCGATTGCATTGATTTCCTCTCTGGCATATTCTGCCATATCTGCTACCTGATGGAAAATCTGACGGCCACGCTGTGCAAGATTCCTTCTTGAAATGTCAAGACTCGACATCAGAAGATAGCTTCCTGATGTTGTCTGTGTCAGATTGATGATCTGCCGCACATACCCGGCATGTACGTCCGGACCTGTAAGAAGCAGACTCGACTGTGTAAGACTGCCTCCGCTTTTGTGCATGGATACGGACGCCATATCTGCGCCTGCTTCCATAGCTGAAACAGGAAGTCCGCCACCGAAATAAAAATGTGTTCCATGCGCTTCGTCTACCAGACACATCATTCCTGCCTCATGTGCCATCTTGACAATTGCTCGCAGATCACTGCATATTCCATAGTAAGTCGGATTATTTACTAACACTGCAACTGCCTTTGGATGTTCTTTTATCGCTTTTGCTACCTGTTCTCTCTGCATTCCCAGGGAAATCCCAAGCCGCTGGTCTACCTCCGGATTTACATAAACAGGGATCGCACCACATAAAACAAGTGCATTCAACACACTTCTGTGAACATTACGTGGCAATATGATCTCATCTCCACGTTTGCAGGCAGTCAGAACCATTGTCTGTACAGAACTTGTCGTGCCCCCTACCATTAAAAATGCATGTGCTGCTCCAAAGGCATCTGCTGCCAGTTCTTCTGCTTCCCGTATTACAGATACCGGATGGCAGAGATTGTCCAGTGGTTTCATACTGTTGACATCGACGCCTACACATTTTTGTCCGAGAAATTCTGTCAGCTCCGGATTTCCTCTTCCCCGTTTATGACCAGGGACATCAAATGGCACAACTCTCATTCGCCGGAAAGTCTCCAGAGCCTCATGAATCGGTGCATGATTCTGGTTTAATTTAAAACGACTCCCTTTCATATTTCCTCTCTTTCCAGGTTCCTTTGTCAAAACACTTTCTTAATACAGAAAAAACGCAGATAAGGGCGCTAAGCCACAAACCTGCGTTCGGTATGTATTCGTCTGTTTTATTCTCAGCTGTAACAGAAAAGTCAATATCTTCTCTTAGATTTTTAAATAAAACTTCTGGATCATGCGTGTCAGAGTCTATATAGCAATTATACTTTTACTACTCTTATTGACCGTTTCACAAGTCTGCGCGTCTGGCGCATAAGGCTATCAAAGAAACCTACTTATAAAATTAGAGCTTTTCACTCAATCAATAAGGCAACCAAAGTTACCATAATCGGCAGTGGACCCGGCTGTCCGTATGGCCTTAACCTCGCTGGGTGGTCCGAAACAATTGCTTTGAAAAGACTCTGTCTGTTACTCTGCATCTTCGTCTCTCAAAATCGACTATAGCATAACATGTTAAAAAAACACTGTCAAGAATTTCTCCCATCTATTCGTTACTTTCTTGCAGCAATTCTTGCATTAAATTAAGGTTCGAATCAGAATGTTCCAGTTCTCTTGAATAACGATACACCGTATCTATCACATCATTTATATCTAGCACTTTTTCTTGCTTCATCCACTGTGCCATCAGAAATTCATGGATCAACAGGGTGCTGACAACAGCCATCTGTGCTTTCGCAAATGCTTCACCATCGTATACTGCACCGCAAAAATAGGTACTGATGAAATATACAAGGAGCTGTTCATATTGTATTTCATATTCCGGCATTTCTTTCGCCATCCAGGCATGAAATTCTTGTATCATCTCAACATACCGTTTTTTGTCTATTTTTTCATTTACATTTCCATATAATAGTTTCTCCGCTTCTTGGAGATAAGACTCCCAATCCGCTCTTAAATGTTCCATCTGATACTGATTTTGAAACATCTTTCTACTATATGTATAGTAATCCACTTCTGCAAGAGCATTTTTCACTTCCCGCACACCTTCTTCAGCCTGATAGTAATCAAATACATCATCCATCGAGAATATATCTTCTTCGTCAATACATTCCTGCAGATCACGTGCAATCGCCAGAATAAGAGCTGCTCGCAGATTCAGCTTTTTCTCTCTGTCCTGTAAAATATCGATCATCACATCTCTTGCATCTAACAGTTTCGAATAGAAAAACGGATCAAAATCTTCATAATCTTCTTCCTCATCTGTTTCATAAGTAAGAAAATGTACCGATTCTTTTTTATTCATCAGGATTCTCGTCACTTCCGGACAGGATACAGAAAGTGTAACCTCCCGCACATCTTCAAATTCTTCAATATGTCTTGGATACAATTTACAGGTTCTGCACAGGCTCTCTTCTCCCAAGGCGGTATACATATCACAGAGGTTTGATTGATTCAGGAAAGCACATCTTCTGTCTTTATCCTGCTTGAATGTTCCTTCTTCCCAGTTGACAGATTCTTTCATACGCTCTGCAAATGTGCCTGTCTCATTTTTATATTTCTCTAATGAAGCTTCATCTGCAACGATCTGCCATCCGGCACAACAAGTGTCCTCACATTTTCCTGCAACACAGCTAAATTCATGATAATAATCCGGGATTGTATATAACATTAATCTACTTTATCCATTCCTTTCGCTTTTCTGATCATCGATAGAATTTCCGACCTGTTTTATTATAGCACGCACTTTTAAGAAATGGTTATAAAAAAACGCATCAAACCGACTGAATTTCAATTATCACTATTGAATATCCGGTCGATTTGATACGTTTTATTATTTTCTTAGAAATTTAATTATTTCTTTTTCTCATACAAGAACTCTTCTGGAAGTGTTACATTAAAGTCATGTGCCAGTTCGCGGAAGTTCTCCGGTGTGATTGTCTGAATCTTTCTTGGTGTCATAGAAAGAATCTTCACAAGGATCTCTGCTGACTTCTCTACTGTATGCATAAGACCGAATGTAAGATCGAAGTCTTCTCCTGAACAGAACATTCCATGATGTGCCCAGATAGCAACATCGTATTTCTCCATCAGTTCAGCTGTCTTCTCTGCGATTGCTCTTCCGCCCGGAACCATCCAGCCTACAACTCCAACTCCATCCGGGAATACGACCGGACACTCTGTTGCTGACTCCCAAAGTTCTCTTGTAAATACCTGATCATCCAAAGGAAGAACGAATGTCAGTGCGATTGTATTTGTTGTATGTGCATGGTAGATTACACGATGTTTTCCGTTTGTGATTCTCTTCTTCACTTCATGGTTCATCAGATGAGTTGGAAGCTCACTTGTCGGTCTTCCTCCCTCTACCAGTCCCCAACGGATTCTGTATTTTGTTCCTGTAGAATCAATCTCAATAATTGCAAGACATACTTCAGGATCAACGATAATGTTTCTGAAATACTTTCCACTTCCTGTTACAAGGAAGAATTCTCCTGCAAGCCCCGGAACCTCTGTTCCGATTTCTGTCCATTCTCTTGATTCATTCAGACGTGGTCTGATCAGTTCAACCTCTTCTGGTTTCAGACGATAACTTAAATTACCACCATTTCTCTCATGCCATCCCTGAAGGAATCCGTCATTTGCCATTTTAATAAAATCCTGTACAAACTTCGCATCTAAAATCTTCATATTATTCTACTCCTTCTGTTTTTACTCATTTACCGCAATGTTGTTTTATGTGGTTTATTTCTTCTTTGCTATTGTTTTCTTGTGGTTTCTATTTGTATTATAGATGGTTTTATGTGGTTTGTAAACACTTTTTTCAAAAAAAATTGTACAATCCGAAAGACATTAACACAAAGCAAGCCTATCATGCTATAATTCTGAACTATATCAGGAGGTACTGATCATGGCTGTGATGATCCAGGCCAGACATCTTTTCTATGGACTTTCCATGTTAGATAAATTCAAAGGACTTGGGTGGAAGAAAAAATCCATGTTTCTTCTATGATTGGATTCCTGGTTTCGCTTGTATGTCTGATTCTCTTCGGAGCGAATTCCTTTATGATTCCGACAATAATACTGATTGTACTTCTACTGACAGTACTTCGAAAGTGGCTAGAACTATCTGTTATATGTTGATATTATATTTTCTATAATAATCTCTATAGCAAAAAGGTCTGAGACCACATGTGCTTACACATTAGCGGTTGCTGTTTTCACTTCGTGCGACCAGCAACCATTTCTAATCTCATAACTCTTCTCATAACTCTTACGGCTTGCATCTGCCACAAGGCTCATATCCTTCTTTAATCAAATCCGACCTACTTCCTGTATACTCTTCTTTGTTCTCTGCTTTGATGTCCTTCACACCAGAACAAGTCGATTTATGAAACTTTTTTGTATTCCTATTCAATATATAAGTTTCTTTTTTGGTTGGATTTGATGTTTTTGATGAATTGGATACATTTTTATCAGTCACTTCAGCTTCTGTTCCTGGAGCCCACTCACCTTCCGGCGTTGCGAGTTCTTCCGTCTGATAACTTTCTCCTGTCTCATAATTGATCACAATATATGGCTGCACATTATATACATATACGTTAAATGTCACCCCGGCGCCATCATCTTCCACAGACTTCGCCTCCATCTGGACTCCGGAAGCCACCAGGTCATCACCGCTATAGATTGGAGTGACACGATACATCACATGATTATCCGTTTCTTTGACATAATCTGCCACCTCATCCTCGAATGGAAGCATACCATCTACATTCATATAGCGTGTTCCTGTTATCAGATTGCGCTCATTCGCATTCTCACCTGTCAGCTGGAACCCAATCAGATGACAGCGGTTGTACAGATATCCACCGTCAATTCCATCATATTCCTTATTCACCCAGCCTGTTGGCTTCACACTACTGATGCTTTCTCTCTTCTGTGTCGGCATCAAATCTTCACCTACACAGGCTTCCGCTGTTTGGCATCTTCCCAGTTCATCTAACGGGCTGTATTCTTCGTAAGAATCTGTCGTAAGCTCATCTTCTGTAAATATTGGCTCATTATCATTGATCTCCACGTATGGCTGTCCTGTATACTCCGGTACTTCTTCCAACGTATCTACGGATTCTATCTGCCCTGTTGATGCGAATGTCGTTTCTGTTGTCGTTTGATTTCCGCGGTCAGAATCCTGATTGCCTGAGCCTTGTGGTATCTGCAGTGATCCACAGGATGTCAGAAACAGACAAAGAGCCATTATGCATCCACATAATATGGTTTTAAATTTCTTTTTGCTCATATTGCACTCCTTTTTTCGAACATATGTACTTGTCAAGTATACACTATTTTTTCTAATATAGGAAGTGCTTTGTGTGAACACCAGTAACAAAATGTCAATAGTTTTTTAATCACTTTTCAAAAAAGGAAAAAAATAGAACGTATAGTTAATTTCCATACGCTCTATCTC
>ERZ1026903.376-NODE-376-length-21807-cov-3.965842_pt1 | contig 21807 bp, 19 predicted proteins | sample MGYA00380180_ERZ1026903 | MGnify/ENA primary metagenome ERZ1026903 (study PRJEB33269, sample SAMEA4719816) | human gut metagenome | biome: human-associated habitat; feature: organic feature; material: feces | place: Cameroon | collected 2013-10 ... | reverse complement strand
GCAGCGTCAGATGTGTATAAGAGACAGTCCCAGGCCTCTATGCAAACTTTCTTACCGCTGGCGGTATCGCGGGCGAAAATAGCTATGGTTCCCAGTGGACCAACACCAGTCTTATGGGAGCAAATGGTTTGAGCTGGTGCAGCGGTTATCTTGCTGCCAAATCTGCCCTTGCGGGTAAATAGATTCTTGGGATGGTGGCCAAGCGATGTTGTTTCGCTTGGCCACCACTATGGTCGGGACAAATGAGGATGAGCGTTTTACCGAAGAGACTGCTGGCTTTGCGAACGAGGAGGTTCCGTCATGGAGTTTCGGAACGATTGCGACGTGTATCGAGACCGATCTGTGCGTGCTTCCTGGAAGGTTCCAGCGTTTTGCTGTAACGATTGGGGCGCTCTGAAGCTTTTGGAGATATGCTCGGCTTTTGGCTTCGAGCGACCTTTTGATCTCGTGTACGGGGCTCCCCATTGTTCTTGGTCTGGTGGGCGCCCTTCGGCAGTGAGGTCTCCTTTGGACGGAGGTCTGATAGACGCGTATTTCTCCGCTTATGCCCAATTCGGTGTACGATGCGCCTTGACTTTTTCAAAATTAGCTGTGGATGAGAAAGATTACGATAACGAGTACAATAACATGCTTCTCGATTACGTTGAAAAGTACGATGGCCAGGTCATCCTTTTCGATGATGGCCTTGCTCGCTACATAAAGCGCTCGCGACCTCGCATTGCGATTGTCGCGTCGCTCAATAAAGCGATGTGCAATTTACAAGATAGCCGTGAATCGGAGTCGGATTACTACAGAGATCTTTTTCGCCTTTACGATGAAGTTGTGGTTAGAAGCGAGTATGTGCTTCGCGATGGCTGGCTGGACGATCTGCGCGATAGACGCGATTCGGTAGAAATTATTGTGAACCAGTTTTGCGTTCCTGATTGCAAACATGCTTTCAGTCATATCAGCGAGCTCGAGGAGTGGAGTCATCGAGGTTGTTGTGGCGAGGGGCGCCCTTGCTATCATTTGGAAACCGCATCCTGCATCGAGAGTCGTCTTTCCGAGAATCTTTTCATTTCCAATAGGAGGATTTCTGAATTATGCTCTGCCGGCTTTACGCATATGAAAATCGCAGGGCGAAATTCTCCTCTGCCGCTCTTCCTGGACACTCTGGCAGAGTATATTTTTGAACCGACGGGTGTTATTTCTCATATTAAACGGGCTATCGTTCGCGATTTCAAGAAGGAATCCATGATGGGTTTCGAGGCTCTCTTTCCCTTCAGCATTCCAAAAAGCGTCCTGAAAGGCTTATGATCGGAGGTCTTGTTTTTTTTGGGGTATCGCGATGATGGCCAACGAACTCCTTTGCTGCCGCCGGCTGAGGCAAGAGGCAGGGCGCTTTGCATGCATTTAAGGTGCTGTTCGCGAACGAATTGATGCGTGATAGCGCGCGAGCGCTTAGAAGCCGAAGACCTCGCCGACGTTGGCGGCGATGCAGAGGTCGGCTTGGCGGTCGCGCGGGGTGGGGGTGCGGTTGACGATGACGAGGCGGCGCCCTGTGAAGAAGTCGATGAGGCCGGCCGCCGGGTACACGGCCAGCGACGTTCCCGCCACCACCAGCAGGTCGGCCTGCGCGATGGCATTCACGGCGCCGTGCACCGTGCGTTCGTTCAGGGGCTCCTCGTACAGCACGACGTCGGGTTTGACGATGCCGCCGCAGGCGGGGCATCGCGGCACGCTGTCGTCGGACTGCGCGCGAAGGGCCAGCAGGTTGTCTACCGAGTAGGCTGCGCCGCACGCCATGCAGAAGTTGCGCAGCACGCTGCCGTGCAGTTCGAGCACGTTCTTGCTGCCCGCTTTTTGATGGAGGCCGTCGATGTTCTGCGTCACCACGGCGGCCAGCGTGCCCGCTTGCTCGAGTTCGGCCAGCTTGCGATGCGCGCGGTTCGGCTGCGCGTCGAGCGCCAGCATGCGGTCGCAGTAGAAGTCGAAGAACGCGCTGGGGTTGGCGTCGAAGAAGCTGCGGCTGACCATCTGCTCGGGAGGATAGGGGTACTTCTGCGCGTACAGGCCGTCCGGGCTGCGGAAATCGGGGATGCCGCTCTCGGTGGACACGCCTGCGCCGCCGAAGAACACCAGGCCGCCCGGCGGCGTGTCGGCCACCCAGCTGCGGAACGTTTCGATAGCGCGCACGGTTTCGTCCATAGCTCCTCCTGTCGGTTTCGACCCATGATACCACGCTTCTTGCGTCCGGATGTTTCACGTGAAACATGCGTTCTGATCGGCCTGTTTTGCTCTTGAACGCCTGTCATCCCGAGCGCAGGCGACGAAGCGTGCCTTTGGGTGAAAACAAGGAAGGCGGTCACGGTGGCCGCCTTCCAGTGCGCTTGCGTTTCGCGAAGGATTAACCCTCGATGGAGATGGTCTTCTTCTCCTCGAGCTTGGGCTGCTCCTGCTTCTTCGGCACGGCGATCTTCAGCACGCCGTCCTCGAACTTCGCCTTGATGTCGTCTTCCTCGATGTCGTCGCCCACGTAGAACGTGCGGCTGCACTTGCCGCTGAAGCGCTCCTTGCGGACGTACGTGCCCTCTTCGTCCTTGTCCTCGGACTCGGACTGGGTCTGCGCCGTGATGGTGAGGTAGCCGTCCTTCAGCTCGGCCTGGACGTCGTCCTTCTTGAAGCCCGGCAGGTCGATGGTCAGCTCGAATCCTGCGTCGGTCTCCTTGATGTCGGTGCGCATGAGCGTGGGCGACATCTTCTGCATGGGAGCCGAGGCGGCGTTGAAGAACGCGTCGAAGGGGTCGGTCATCAGCTCGCTCAACAGGTTGCGGTTCCTGCGCATGGGTACCATCATTGCCATGTTCGATCATCTCCTCTAGTCGTGCGGGGAGGCGGTGGTTCCGGGTGCGCCGAAACGCCGCCTTGCTTGGTATGCCTGGTATTCTACGACGCGTTTTAGCACTCTACAACCGAGAGTGCTAAATGGTTACTTTTTCGTTATGTAGGAGCGGGGGCTTGCCGCGCGGCCGTCCTCTTCGGTGGCGCCTAAGACGAGGTCCATCATCTCCTGACGATTGCCGATGCCGAGTTTCGCGTAGATGTGGGCGATGTGCGTTTTCACCGTGTTCTCGGCAAGCACCAGTTCTTCCTGGATGAGGGTTCGCGTTCTTCCCTGAGCGAGGAGGATGAATATCTCCGTTTCGCGGGGCGAAAGCTTGTTCGCGACTGCGATGTCTTCGCATCGAACCGCGATGGCGCGTGATACGTGCTCTCCCGTGAGATCGCCGCTTGAAGGGTGCGCAGTCGTGGGTTCGGGATTGCCCGCTGCGCTTTCCTTCTCCGTCGACTCCAGGCGCCTTGCCCCGATCCATTCGCTGAGAATGGCGGCGATCGTGAGGGAGTACGCGGCGCCCAGCATGATCATGCTGCTGAAAGCCACTCCGCTGCCCAGCAAGGCGACCCACAGCACGGAGCTGAGCGCGTAGACGGCTGCTGCAACGCCCATCACTCGGTACGAGGGCATGGTGAGCGCATCGATGGCGGTGACCACGACGATCCAGAACAGCACGTGCGCACACGAGTCGTCCAGCCGCATGAGGGCGTCCAGCAGAGCGGCGGGTATCCCAGGGGCGGCGTTTTGGGACACCACGAGAAACAGACCGCCGATGACGATGATGAACGCTGGCTGAAACCTCAAATCGAGGCGCCATCCGGTTGTCTTCACCAGTGTGGCGAGTGCGAAGAGGGCAAGAAACGCTGTTGAGACGAGGGAGAAGACGACCTCTGCCGCGATCCCTTGCGCTGCGACGGCCTCGCTGCCCCATAATCCGATCGAACTGAACGACCGTACGGTCGCAAGTAGCAGCGCAGCTGCAGCGATAAGCACCAGCAGGCTTCTTCGACCCTCTCTTCCCGCCGGCAGCACGGCGCGCCGAGGTTGAGCCGCGAGCGCTTCCATCCTTGCTCCGGGGAGGTCGGCGCGCCGGGTTATATTCTGGGCGGATTCGGTAGGCGCAGAGCTCCGGGCGGCTTTGAATAGCGCGGCGGAAACGAGCGGCAGCGCGATGGTGACGGCGATCTGCCAGACGGGAGGCACCGCATAGCGGGCGATGGGAAGCACGAGCGTTTCCATACCCAATGCCGCCACGATGCACCAAGCGGTGCAGGCGAAAGTCTGCGTTCTGGCTAGCAGCAAATAGAATCGCGAGGCGATCCAGAAATAGCCCGCGCCGAACATGATCAGGCCGGCGATGGCAAGGAAAATAGGGTCGAAGAGGCTTTGATTGGAGGCGAGGGCGAAACTCGCGGTGCCTATCGAGGATGCAAGCGGTAGAACGTAGGAGAAAGGTTGGTCGCGTTCGCGGAGCCATCGGGGGCCTACTGCGAACGCAACTCCCACGATGAGTATGCCCAGCAGGAAGAAGATACGCGGATTGACGGCGGGATCGAGGTCGTGCAGGGAGGAGGGGAACCCTCCGGTATGCCCGGCCAGCGTGCACCAGAGCAGGTTCGTGCTTAGTCCCAAGGAGGCAAGAACTGCGCTGCGGTTGACGCGCACGCCGGCGGGTGTTTCCATGATCGATCCCCCTGTTTCTCTTCCCGGCGCGGTTGCGAGCAGATATTCGAAAGTCCTCTGAACAGCTGGCCATTATATACGATTCTCACGATAGGCGAAAACCCGGCGCGCCTCTATCAACCAAACCGGGGGATACCCGTTCGAGCCCTTCGTCATATTCACCCGGATACGTCGATGGCGGTGGACATCCCGTGCTTCTACCATCTTCCGGGTGTGCGGCGTGCGCGCCTGTTCCAGGTTGGAAGGAGGGGCAAGCGATAAGGCGGAACTGCCGCACGCACGACAAGAGAGGATGGAGGAGAGATCATGAGAAACATGCGACTGAAGGCCGCGCTTGGAATGGCGGGGGTGTTGGCGATGACTGCAGCTTGCTGCGTGGTTGGTCCGGCGCTTGCGGCCGATTCTGCGTCGACTGCAGACGAAATAGTGCGCGGAGGGGAGCCGGACGGCGATGTTCAGTATCCCGGCAAAGAGTACATCGTCGAGAATTACGACAAGTGGGACAAGATCGCCGAGGAGTACGCGCCCGAGATCATCCGATATTCGAACGGGCAGCTGGTTCAGCGTACCCCGACCGAGTACGAGTGCCCCCATTGGATGCAGCAAAGCTGGACCATTTCGTACAACACGTACTACCTCGACGCGGACAACCGAGGGTGCAATTCGTGCCATGCTGATATGAATGCGATGATCGAGAACATGGAGTACAAGCATGCCACGATCGACAACAAAGCGCTCGAGACGTACAGCGACGTGAACCAGTGCATCTCGTGCCATCGTGACAACGGCGACGATTTCGGCCGCCTCATACATGCCATCCACTACAACGAGCGCAGCGGGAACAAGTTCGCCGAGGGCTCGAACGGCACGTGTCAATCGTGTCACGACGCGACTGCGGATGGCAACGGCATGCAGCTGTGGGACAACGTGAAGCATGAGGCGCTGCAAGGCATCAACAAGGTTGAAAACGTGCAGGGCGAGTTCGCATCCACCCAGGACAAGGTGCAGACGCAAGACGAGCTGTACAGCTACGACTTCGTTCACGGCTATTACGACCATATGCGTTACGCATGCGGGCCTAACGGGCTTGACATCGACCTGCCCCAGAGCATGTTCGACGAGTGGGAGTTCACGGTCGACGGGAACGTGAACGCGCCCTACACGAAGAAGCTGCCCGAGCTGGTGGCCGAAGCTGAAGCCGCTGGCGTGGTGGTCACGAAGCCCTCGAAGATGGTGTGCGAGCTGAATCCGATCGGCGGCGGCGGAATCGGCCAGGCCGAGATCACCGGTATCCCGGTCAGCTGGCTCATCGAGAAGGCTGGCGGCTACACCGAAGACACCAACAGCGTGCGCGTCATTCGCGCAGACGGGTCTTCGCGCAGCGGGTTCGACCTCTCGGTCTTGGACAAAGGGTATCTGGTGTACAAGATCGATGGCGAATACCTCAGCGCACGTCACGGCTTCCCGGTCATGCATTGGCAGGAGACCTACGATGCCCAGATCTTCTCGAAGCAGATCAACGGCTACCACGTGTCGTCCGATGTCATGAAAGAGCGTGTGTGCGGCCAGGTCAACCAAGAGGATGCCCATGTGAACCGTCCCAACGTGACGGTGTGCGGCGTGCCCGAAGGTCTCATCATCCAGAACGGCAAGCCGTTCACGTTCAACGGCTATGCCGACGCGTTCGACCATCCCATGAAGACGGTGGAATTCTCCATGGACGGCGGCGAGACGTGGACGTCGTTCGACGTGGGAGACGTCGATCCGGCGAAATGGCTGTGGTGGAGCTTCACGTTCACGCCCGAGAAAGAAGGAGCGTACGTGCTGAGCGTGCGCGGCACGGACGTCGACGGCGAAGTGAGCTACCGCAACCACGAGGTGCTGGTGAACGCGAAGGACGAGATGCCGTCCGAAGACGAGATCACCGAGATAGGGAAGATCGTCGATCCGGCCATGGCCAACGGCGATGCTTCCGGCGATCAGCAGTAAGCGAGGATGATAGACATGACGCAACGAAATACCCGAATGTTCGCCGGTGTTGCCGGAGCTGCGCTGCTGCTCACCGGGTCGGGCTTGGCGCTGAACGCTTTGAATCCGAACAGCGCCGATGCATCCGATGCGGCGAGCGGGATGACGCACTCGTTCAACGAGAACGTGGTTGAGGCTTCGTGGGTGAACGTCGACGACGGCTCGTACGTACGGGTGCCGAACGTGCAGGGAAGCTTTGTATTCAACCAATTGGGAACGACCCCGAACGACGAGCTGTTCAACGTATTCGGTGCTGCTTTGACCTCGATGTGCTCTAAACCTGCGGTCGAGCTCGAAGCGCAGACGGGCGGCGTGGCCAATTTCTACGTGAACGTAGGGGGTCATATCAAGAAGAACTTCACGGTGGATGTAAGCGAGTTGTCCGAAGATGCCAGCGAGGAGGCGCTCATGGCGTGCTCGTGCGCTACCGGCTCTCCGTTCGGACAGGCTGCGGTGCTCGGCGTGCCGCTGGCGTCCATCGTGGAAATGGCCGATTTGGAGGAAGGCGTGAACACCGTGACGGCGTACGGCGCCGACGGGTTCGGCCAGCCTTTGCCGCTGCGCTACGCTTTGGAGCATGATGCGATGCTCGTCTACCAGGTGAACGGCCAGGAGCTTACGTCGGCGACGGACGGTTCCAGCATGCAGCTGTGGATGCCCGAGACGGTAGCGCGGTACTTCACGCGCAACATCACCGACATCGAGCTGACGCGCGAAGACGTCGAATCCGATGTGCAGCAGGTCGATCCGTGCTACCGCAACAAGATCAACATCATGAACTACGCCGGCGGATGCACGTTCGTCGCAGGCGACGAGATCACGTTCGAGGGCGTTGCCGACGATCTGGGAAGCCCGATCGAGGCTATCGAGTTTTCGTTCGACGGCGGCGCTACTTGGACGTCGTGCGCGACCGAGGGAGCAACCGCGGACAAATGGGTGAATTGGCAGTTCTCCACTTCGTTCGAGGATGCAGGAGACTATCGTATGACGGTGCGTGCCAAAACTGCAGACGGCATGGTTTCGCCGCTTGCGGCGACGCTGTTGTTCCAGGTCTCGTAAGAGGGCTTATCGGAGGGCGCGCAATCCGGGCGCGCCCTCTTTTTCGGGCGTCCGCTTGCAGTTTGGCAATGGTTTTATGGGTCGCGTGAAGGCCGGCGTATGATCTATACTTGCCATTCGATCGGTTGATGCAAGGAAGGAGCTTGTCATGACCGTTATCGGCCTCATATCCGACACGCATGGACGGTTGCCCGACGAGGCGCTCGCGGCCATGGCGGACGTTGACCATATCATCCATGCGGGCGACATCGGCGGCCCCGAGATCCTGCATGCGCTCGAGGCGTTGGCGCCGACCACGGCGGTGCTGGGCAACAACGACTTCGACGAGTACGGCTCGCGCGTGGGCCGTTTCGCGCATCCGGTGATCGACGGGGTGCGCTTCCTCGTGGCGCACTATCCGCGCGACGTGCAAATCGGGTTCAACGGCTGCGCGGGTCTGGCGGCGGGCGATCCCATCCCGCAGGTGTGCGTCCACGGGCACACGCATGTTCCCGAGCTGGTGTACGGACCCGAGGCGCGTCCGGCATCGTACGTCGTCTGCCCCGGCGCGCCGTTCCGGCCTCGCGGCGGGGTTCCGAAGTGCACGGGTCGCATGCTGGTGGATGATGGGCGCGTGCTGGGCGTGCGCATCGCGTCGTTGGACGGGCAGACCGTGTTCGAGGTGGGCGAGGGCGCGTAAAGCAAAAGCCCGGTGCATTCCATACGCATTGTCGCTGAAAGCCTCGTTTTCAGGCGCGATTCCGCGGCTTTCGGGCGACAATGCGTGAGAGCCATCCATGTTTTCTTGCAAACGAGTGCTTTAAGCGGGACATCGAGGAAAGCTGCCGGGGATGCGAACGGGCGCCCGGCAGGGGCGCCCGTTCAGGGGAGGGAGGGAATGTCGAACGCGCTGTCAGCTGGCGAGCGCCGTGCTCGGGGCTGCTGCTCGATGGTGCAGCAGCGCGCGCCGCATGCGCAGCACAACGTAGGCGCCCACTGCCACAGAGTACACGACCAAGCTGACGGTGGCCGTCTCGCGCCCTGCAAATGCGGAAGGCGCTAGCAGCAATACGAGGTGCACGTACGTGAGCAGGTAGAACGGGTAGGCGAGACGTTGCACCCCTTTCCAGCGCGCGGCGCTCATGCGGCGCTTCACCACCTGGAACGAGGTGACCAGCAGGATGGCCATCAGAAGAACCAGCAATGCCGCCAGCGCTAGCGAGAACCCAAGGTTCCCATTAAGCGCCGAGCCCAGCCGCGGTACGTACGACACCCCGTAAAACGCCAGGTGACCCAGCGCGAAGATGCAGCCAAGGATGGAGAGCTGGCGGCGGATGGGCATGAGCCGCGCCCGCAACGGCGAGCTCTCGTCGAGCACGCCCACGAACATCACGATGGTGAACAGCACGAACGCAAGCGCGCATCGCTGCATAAGCGGCATGAAGTACGGCCACATCCCGCCCGCAGTGTTCGTGGTCGTTCCGAACCAGTACAAGCCCACCAGCGCAAGCGCGACGATGTAGAAGGGTACGGGATGTCGCTTCAGCGGTTTCGCAAGAATCCCGATAAGGACGATGCAGCAAACAAGCGCGATCAAGAACCTCATACCAGCCCCCTTCTGTAGTCGCAATATTGTCATAGTATCATAGTATAGGCTGAACAGCCTTGACGATCTTGCGTAGAGTACACTCGGGTTCTATTCGATATATTATCCTTAAACTAGATGCATTTGAACAGGTATTTTGCGTTGACTGTCATATATCATGGTGATAGTATGACCGCAATAGCTATCATACTAGGATATGACGGTTATGCTCATGCATGGGTCGACGGTGAATTGTTGGGGGACAATCTCGGACGGGCTTGTTTCCCGAATGCGATCTAGAGGGGGTTACGCGTGGATACCACATTGACACGGCGAAGTTTCGTAAAGTGGGGAACCGCAACGGTTGGTGCAACAGCGCTTGTTGGATTTACCGGATGCGCACCCGGCGGCGGCAAGGCCGAAGATGCTTCCGAGGGGACTCAGCAGAAAGCGGGCGAGTGGCTCAACGCTCCTTGTTACAACAACTGCAGCTGCGGCTCTTCTCGCTGTCTGAACCGGGTGTACGTCGAGGACGGCGTCCCATTGAAAATTCGCACCGACGAGGAATCGGAAGACATGTTCGCCATGCCGCAGCGCCGTTCTTGCTTGCGTGGTCGTGCAAAAATCAGTGAGGTGCTCTCGCCGGCTCGCATCAAGTACCCAATGAAGCGCAAGAATTTCCGCTTGGACAATCCTCAAGGAGAGCTACGCGGCAAGGACGAGTGGGAGCGTATCAGCTGGGATGAAGCACTTGATCTCGTGGCCGAGGGCATCAAAAAGATGTACGACCAGTACGGTCCGACGGGCATACTCTGTGGCGCGTCCAGCAACATCGGCGACGGGTACTACGATCAGAACGTGTGCCTGCTGAACGCCCTGGGAGGCTCGGTGCATGCGGAAGCTGGCACGGTGTCTTTCGGCTCCTGGTCGGTTGTTGACACCCATATGATCGGTGGCTTCGGCATGTCCAACACGCCGCATCACCTGCAGTTGATCACCAGCGACCTCCATGTGCTGTTCGGATGCAACTGGGCGGCCAACAAGGCCGGCAATCACGCGTTATATCTGGAAGAATGCCGCAAGCGCGGCGCCAAGGTCATCGTCATCGATCCGTGGCTGAGCCAAACCTCACAGATGGTTGCTGACGAATGGATTCCCATTCTGCCCGGCTCGGATACGGCGCTGGTCATCGCCATTTGCTACGAGTGGATCAACGCAGGAACGTACGATCAAGAATTTCTCGATACGTACTGCATCGGATTCGACGGCGATCATATGCCCGAAGGTGCCCCTGAAAACGCCTCTTGGAAAGATTACGTCATGGGCACCGGGTACGATATGACGCCGAAAACCCCTGAATGGGCCGAGAAGATCTGCGGCGTGCCCGCTGATACCATTCGCTCGCTTGCCGCCGAAATCGCGTCGGTGGACAAGGTTGATTTCAACTGCGCGCAGTCCGCATCCAAGATTCCCGCGGGCGAGCAGTTCGTCCAGAGCTTCTACACGATGGCACTCATGCACGGCGGCATCGGCACCCCGGGGCATTACTTCGGCTGGTCGGGCGTGAAGGAATTCATGAGCAGCGGCATCAGCACGGGCGCCTATTGCCCGGTCACCGCCGACCCTGCCAACCCCTTGGCTCCTGCGGGCTCGCCGGTGTACATGTACTATCCCATCCCGTCCTTCCCGACGCTGGAAGACCCTGATAGTTGGCTGAATTTGGAGCCTTCGGAATGCTGGCGTTCTATTCTCTCCGGAGAATACGGTCGCGATTGCTGGCCGACGGGAAAGCGTAAGGTCGACATTCACGCAGCCTACTTCGGCGGCCATATGAGCACCTTGAACCAGATCCCCGACACCATGAACGGCATCAAAGCAGTTCGTGCGATGGATTTCGTCTGGGGTGTCAACCCGTTCTTCGACTCGACGCGCCAGTACTGCGACGTGCTGCTTCCCTGCGCGACGTTCTGGGAGAAGCCCAACAAGGCGTTCGGTGGAGATTACGCTTCCGCGCTGTGGTTCGACAAGATCATCGATCCTCTGTACGAGGCGAAATGCGAAAGCTGGATCGCCGAGGAATTGGCAACGCGCTTGGGGCTCGACCCTAAGGTGGTCAACACCTTGAGCGATGCTGAGCGTACGTACGCGACCGTGCGCGATGCAACCTACATGGACGGCACGACGTTCGAGTCTTCGACGCTTCTGACCATCAAGCAGGAAGAAATCGACCAGTTCTTCCCCGGCGTCGAAGGCACCCCCCAAGAGGGTAAGTTCACGTTCCAGGAATTCCGCGAGAAGGGCATCTTGAAGGCGGAGCTTTCCGAGGATATGTTCATTCCCGAGCCCTATATGGCCTTTATAGCCGATCCGGAAGGAAGTCCGCTCAAGACGGCTTCCGGCAAGTTCGAGATCTACTGCGAGACGGCTGCCTACATGATCAACTCGGTGGGTTACTCTACCATCGCCCCCATCGGCATGTACCAGATCGGCGACCCCGAGCAGGGTGCCGGTACGCAGACCGACGAGTACCCGCTGCTGCTTTGGACGCCTCACTCGCTGCGTCGTGCTCACTCGGTGAACGACAATGTGGTGTCCTTGCGCGAAGCATTTCCCCAAGAATGTTTCATCAGTGAGGTTGATGCCAGGGAGCGCGACATCAAGAACGGTGATACCGTGCTGATGACCAGCCCTCACGGAAAGGTGCTGCGTCCGGCGAAGGTGATCCCGACGCTGGTGCCGGGTGCGGTTGCCATCCAGGATGGTGCTTGGTTCCAGATCGACGAAGAAACGGGAATCGATCTGGGAGGATGCCCGAATGTGTTGCAGGCTCCGAAATCGTCGGGTGGAGGATGCCAAGCGTGGACGGGTACGTTGGTGCAGGTGGAGAAGTATACAGGCGATCTGACACTCGAACCTGACAAGAATCGGCCGATCGTCATGCCGGTTGGCGTGGAATAAGGGAGGTGCATCATGGCTCAGTACGCGTTTCACTTTGATTCCAACAAATGCACCGGCTGCAAGACATGCCAGGTGGCGTGCAAAGAAACCTACAAGCTGCCGGTGAACAACCTGTACCGCAAGGTGCTCAACTACCAGGGCGGCACCTGGGAACTCAACGAAGCGGGCAGCTACGTGCCCAACGGCGTGTTCGGCTACTTCGTCTCCATGGCGTGCAACCACTGCGTCGATCCGGCGTGCGTGGCGAACTGTCCGACGGGCGCCATGCAGAAGGACGAGGAAACCGGCATCGTGTGGACCGATCACGAGGTGTGCATCGGCTGCAAGACGTGCCAGACCGTGTGCCCTTACGATGCGCCGACGTACGACGACGAAGCGGGCTACATGTTGAAGTGCGACATGTGCAAGGCCGAGCTGGAAGCGGGCGGGAGCAAGCCCCTCTGCGTCACCGGCTGCCCTATGCGCGCGCTCGATTTCGGCACGCGCGAGGACATGATCGCGAAGTACGGCGAGGGCGACGTCGAGGTGGAGCCCCTGCCGAAGGACACGACTCATCCGAACCTCATCATGAACCCGCATCGCGATGCCCAGAAGTCGGGCAGCGGCACCGGCGCGCTCGTGAACCTGGAAGAGGAGATCTAACGGCATCAGGCTGGGCGGCCGCTTCGTCGGCCGTCCAGCTGTTTCGGAGGGGAAAGGGGAAACGATGAACGCACCGTACAACCAGGACGTGCTTGCGGCTGCGGAGGCGTGCTTCGCGCAGGCGTCCCAGCTGCTGTACTGCGAGCCGGATGCCGAGGTCGTCGCCGACCAGGTGGCGGAGCGGCCGTTCCAGAACGCGCCGTTCGGCATGGACGATGCCGATGTGCGCGAAGGCATGGCGCTGATGGACGCTTGGTGCGTCGCCGCCGCGGCTGACGAAGCGGGCTTCGACGAACGCGTGGCCGCGCTTCGGCGCGAGTGGCTGCGGCTGTTCGTGGGTGCCGGAACGCCCGATGCGCCCAGCTGGGAGTCGTTCTACCGCGATCCGAACAGCCAGCTGTTCAGCGCGCGCACGCTGGAAGTGCGCGAGCGGTACCGTCGCCACGGGTTGCAGATCGAGCGGCTGTATGCGGAGCCCGATGACCATCTGGGGCTCATGCTGGGTTTCGTCGGCCATCTGATCGGGCTCGAAGCCGAGGCCCTCGCGGTCGGCGACGGTGCGGCGGCGGGCGAAGCGGCCGACGAGCAGGAGTCGTTCCTGGTCGAGCACGTGCTGCCCTGGCTTGCGGCCTGGCGCTACAGCGTCGATGCGCATGCGTCGTCCGACTACTTCCGCGGGGCAGGCGCGTTCGTGTTCGGGCTGTGCGCGCGCTACGCACAGCGCTTCGGCGTGGCGTTCGACCGCGAAGGGCAGGTGTTCAAGCGGAAGTAGCTAGGCATCGGGCGGTCGAAGCCCTATCATGAACTGAGCGTCTGGCGAGAGGGGGACGAGATGCTCGGGACGCTTGTGGTGCTGTACCTGTTCCTAGGAGGATGCGGAGCCGGCGTTATGTTCGTGACGGCGGCCTGGTCGCTTGCGTTTCACCGGACGCGCACGCGCACGCAGGAGCAAACGGCGGCGTTCGGCGATTTGAAGGCCCGGTGCTACGGCATCGGGTTCGTCATGCTGTGCTTGGCGGCGCTGTGCCTGCTGCTCGATCTGGGGCGCCCCGAGTTGGCGTTCTTGCTGTTCACGCGGCCCACGCTGTCGATACTGTCGTTCGGCTCGTTCACGCTGCTGGCCAGCATCCTGGTCAGCGGGTTTCTGGCGGTGGCGAACCTCATGTACGTGCCGTTCGTCCGTGCCGGGGCGCGCAAGGCGGCCGAAGCGGCGTGCTTGGCGGTGTCGCTGTGCATGATGGCGTACACCGGCGTGTACGTGGGGTGGATCGAGGCGGTTGCGCTGTGGAACAACGCGGCCACGCCTGCGCTGTTCGCGTTGTCGTCGCTGTCGGCGGGCGTCTCGACGGTGTTCGTGATCGCGCCGTTCGTGCGCGATGTGACGCGCTTGAGCGGATGGATGCTGCTGCTCCATCGCGTCCATCTGGCGGTGCTGGTGCTGGAGTTGGTGATGCTGGCGGGGTTCGTGGCGTTCGGGTTCTCCAACCCCTTCGCGCGCGAATCGCTGGCGATCCTGTTCGACCCGAGCGGGCTGGGCCCGTGGTTCGTCGTGGGGCTGGTGGGCTTGGGGCTGTTGGTTCCCTTGGCCGTCGAAGTGTTCGTCACGGTGACGAAGCGGTTGGTTCGCGCGCTGCCGGTGGACCTGCTGTGCATCGCGGGAGGGCTGGTGCTGCGATTCTGCGTTGTTTGGTCGGGGATGCATTGAAGATGCGCGGTTGCCGCCGCTGTACAAGCTGGTTATCTTGTACAATGCGGAACGGATGATCCCTCAGAAAGAATAAGGAAGTGGCATGGCGTTATTCGAGATAGACGAGTCGTCGGGGCTGCCCGTGTGGGTGCAGCTGCGCAACCGGTTCGTCTACTTGATCAAGACCGGCCACTACCAGCCCGGGGATCAGCTGCCCAGCGTCCGCACGCTTGCCGCCGAAGCCGCCATCAACTACAACACGGTGAGCAAGGTGTACATCAACCTCGAGCACGACGGGTATGTGGAATCGGTTCGAGGCCGCGGCGTGTTCGTCCGCGATATCGGCAAGCTGGCCGCCGACGACGTGCAGTCCATCGCCGATACGGAAATCGAGGAGAGCATCAAGCGGTGCCTCGCGTTGGGCATGACGCTTGATGAAATCATGTTGAGGATGATCGACGTCGCCCATCGCGTCCAGCAGGACGTGGAAGGGGGCGCGAGCATGAGACGGGGCTTGTATGAAAAATCGCAAAGGAAAGAATCAAACTGACGCGCCGGCCGCCAAGCCGTTTTCCATCGAGCAGTACAACTCGCGCACCGATCGGCGCACGTCGCAGAACGGCTCGCTCATGTTCTCGGCGTTCGTGTTCGTTGTGGCGCTCGTGCTGGCCATCGCGGCGGGCTACCTGATCACAGGAGCCTTCACCGTGTGGGTGGTGCTGGTCGGTTTCGCGCTGGCATGCCTTGCCGAGATGTCCATCCACATCGCCATGCAGTGGGAGAAGGTGGTGGTGCTGCGGTTCGGCAAGTTCAGCCGTTCGAAGGGCCCCGGCCTGTACTTCACCATCCCCTTCATCGAGCAGACTGCCCTCAAGGCTGACCAGCGCATCATGGTCACCGGGTTCGGCGCCGAGGAGACGCTGACCAGCGACCTCGTTCCCATCAACGTGGACGCCGTGCTGTTCTGGATGGTGTGGGACGCCGAAAAGGCGTGTCTCGAGGTGGAGAACTACTACAACTCCGTGTCGCTGGTGGCGCAGACCGCGCTGCGCGACGCCATCGGCCGCGCCAGCGTGTCGGAGGTGGCCATCCGCCGCAACCAGCTGGATCAGGAGTTGCAGGAGGTCATCGAAGAGCGCACGTCGCTATGGGGCATCACCGTGCTGTCGGTGGAGATCCGCGACATCGTGATTCCCCAGGAGCTGCAAGAGGTCATGTCCACCGAGGCCCAGGCCGAGCGCGAGAAGAACGCCCGCATGGTGTTGGCCGAGGTGGAGAAGGACATCTCCTCCATGTTGGTGGACGCCGCGCACGTGTACGAGGAGAACGAGGTGGCCCTGCGCCTGCGCACGATGCACCTGCTGTACGAGAGTGTGAAGGGTTCCGGCGGCACCGTGGTCATCCCGAGCGCCTACAGCGAAGGCTTCAGCGACGCCGCCCTGAAGAACATGGCCGACTCCCTGAAAACCCCGAAGGGGTAGCGAAGGCCGAAGTTCGCGGGCCCAGAAAAGCAAATGACAGTCAAATGAAAAGCAAGGACGACGGTGAGTCTGGACGACGTCGCCTGCTTAGCAAACCACCGAAAGCTTGCCGGTGTCGGAATCCATGATGAAGCCGATCACGCGCACGTGGGGCGGCATGACGGGGTGGTTCGCCACCATGTCGACGCTCTTGCGCACGGCTTCCTCGGTGTCGCCGAAGCCGGCCAGCCATTTGTCGAAGTCGATGCCGCAGTGCCGCGCGAACTCGATGCGCTCGGCCGACACGCCGAGGCGCTCCATGTTCGCTACCATTTCCTTGCCGCTCATGTGCTGTGCGCCGCAGTTCGTGTGCGCCACGATCATGATGTCCTCCACGCCCAGCTCGCATACTGCGATCAGCAGCGAGCGCATGACGCTGCCGAAGGGGTGGGCCACCTCGGCGCCGGCCACCTTGATGATTTTCGCGTCGCCGTTCTTCAACCCCAGCGCCGCCAGCAGCAGCGCGGTGAGGCGCGTGTCCATGCACGAGACGATGGCCAGCTTCTTGTCGGGGTACTTGTCGGTGGTGTAACGTTCGAAGTCGCGGCGCTCCACGAACGCGCGGTTGTGCGCGAGGATGCCGTCGATGGTGGGGGAGATGGTCGCCTGCTGCTGATCCATAAGAGCCTTCTTTCGTCCGAAGCCCTTATGATAGCGCAACCTGCTCCCGCGCAATGTGCGAACGAATGTTTCACGTGAAACATTCGGTGAAGATGCAGGTCGCAGACGTGGAAACGGCCGCCCGAGGGCGACCGTTTCTGGCAGATGGAAAAGCTGGGTGCGTCGGTTTAGAACGCGCGGAAGGAGGCCTTCGGGCAGAAGCAGATGGGGCACTTCTCGAAGTTCTCGCCCTTGTGGATGTAACCGCAGATGGGGCACAGGTAGAACTTGTCGTCGTCGGGAGCGTCGATGTCGTTGTACGCCGCCAGGTAACGCTCGGCGTGCACGGACTCGGCCAGCTTGGCGCGGGTGAACACCTGCACGGCCTTGGTGTTGCCCTCTTCCTGAGCCTTCTTGATGAAGGCCGGGTACATGTCGGACGTCTCGAAGATCTCGCCCTGAGCGCCCATGATGAGGTTCAGGTCGGTCTGCACGCCCTCGGCCTCAGGGGCGGCCGGCTTCTCGAAGTCGGGCTCGACTTCGGCGACGAGCGCGTACTCGAGGCCGATGTGGATCTGCTCGGCAGCGGACGTGGCCTCGAACAGGCGAGCGATCTGCTCGTAGCCCTGCTCCTTGGCAGCCTGGGCGAACGCGGCGTACTTGGCAGAAGCGCCGGTCTCGCCGCCGATGGCGGCCTTCAGGTTCTCAAGCGTGGTGCCGACTTCGCAGGTGCCGAAGCCGTCCATGTTCGTGGTGTTCTCGGCGGTGGGGATCTCGGAACGTACCTTCATGGGTGATACTCCTTCTCGTCTTACGTTTTCGTCTGTGCACTCTTATTGAGAATTAATCTCAATAAGTAGAATACTCCGAAGCCGAACGAGACGCAAGGGGGTAATCGATGGCCGTCGGGTATTTCGCGAAACGTCCACAAAAGCGTCCGCGGCAAGCGAGAGGGGCGATGGAAGACGCCGCCCCTCTCGTCTTGGCGAGGAAAAGAGGCGCTCTTGCAAAACAGGAGCGCCTCTTCGGTTTGCTCGGGCTTGTGCGGTGCAGCTTCGCTTACTCGCTTCTCAGCGCTTCCACCGGGTCTTTCCTGCTGGCGGCGCTGGAGGGGATAAGGCCGGCCAGGAACGTGAGGAACACGCTGATGGCCACCAGGATGACGGCGGCCTGCCACGGCAGCGAGGCCACGTTCGCAACATCGAACAGCGAGTAGACGATGGCGTTGGCGGGTATGCAGGCCAGCATGGTCAGGCCGATGCCGATGACGCCGGCCGTGAAGCCCACGATGATGGTCTCGGCGTTGAAGACGCGGCTGATATCGCCCTTGCTGGCGCCGATGGAGCGCAGGATGCCGATCTCCTTCTTGCGCTCGAGCACGCTGATATAGGTGATGACGCCGATCATGATGGACGACACCACCAGCGAGATGGCCACGAACGCCACCAGCACGTAGCTGATCATGTTCACGATGTCGGTGACCGAGGCCATGAGCGTGCCCACGAAGTCGGTGTAGGTGATCACCTTGTCGTCTTCGCCGTCGGCGGTCATGCGGTCGTTGTAGGCGTCGAGGATGCCGATGACCTTCTCTTTGCTCTCGAAGTCGATGGGGTAGATGTCGATGCCGCTCGGCTTGTTGAAGTCGGCGTAGCCCAACTTCTTCAGGTTGTTGTCGTAGGAGGCGTCCTCCTTGCCCATCATCGACATCATGAGCTCGGTGAGGTCGTTCTCGTCCATGTTCATCTGGAACGCGTTGGCGAAGGCCGACTCATCGATGCTCATGGCGTTGGACATGTTCGCGGCGATCTGGTTCATGGACTGCTGCATGGCAGCGGACACCTGCGTTTCCAGCGCGGTCTGCATCTGCTGCATGTACGCGCCCAGCACGTTTTGCATGTACGAGCTCATGGCCGTGGTGATGGACGCCTGCAGCTGGCTCTCAAGCGCCTGCGCCATGGCGGGGACGGCTTGCTGCATCTTTGCCGACAGCTGCTGCTGTAGCTGGGTTTGCAGGGCCTCGGCGATCTTGTCTGGATCGATGGACTCGGTGATAGCCTTGTTTATAATCTCTTGAACCTCAGAGGTGGCAAGGTATTCCGTGACGGCCGCCTGATAGTTGAGAGGGTCGTTTCCTTCCTTCTTGGCCCATTCGGTGTAGAAGGGTGTCCAGCCCTCCATGATCTTCGTCATAGCCGCCTGCATCTTCGTTGAATCCATTTCAGGCTGCACATCGCCCAGGTCCAGCTTGATGTCGCTGAAATCGACCAGGTTGCTCATGTCGATGCTGCTGGGATCAAGCGCGATGGACGAGCCGTCGAACGCCGGCAGCGATCCCATGTCCAGCGACAGCCCCGACAGGTCCAGCGACATGCCTGACAATCCGCTGGTCAGCGCGCTCTCGTCGAACTTGAACGCCGCCTGGATGGCATCGCCGTCGATAGTGAACAGCGACTGCATATCGAAGCCCTCGCCGTCGTCTTCCTCGCCGAACGGCTTGTCGGTGAACACGTTGGTGTCGGGATGAGCCAGCTGGTCCTTCACGATGGTGCTGCTGGCGGCCTGCTCGATCACGTAGTCGGTCAGCGTGGAGGGGTAGTTGATGCCCGAGCTCAGCATGGTGGCGGTGGCGTCTTCGCGCGGCTGCACGATGCCGACGATCTTCACGTCCTCGCCGTTGTTCACCAGGTTGCGCATGTAGTCGGTGTCGTCCGTCTTGTCTTTCCACACGTTGAACTCGTCGTCGTGCACGTAGTAGTCCGTGGCCTGCACCAGCTTGAACGTGATGCCCAGGATGTCGTCGTAGGTGGGCTGCTCGATGTTGTCGGGCGTGGTCACCTCTTCTTCGGCCGCGAACTTCTTAACCATGTCGTCGAACTCGTTGGCGTCGCGCAGACCCAGCGTGTACAGCATGAAATCGCTGATGTTGCCGTTGCCTGTGAGCACGAGCACCACCTCGTTGTGGTTCTCGGGCCAGTGTCCTGCTTTCACGTCGTACTGGCTCTCGTACAGGTTCGGGTCGCTGGGCATCTCGTAGAACACGTCGGTGCTCATCGACATGGACATGAGGCTGTTCGAGGATGCCGTTGAGCCCAGGCCCAGCGCGGACAGCGACTTGTCGGGGTTCACCTGGCGAAGCTTATCGGTGTTGGAGCTGTATATCTGCGGAGCCACGTTGTAGGTGTATTCGATGGCGTTCGTGTACTGGTCGATGTCGCTCTGACCGCTGTCCAGGTACTCCTTCAGCGACGCCAGATCGTTCGAGCCGATGCTGGAGAACATGTTGGTGACCATCTCGGTGACGCCTACTTTGTCCTGGTCGCCGTCGCCTTCGGCTTCCCCCGTGTTGCCGCCTGCCCCGGTGGCCGCGCCCAGCATCATGGAGGTCATGTCGAAGCCGGTGCTCTGGATTTGCAGCGGGTACTCCGATAGCGTCTCCTCTTCGACGGACTTGATATAGTTGTTCACGCCGTTGGCCAACGACAGGATGGCGGCGATGCCGATGATGCCGATAGAGCCCGCGAACGCCGTCATCAGCGTGCGGCCCTTCTTCGTCATGAGGTTCTTGAACGACAGCGAAAGCGCCGTGAGGAACGACATCTTCGTGCGGCGCGCGGGCTTCTCGCTCACGCGCATGTCCTCGGCGGTGGGCTCGTAGGGGTCGGTGTCGGAGCGGATGACGCCGTCGGTGAGCGTGACGATGCGCGTTGCGTAGTCTTCGGCCAGCTCGGGGTTGTGCGTGACCATGATGACCAGGCGGTCGTTCGCGATCTCGGTGAGCAGGTCCATGATCTGGACGCTGGTTTTGGAGTCGAGGGCGCCGGTGGGCTCGTCGGCCAGCAGGATCTCGGGATCGTTGATCAGGGCGCGCGCGATGGCGACGCGCTGCATCTGGCCGCCGGACAGCTGGCTGGGCTTCTTGTTCACGTGATCGCCCAGGCCCACCTTCTGCAGCGCGGCCACCGCGCGGTCGTGGCGTTCGGCGCGCGACACGCCCGACAGCGTCAGCGCCAGCTCCACGTTGGACAGCACCGTCTGGTGGGGGATGAGGTTGTAGCTTTGGAACACGAAGCCGATGCGGTTGTTGCGGTAGGCGTCCCAGTCCTTGTCTTTATACTGTTCGGTGGAGATGCCATCGATGATGAGGTTCCCCGAGTCGTAGTGGTCGAGGCCGCCCACGATGTTGAGCAGCGTGGTCTTGCCCGAGCCGGAGGGCCCCAGGATGGCCACGAACTCGTTGTCGCGGAACGACACCGACACGTTGTCGAGCGCGGTCTGGGTGAAGTCGGCCGTCGTGTACGACTTGCAGATGTTGAGCAGTTGCAGCATGGGGTGCCTTTCGGTGCGTTCCTCGCGAGGAGGCGAAACGCAGGTGTTACGCAATGGTTGATGCTTCGTTAATCATGGTTGATTTTCCTGCTTTCCCTTCTTGGGAAAGAGCAATCTTCACCGAGTTTACCGAACGGTTACTTTTGGGTTCGCGCCCGCTTGCTTACGATTTGCGGGAGATTGCGCTTTCGGGGTTTCGCTGGCGCTGGGCTTGGCGATAATGGGGCGGAATAAGAAAACGGCGGCGAAAGGACGCATGACATGGAACGCGACGTGGCATGGAAGAAATACGACGAAGCCGACCTCGAGGCGCTGGAGCATCTGGCTGCCGAGTACATCGACTTCATCTCGGACAACAAGACCGAGCGCGAGTGCGCGGCTTCGGCCGTCGCGCTGGCGGAAGAGCACGGCTACCTGCCGCTTGACCAGGCGGTGCGCGAAGGGCGCACGCTCAAGGCCGGCGACAAGGTGTGGGCGCAGGCGCACGGCAAGGCGCTCATCCTGGCGCATCTCGGGCAGAAGCCGTTGGAGCAGGGGCTCAACATCCTGGGCGCGCACATCGACAGCCCGCGCCTCGACCTCAAGCAGAACCCGCTGTACGAGTCGAACGGGTTCACGCTGTTCGATACGCATTATTACGGCGGCATCAAGAACTACCAGTGGGTCACGCTGCCGCTGGCGCTGCACGGCGTGATCGCGAAGAAAGACGGCACCGTGGTGGACGTCCAGGTGGGCGACGACCCGGACGATCCGGTGTTCTGCGTCACCGACCTGCTGGTCCACCTGGCCGGCAAGCAGATGGCGAAGAAGGCCAACGAGGTGGTGGAGCTGTCTCTTATACACATCTGACGCTGCCGACGACTCC
>ERZ1026903.374-NODE-374-length-21842-cov-244.988296_pt1 | contig 21842 bp, 22 predicted proteins | sample MGYA00380180_ERZ1026903 | MGnify/ENA primary metagenome ERZ1026903 (study PRJEB33269, sample SAMEA4719816) | human gut metagenome | biome: human-associated habitat; feature: organic feature; material: feces | place: Cameroon | collected 2013-10 ... | reverse complement strand
TAAACGAACAAAGGGAAACAACCAGTCTTTGGTCGTTCCCCTTTGTTCGTTGTATTCATTCTGATTACATCACATGATTGTCAAAATGGCTTTGCATGCATATCCAATGGCTTGATATCATCATTCGTTTCATGTATCCAATTGCTCACATTATAAGATAAATCATATCTGTCTCGAATAAAATGAGTAAAAGAATTTCTAAAATCATCCCGTCCTTCCTTGTTGATAAAGCGAGCTGCACTCGGCAATTTGAAAGCGAGGTTTCATTGCACTCACTGGCATCGCTTTTTCCCATTAAAGAAGGATTTTTTCGAATCCCTCCGTCTCCCTTTCCAAAGGGAGCTCCACCTCTAACCAAGCCTTCCTCCTCAGAAGGAAGGATGTAACCGCCCTCCGGTGCTCAGAACCGCTACGCTCTAAGGTTGGCGGACCATCAAAGGTCTACGCCATAGCCTCCGCCAGAGTTTTGGTATCGTCAGCGGAGCCTGTGCCCTAAAGGGCTGCCAATAAGTGTCTACGCAACAGATTTGCGATTATTTGTCGGCTGGCGCATCATCAAGATTCTATCAATCTGCCGCTCTCACGCAAACGTTTCTTGAAACCCTGCATCACAGTATCTGCCCATTCATGAAGGTTTTCTTTCATCTCCTGCTTTTGCTTTTCATCAAAAGCAGAATAGGCTATCTGTTGCTCCATACATGTCTGAGCCGTTTCCTTAGCTAAGTCCAGTGTATGTTCTGTCACTTTACCATTTGTAAGCTTCTCGCCTAATTGGGCGCAGAAGTAGCCTTCACAAAAGGCTATACAATATTCTTTTGCTATCATAAAGCTTTATAATATTGAATTTAAGAATGATTGGAACTTCTTATTAGAAAAGTTCTTATCTTCAACGATACTCTGTATTTTCTTCTTAAGCTCTGATGCTGAATCCAAATGATCTCGCATAATTTTTGAATAGAAATCAGAATTCTGTAAGATAATATTTTGGCATGTTTCGTTATCTATCAATTGCATCATACAGAAATTCAGAAAACCCGCATAATTGTTATTGAGGTTAGTTGCCTCAATAAAACGATGGAGAAAAAAAAATGATGCCGGAGAAATCTTTGTTTTGTTATTTACGAAATCATTAATGATTTCCGTAACAGCCGTTGAAACATTTTTGTATTCTGCATTTGCAACAAGATATTCTTCTACTGAATCAGCAGGTAAACTTGTCAAGTTCTGCAGGGCTATCGCTTTTAGCAAATGAGATGCAATCTCGTTCTGTTTGTCAGATAGTGTATCAGAAAGCACATGCTTTTGTACAAGTCTAGTCAATACATTTCCCCAATAGGTATTAGAGGTAAATGTATTGCCGTTGTTACTTACAAATTCCGAGATGCCTTGTTTTTCTGCATCATTTTTAAACTTTGATGTTATCGACTTACCTAGAGGACAATCTATACCTATCACCTGATCAACTTTAGTATTTGAATCGAATATGCTTGCCAAATTCGCAGACAAATCAGATGTCTCAAGTTGCTTATATCCCCAATCATTTATGTATTGGATTATCTGTTTGTAAGAACAATCCGTATGTTGAGCCAAGTATTCTATATCTGACAACAGATTATCTTCCGGACAAGAATCATCAGTTATGCCTGCTTCAATGCAATAAGAAACCAGACATTTACAACAAGAAGTTTGATACTTCTTATAACAATTAATCAAATTCGCAATTGAGGTATATCTTAGGAGTACTTCTGAGAGACTAGCCTTTTGTTTTTCCGGTAATTCTGAAAGGCCAACACCTTTCAGAGCCATCAAGACATAGAGATCTATATAGGCTTTCTCATCAGGTTCCATTTGATCCAACACAGACCGCCAATGACTATCATCCCAATCAACTATTTCGATAATTCCTTGAGTTAAGATTTTAATCATCCTAATTGAAGAGACTAGACTATTCTTTTCCGTTTCTTTTGCACCTATCACATGTTTCAAATAATCAATTACTTTCTGAAAATCAAATCTTTCATCTCCAACAAGCAATTCAAATTCATGAGACAAATCCTCGTCATTTGCAAGTTTCTCCAAACATAGCGTTATCCAATTATCATTAGAAACCGTTACAGGATATGCCTTATAGTCTTTATTTGCCCTAGATAAGAACTCATAAAATGTATTGGCTGAAACTTCATAATTAACCATCTTATAATCTATCTTTCTTGCATGCAAGATTTTCTGGAAGCTATCCAAAAGATTAAATATTTCTGACCCAGAAATTTTATTCTTATCGATTTTATCTTTTAGAACAAAATCACATAACCTAAGAACGTCTTCAGTTGACACTCTTACTAGAAGATTTTTTATAGTTGACAAATCATCTGGTATATATGTTCGCTGATATAATCTTGTATAATAGTTTACCAGAAGTGTCCAATCTTGATTAATATTGGCATCATCTTCTAACAAGTCCAATACCTTTATAGAATTAAGATATTGTGTATCCAAATCCAGGTCAAGAATCAACTCATGCAATATTATATAGAATTGGGCATTCTCTACAGAATACTTCTTGATGTTATCAGCCTTTCCACTAGAAAACGCATTCTGCAAATAGCGCTTCAATGGCAACTGGCTAGCCAATTTCATATCCACACCATAAGTCAAAGCAGCAATCTCTGTCTGTAAGGCATCATTACGGCTATATAATCGCTTTATTGTCTCATCTGACAAATACTCATTATCCAGTATCACCTTTTCTGGATCTCTCAGTATTTTAATCTTATTCAGAAAATATAAAGCCATAGCATCTTGAGAAATCTGATTTCCCCATTGATGATAGCATGCTACCAGTTTATTGACAAATGTAATAATATGCCTTACATTAGGAGACGGATTAATCTTTCTATATGTTGCACTTACTCTATCTACTGTATCTTGATTTACCAACTTTCCAAAAGCCTGTTGATAAAATGTCTGAAACACCTTTTTATAATCAGTTATTACAGGAATAGGAACCTGATATACTACAGGGAATGTTTTTTCTATAAAATGCGAAGTTACATTTTCTTCAAAATCTTTTGAACCAAAAGCAGAAGACAAGTGATTTCTATCAAAGGGTATTATACACCATATTCTTGGATAACCCTTCTCGGCAAAGAAAGTATTAATAGAAGACCATAGTTGTTTTACCTTTTCAGATGGCAACCTATCCATATTATCAAAGACAATGACTAAATGCATACCATCCTTCAAGGACTTATCCAAATCGAACATCCATTCACGAAATTCTTTCTCACTCGGCTCTAGCTGCGATATGCTATATGAAGTTGTATCGGAAGTGCTATTCGTACTATAGAAAGCCCACATTTCATGAATTGGTTTCCATAGATTACCTTGCTTATATCCCTTACAAATCAACCAGATAAAAAAGATCAACAGTGGCAACAACACAGCTAAAAGCCTAACCCACCAACAAGTTCCAATAAAATCAGCATTATTCGTATAGGTTATTGTAAAACCTAAAAGGAGTAACAATAGAGCAAAGATTTTACTATTATTGTTAAGTTTAGGTATGGTATAGTTGCGAGTATACGACTTTCTAGCCACCAATGTTTGAAGTCTTTCCTGCCATGTGCAGCTTTGCGTAAAAAGCTCGACTTCCTTGGAGCCATCTGACTTTTCTATCAAACGCTTAAGAGTAGTATCCCCTTTCAGCATTTCAGCCTTTATCAAATCGTCTGTCAGCCTTTCCAGCAATGACCTACGCTGCAAATCTTCCTGGTGCCCCCACGCATCATAAGTGAAAAAGAAATATTTCTCCTTCAAAATACTATGCATCTGAGCAACAACATTTGACTTACCACATCCCCAAGCTCCTTCTAAGCCTATCAATCTTGGTATAAGTGGTTGCTTTTCCCCAGTAAATTGCTTATCGATATTGGTTATATGCTCGGAAATCGCCTGAGCTAATTTTTCCTGCGATTTACCTTCATATAAGTCATAGCCTATAGCATGATTCGATATAAATTTAGGATAAACCTCCTCCATATATAATTATTTTAAATATTAGTCAAACAGCCCATTAAAAATGCTTTACAAGGGTTCAGAAACACTATTTTCCATCAACATTTGTGGATTCTCTCCAACTTTTTTCATCATCGATGTTTCGATCAAGAAATGAAGTCTTTGAAGTTTTCCAAGTTGGATAATCATCGCCTTTTGTTCTATTATTATTCCACTGCATTGGAACAAGATTAGCCAAATCGTAAGTTCCATCTAAAGCCAATGGTTTTTGGTGGTCAATTTCCCAACCAAATTCTGACTTGATGTCACCATAGGCATCTCTACAAATCCAAGCACCAGCATAATCCTTACGCCACTTATCTTTATCTGCACCAATTGCAACTTTAGCTATAGACCATGCAAAATCAATCTCTGCTTTAGTAAACTCTCTTCTTTCTGTTGCCATAATCCTATTGTATTTAAATATTAATTACATTTCATAACTTCTCACACTTTCAATCTTTAGAGATATACTCCTTTTCAGAGAACAAGTGTATCTTTTTCTATAAACTATCACTCACAGCAGTTCTCGAAGAAGTTGCCAGGAGCAACACAGAATAGATGCCTCTCTAGAATGAGCACGTCATCTATTTCAATTATATTTATCATTTCTAAAACACCAAATTCTTTTTTAAAGATTGGTCAGTTTCGCTGAGAATAGAAAGTAAATACTTGCCATAGTCATTCTTCAGCATAGGCTGAGCATTCTCACGCAACGTATCACTATCTATCCATCCTTGGCGATAAGCAATACCTTCCAAGCAAGCAACCTTTAAGCCCTGGTGCTTCTCCAGGACTTCAATAAAGGTTGATGCTTCAGAAAGGGAATCATGGGTTCCGGTATCGAGCCAGGCAAATCCTCTTGCCATGGTCTGAACCTTCAGCTGCTTATCCTTCAAGAACTCCTGATTAACAGTGGTGATTTCCAACTCACCACGAGCGGATGGCTTGATATGCTTAGCTACTTCTACCACCTTGTTAGGATAGAAGTACAAGCCTACCACGGCATAGTTGCTCTTTGGATGTTCAGGCTTCTCCTCAATGCTCAGGCAATTGCCTTGCTCATCAAACTCAGCGACACCATATCGCTCCGGATCACTTACACGATATCCAAAAACAGTAGCTTTGTTATTCTGCTCTGCATCTACTACTGCTTGATGCAGCATCTGATTTAATCCTGCACCATAGAAGATATAAGCTGCAGTAATTAAGATTACAATTATAAAATGCCACTTTTTCTAAATCAAAGCAACAACAGATATACCTGTTGGCTTATCACCATCATATATCTCAACAACCAATGCAGCTTCTGTCCTTGTAATAACAAATGGAGTTATTGCCTTCTGATCGTCTAGGTATACCCTATTCCCTTTCAAAGAAAAATCTCCATTTTCAGGAAATTCTCCATTTGTTATTTTAACAGAATAGTCATCCTCTTCCGACTCATAGCTAATCTTAAGTTCCTTCTTCTTAGGAAAATAGGTTAAAACATAATTGTCATAACGAAAAACTTGCTTCTTTGTACTGAACTCAGTACCAGGATTTTGAGCTGGAGGCAAGGTTACCTTATGTTCATTTTCTTGCGAAAGGTCAAGAGCTTCCACATCATCAGACAAGACTCTCATGTCAAGACTTGCTGCAAACAAAAACAAATTCTCCCAATTAGCAACAGCCAAACTTGGTACTTCAGGAATAGTAACATCCTCTATGCCCAATGCTAGGCGTTTTTGTTTAGCCTCTTCCTCATATTGAGAATTTCCTGTCTTTTCTGCAAGAATTTCTTTGCTAAGAATCCAACGACAAGTTACAACTGTGCGAAAATCTTTTTGATCAGACAATGGCTTTACTTGCTCATAATATCGAATTGCATCGAGTTTTCGTTCTCTTCTCTCTAACAACTTTCCTAATTCTAAGAAAACGAGAGGTGCTAAAGGAGTATTAGCATATCGCTTGAATGGCATTATTATGTCGCTAATACGTACTTGTTCCTTCTCTAATTTTCGGTTTATCAAACTACGGTAATCCTTCGTTTGCATTTTACAGACATCCTCTATTGCCTTAAAGAACAATTTTGTATCTGCATTCACAAAATTACGCTTTGTAGGATTCAACTTATCAATCTCACCTTTTTTAATAAAAAGCAAATACGTAATAGTTTCTTCGTTTATTTCATTTAAGCCACGTGCTTTAGCTTCCTTTAGCAATGTTTGTAATTTATCTTTATCTGAAACATTCTGCAACATAAATGAAAAGAAGTTCTTAAAATCTTCATTTGCACTCTCATCCTTGCGAATAGCCATACATAGAATTTGCTTCTGAAGCTCCGTTAGTTCCTTATTTTTATTGCTACGATACTGCGATAAAACATTTTTAAACCAGTCAGAAATTCCAATTTTTGGAGCAAATTCCAAATTGTTTGGATATGGTAGAGTCTTATATTTTATCAAGTAATACTCTTTTGGATATTCTGATTGTTGCTGCTCCCATAATTTCATGGCCTCAGTCTCTGCTCCACAATGATAAGCAAGCATAGCAAACTTATCTGTATTGACCTCTATGCCATAACTTGTCAAGCTATCAAGTAACTTCACGCAAACTACAATATTTGGAACTTCGGAAGGTTTCGATTGAATCTTTGGCAAAACATAATCTATTAATGCTTGCCACGAAGAACCATCTTTATTGTCTTTCTTGGACAAATACGAATTAGCATCTGCCAACAAATTCTTCAAATTTACAACGTTCAATTCTCCTTTAGCTATGCAACATTGGACTAATCGGACATCATCAACCTTACCCTTCAACTTAACTATAAACTGAAGAATCTTATCCACTGAAGATTCTCCTCCTAATTCTTTCCAGTAATATTCAAAAGCAGATGAATATTTCTTCGCCATTACAAAATTTTCGGCAGCATCAATATTCTTACCTTCATATACAAATGCCTTGGCTATACAATCATAATACTCCTCATTCTTGCCTCGCTCTTTGTATCGACAAGCAACCATCCTCATAAAATCAGAATCTTCACGCATCTCAGCATTCTTTTTGGTACGATCAAGCTCTTCTCGTATGTCTTTAGCTGTCATATCTTCAAAGTAGGAGAAATCTTCTGTCGGTGGTTCATTTATCCAACCCAACAAATTATCTTCACTCCATTCAGCTTTTTTATTATTCAAACTATAAAGCATTTTAGCTTGGAGGGTCATGATGTCACTTCGATTCTTATTATCAGAATCATTAAAAGCAAATGCCCAAAACGAATCACGATTAAAATCATCCAAAATATACAATCTTGTGGTGGCTCTAGTAGCTGCAACATAAGCATTGCATATCTGATATTTCAATTCTATATCTTCTTCGCTCTTATACTTTTGGGAATTATCTGAAAACCAAGCAAGAAGATTATCTATACCAAAAGCAGAATTTACACCATCTAGGCTAAATCCATAAAGTATAACGTTGGCATACTCGCAACCTTTAGCTTGAGCAGGAGTCAAAATTGTCAGTCCCTGTGGTACACCTGCCTGAAAATTAATTTTATCCTTTAATGGGCTATTCTTAATATATTCTTCTACGGATTCACCTTCTGCCACAGGTACAATCATATTGACCAATTTACTAGTATCCCCCATCGCATCCCAAATAGATTGATTTTCATTTGGAGAAATACAATAAATAGAAGGACCATCTATGGCAAAATGAGGTTTCTGTGGCTTAGAATACTCTCCCAAACGTGAAGCTCTTAATAGCTGAATTCTATTGGCCAATTGCACAATTTGAGAAGTAGATCGGAAGTTTTCATTAAACTCTATCGGTCTTGGCAAGTTACTCTTATCAGCATTCTCACCTAAACCTGTCATTTTAAAAATTCGATCTACAAAATAACTACGCAAAGAATCCCAACTAAAGCCCGTAGGATTTAAAGTTTGAAACTCATCACCAGCAAAGACGAACGGCAGCTTTCTGACAGCATCTACATTGTCAATTTTTCTATTGGAGAATGATGATATTTTCAGAATAAAGTCTATCTCTATACGAGTAAAGTCTTGCGCTTCATCACAATATACAGCAGAAAAGCGTTCATCCGCATATCCATTTTCCAAACAGAATTTGACAAGATCTTGATCATCCCAATAGTCTTCTTCAGTCAATTCCTTGTACCATTTTTCCCAAACGTTATCATATACGTACTTAAAGGTATCTTGGGTTACCGTAACATAGTTTCGTCCTAATTTCTTATAATCTTCAGGAGTTGTGACTGCTTCTGAATTCCATCCTTTTATATAAGTACGAATAATATGCCAGCAAATACTTGGTCCACAATTCTTAAGGACATCACGATCTTTGGAAAATCTCTCCATCCACTTTCTCTTAAAGACAGCAAAAGAGATGTACTGCTGCTCAGAGAATCTATAGCTCAAAAGATCAGAATTATGCTTATTAATACATGATTTCAATAAGTCCTTAAATACATAGAACACATTATCCAATATCGGTTGTATATCCGATTTATAGTCAATTTTTTCCTTCTTTAAAGCGTCTTTGTAGACAGTATTCTTATCAAATAAAATAGTTGACAGTGCCTTTGCTTCATTTATCAATGTCTTGCTATATGACAAATAAACTGGGGAAAGCAAAGAAGAATTATCTTCTGTTGATTTATGAATACTAAGATAACGAAGCAATACTTCTGCAAAAAGATACTGAAGGACTGTCGATTTTCCACTGCCTGCTCTACCAGAAATAAAGAGAGGATAGTTTGGTTCGTTGCTAGCAACTACTTGTACTTGCTCTTCTGTTAGTACAAGATTGCTTTTACTTTCTTTCTCCATTCTTCTCCATTCATCTTTTGTACCCAAAAAAGTGAAAGGATAACCACGAAGAAAATCAGCAGGACAACCTTGTTTTTTAATACTATTTATTTTTTCAATATCGGTAGAAAAAGGGGCTCCTGCCAAAATCCAACTATCTTCTTTGTGGTAAATCAATATTAAACGCTCCTTAATAGAAATTTCTCCCCATCCATTTTCACTATCTATATTATCAAAGATATAGTTCTCTATCATTTGAGCCGCCAATGAAAATTCATCAAAACTATCAGAGTCTTCATCTTCCGAAGTTATGTCATCAACCCACTGACGAGTCTCATAAATAGGATCTTTAAACAAATCGTAGTTTATAGGCAACAAAGAAGAAATGAAAGCTAATTCATTCGTAGTTAATGGAGACAAACACACTTGGGGCTTAGCATTTCTTTTAGATACAATTTCTTCATATTTCGATTTTATCTCAGCCTCTTCATTTTCAGACAATAACTTTGTTCCAATATAGTTAGGAAGTTTTCCAACATTAATTTCGGACATATATTCATCATGACGATAAGCTGCTCTAAAAACATAAAAGCAAATATCATCTTTTACAAGACGCAACCATACTAGGGTTGGACGAGAATGTTTACCCACATGTTTAGTCAAATAGAAATCATCTTTTAATCTAGATGACTTGCCTGGACCATTTTTAATCTCTGATTTCAAAGCTAAAAAAGATTGGAGTATTTTATCAAATTCTACCCCAAAGTTTTCTTTCTTCCATTCTCTTATCTTTTCAGATGTAATAACATATTTATATTCCATATCGTAAAAAATTTGAATGAATATTGTTACTAATGTTTTGTAAGTGAAAAGTATATCACCATTACAACGTCCCCACTATTTTTCAGCGGGTTAACCGTACCAGTATTTTTGAATAAAGTTTTGATTTTTTAAAATTTAACAATCAAGCGACAGCTTGGGATGTCTTCGTTACCTCAGCATCCGTACCATCTTCAAAATGGCGAACATAGTCACATCGCAAGCTACGTCCCTTTCGGTTTTGGTTGTAGTCCTGCATCACCTTTTCGAAATATTCCCTTGTTTCCATTATCAAACTGTTTTGATTACGGATGCAAAGGTAATATATTATATAGGTACCGCCATACGGGCTAATGGTGATTTACATGAGGTGCGGGAGCTACCTAAAAAGAAGGTTGCTCCTGGCTTTATTGAGAAATAAGATTTCATGATTTTATATATTGTTCCTCATTACAGTATCGCTCTGCACTTGTCGTCGCTCGAATGAAGAAAAGTATTTGTCAAGCTATACTTGACTTATGGCTAAACATTACAACACACAAAATGATTCTGCTTCCTTACCGGTTCTGCGGCGATAGTCATCACGCATTCGCTTTTCCATTTGTGCTATGTATTCTGCCTTTCGTTCCCTAGAAGCCTTGAAGCGACGCATAAAATCTGCTTTTTTTTCTTCCATGTTCATAACGTAATCTCTTTATTAATTATTGTATTGTTTCGACTCCCCTGTCCCCCTCTTGCGAAGAGGAGGTCCTTACCCTATACCCAAGCCCTAAATCCCTACCATAGGGATTAGGGATGTAACCGCCCTCCGGTGCTCGGAACCGCTGCGCTATAGGGTTGGCGGGGCATCAAAGCCCTCGCCAGATTGTGCGGGATGGGACCGCCTTACTACAACTTGCTGATTGGGACTGCCTGGTTAATGTTTTGGCTTCAATATAAACATATTTTTACAATTCCTCGATTTCTTCTTTACTTAGTCCCGTCATCTTGCAGATGGTATCAACATCCATACCAGCTGACTTCAGATTCTGGGCTATCTCTAAGGCCTTGTCCTGCTTTCCTTCATCATACCTACCTTCAATCAGGGTTTTCTCACTACTCACTCTGTCCCAGAACTTGTCATAAGCCCTGAGTTCTTCTGCAGTAAAGGCTGAAATTTTCACTTCCTCCAATGCCTTGCTTATCTCTGGACTTTCCAAAAGCTCGGCAGGAACCTCCTGGGTCTTGTCATTTATCTCGGTCAAGAAACGAAGCCAAAGCACTGTCATACGTTTCTCTTTCATCGTATGAGGATGAAACTTCGGCAGTTCGATAAAGGTAAAGCACAAACCTTCTATCACCTTTTTGGTACGCTTATCGTGAACTATGTGATAGTTATGCTTATACTCCTTCATATCTTTCTCGAAGATTTCATTCACTAAGTTTAGCGAATAAACAGGCTGCAAATCTTCATACTTACAGCCCATTTCTGCCTGACTCACATATGCCTTTGAGGCATTGAACAACACTCGCTGCTTGAATGCATCTGTCCATGCCATCTGCATCTCGACAACAAATTGTCGGCCCTCCACATCCCTACATCGTACATCTACGATGGTATCCTTATGGAGCGGATCTACAGGTACCAACTCGGTAGGAAGGTACTCTATACTCTTAATCTGCTGATTTCTCTTCAAAGGAAGCAAAGCATTAAGAAGACTTATAAGCAAGTCGGGATGACCTGCAAATATCTTCTTGAATGTCAAGTCTGCCTTTGGGTCGAGATATTTGATGTTCGTTGTCATAATCGTTATCTTTTAAATTCTAAGGGCAAAGATACGACTTTAATTCTAGAACGCCAAAGATTTCCCTAAAAACTATTTGAAACAGACAAAGGTTTTCTAGATTTTAACAAATGATGACGCAGATAGCTTCGAGGGGCATCGTAAGTACTTACGATGGGCTACGAAGGCTGCTTCATCGGGCTTCGTAAGTACTTTCATTTTTTCACCACATTTTTCAGACTCTTATGCTCCATATCGTAATGCTCGCCTACTACATACTCGCTGTGATCCAAGGAATCGGTGATATACGAGGTGGTATAGATGACCTGATAACTGTCGGTATCATACTTCTTCAAACTGTTGATAAGGGTTTGCTGGAACTTCTGCGCCCTGCCCTGCTCTATTCCCTTGTCCTCCATGTTGTCGGCAAAGATGAAACGGGGATAACGCATCCAGGATATATCCAGAGAGGCAAAGAAAAAGGAAAAGCGGGCTACCAACTTCAGGAAAAAGGCAGATGACGCACTGTACTTGGAATAGCGGTCGCGAAGAAATACGATGTTGCCTGGGAAATCTACCGTCAAATCGGAAGGCTGGGCTTTCTGGAAGTCCTTCTGCCTTGCCTCGTCCATCGTGAGAAAGTAGGCACCATGCTCCTGTATCTTCCTGATTACCTCGCTTCGGCGGATCTTCTGTTTGTCTAACTGCGCCTGGATATAACTTTTCTTTTTACTGATAGCACATTCCGTCTGCTCTTGCATTTTTTTCAGCTGTTCATATTTCTCTGCCATCTCCAGCATCGTATAAAACTGCTGCAACTCACCATTCAACTCTCCTTTCTGGTAAATCAGGTCTTCTATTGCTCCAGCAATGGTGCTGCGGGCTGAACCCAAAAGCTCGTCGAGTATCTTTTGTGCCCCCTTGCGCTTGACTTTCAGACTTCTCAACTCAGCCTTGGCATTCATCAGTTCATCTTCATCCTTCTTAAGGATTACCTCCGACTCCTTTTGCTGGAAGGACAGTTCGGAGATGAGACGCTTTGCCTGGGTGACACCCGACTTATTGTCTATCTTCTGGCGACAGAGATGACAGGTTCCATCAGGAGTATCCTGTGGTAAAGGCGAAAGACATTCCGGACAATATTCCAAACGGAGAGTACCCAATATTTCACGGGTACTGACGGAATGGGTCAATGCCAGCTTCTTGCGCGACAACTCGGAAACAAACATCTGGGTATCTTCTATGTCATATTCCAGAAGTTCAATGCGCTCCTCTTCCTGATCACACAGACCTTCCAGTTTTCTTACCTCAGCTTTTATCCTATCCAACTGGGATTTATCCTTCCGGTCAGGTTTTCCGCCTTGACGCAAGAGTTGGATTTTCACGTCCAGTTTCTCCTTCTCCCTGTTCTTCTGAGCAATTTCTTCCTGGATGAATTCCGTGGAACGCTGTCGGGAATCGAGCGACTTTTCCAAGACTCTTATCTCTGCCTTCTGGTTGACCAGCTCTGCTTCCAGATTCTTTAAATCCAGCTTGGCTGCATAAAGCTTTTCGTCGAAGATTCCCATCAGCAGATCGGCTGCCGTCTCACGGGTGGTCTGACTATCGAACTGTTCGTAATAGTACAGGGATTGGGTTGGAGATTCCTGATCGATATACAGCAGACGGAGCAACTGGTGCATGGTGATATTATTATCGCCCTGCACTACCGGCATCTGCATCACCTCGAAGAGCTTATTGGAAAAACTGCACATATTGGCAGTGGTCTTATAACCGAAGGTCTGAGACTCGCACTCCTTCCGGAGTGCCTCTTCCAGCGTGCCCCACCAGATGGTCATGCCCCGCTGGGTGAGAATTCTTCCCTCGGCATCCTGCTCGATGGGACGGGACAGTGTGAGAGTGGCATCGTCTATGGAGACTTCTACCATCACCCGAGAACATTGGCGCACCTCGTTGACAAAATGGGTATACTCACCACCCAGACCATAGAAGAGCAGATGGGTGATGGTTGACTTGCCGCTACTGTTCTCGCCACGGATGATATTGACTCCATGATGAAACCTTTCATCATACGCCACCTGATTCTCGGTGGTAAGCACATAGAGACGATTGACAAAGAAACTAACAGCCATCGTATTTATATTCTAATAATTGGGTTCTGTATTTCAAGCCATACGTACCGTTGAGCGGTGTGGTGCGGAAACAAAGATTAAGCCAGGAGATGATATTGCTTTCTGCCTGGGGCATCTCTTCGAGCTGCGACATCACCTGCTGCATCTTGGCGGTATCCGTAACCTTCACTTTCTGCTTGAGCAGGAGTTCCGGATCAATCAGACCGTAACTTGCTATCTGGCTGAGGGCTATCATCTGATAGCGCTGCAGCTGATGGAAGAGACGGCGGTCGTTGGTTACCTTGTTATAAGGGTTTTCCTTCTTATCTGCCACATAGTCATGTAGCAATTTCTTAAACCGGGTTTCCGTTTTCTGCAATCTTATCTTATATGCCTTATAAGGAAAGAGAAGATAGAAATCGTAGATGCGAAGACGGTCTACCTCTACACATTCGTTCACATCGAAATGCTTCAGAATGTTCAGCATGCGATAGATGCCATTAAACGGGTCGAAAGCTGGATTATACATCGTAAATAGCCCAATTGATGTGACAATTGCCTGTAAGATAATAGAGCATGCCGAAAACATCATCCAAGGTGTAGCAGAGACAGGTATCGGCAGCTCCTACGGCATCCAATTCTTGCAAGACAGGCATAATCACCTTATCGTAAACGGCCTGATTGATTTCCCTGAGTGGTTTCTCATCCTCAATCAAAGGTAAGACTTCCCGGTCGAAATGTTCGCTTACGATGGCAAAAAGATAGTTATCTATTTTATTTGCCATCTCAAAATACTGAAACCTCGTTGCCTTCTTGGCATAAGACTGTTTCTGACGGCGTGCCTTGTCGATGGCTATCTTGGAAAAACCGCCATCCTGGAGCTTACACTGCAACCCTATGGTATGAGGCAGCTTAGTACGATAGTGCATAATGTCGTCCATCTTCTTCTGAAGTCTGCAATCGTTCTTAAAATCCTCCTGCAGTTTAGCAAACCAGCTGGCTAAACGGCTTTGAGGAGCTTGAGACGTCTGGAAGATATTTACCTCCCTGGCAGCAGGATTATAGCTGCCAACATTCTCCATCTTCACATCCTCGAAATGGTTGCCATTACCGGGATTGCCATTGATATTGAAATCCATCATGGTGAAAAAACAAGATATTCGGGATAATTATTCAGGATTGATGAGCTGTTGCACCTTATCCGTGATTTCCCTGTTGGAAGGATGCTGTCCCAATTGATTACGCACGGAATGTTCCCCGCTGCCTTCGAGAGCGGTGGCCAGGCGGGTAGCATTTTTCTCTGTTATCACGTCTTCCTTACACATTATATATATAATATGGGCAATGAGATTGCGATTGAAGGTGGTTCCTTTCTGTTTGCCTGGCTCATAAACCTCGGCTTCAACCTCGGGAAGAGCGAGAATATTCATCCATAGCGTTTCGTAGCGGTTCTTCCATTCCTTGGATACATATTGCGTAAGCTTGGCTACATATTGCAGAATGTCTGACTTGCGCTGCTCACGCTCTGCATTCTGCAACTCTTTTTCGGCAGCAGGTGCCGGTTTCTGCTTATCACCATAATAGTTATTGATTACGGTGGTAGCATTGGGATTAAAGTTATCCACCTTATTTATATGTATCTCCTGGAAGGTATTGCCTTGACCAGGATTGCCTTTTATATTGATCTCCATAATGGTTTCTTTTTTAATCTTTATCTACCTGATATTCAGACTGAAAGAAAGAAGAAAGTTCAGACGGATTTTCTTCCTTGGTTTCGGTGATTTTATGTTGTACCTTTGCATCGCAGTTCGGAAGTAACAACGTTTCTGTCGGCCACATTGACTGCATGTGGAAAAATCAAGTCCCATACCGACGATGGGCAACTTTATGATTAATTATTCTGTGTTCATGTTGCCAAACCCTATTCATCCAGAGAAAGGTGCATTGGCTTATGCAAAGCCTCAGGTGAGCGAGGTGATGTCGTTCAGAAAGTTCGTGCAGCACATTGCCGACCATGGTGGTTATACCCGAGGCAAGGTGAAGGGTGTTCTCTCTGACATGTGTACCTGTCTGGTAGAGATGCTTCTGGAAGGTAAAAAGGTGCAGCTCGATGAGTTGGGCGACTTCTGGATTTCACTTTCCAGCGAGGGTGCTGAGACTGTGGAGAAGTTCTCATCCAACAACATCAAGGCAGTGAACATTGTCTTTACCCCGGGTATTGACTTCGAGAACCTGATCAGCAAGGCTGAGTTCGAAACCGTGGCAAGTCGTGCAGCCCAGGCTGCTACTCTCAAGGCTGAGAAGACCGGTAAGAATACTGTCGACTTGGAGGCTGCCAAGAAGAAGCCTACTACCAATAAGGAGGAAGGCGCTGGTGACAGCAAGCCATCTGGCAATGGAGATACCACACAAGATGGTGGCAGTGAAAACACGGGCGGTACAGGTTCTGAGAACGGAGACAACACTGATGTTACAATCTAAACCGCATTGTTAAACCCTTTCAATTGATTCCTCATGATGAATGATTCTAATGGTTCCAAGAAAATTTCTTGGGTGCAAGTTGTGAATGCCATCGTGCAAGCTCTGATTGCTGCACTCACGGCATTGGGAGTAAGCTCCTGTGCAAACTATGTCAGTTAATAGTTAACAGTTTATAGTTTAAAGAGCCTATTATGATTAAAGATACATTTCCTATGAACATCGGGGAGGAGAAGGTACGCTCTGAGCGTACACTCCTCGCCGGAGTTGAAGACGGCAAGAACATGATGTCTGCCGACTCTGTGAGATTTCTGGTGCTGCATTGCTCGGCTACCCGTCGCAATCAGGACTATAGTGTGGAACAACTTCGACGTGACCATAAGGCCCGTGGCTTTTATGACATCGGCTACCACTTCTATATCCGAAAGGATGGTACGATGACGCAGCATCGCAAGCTGCTGGAAGTGGGAGCCCATGCTAGACCTTATAATAGATGCTCTATCGGCATCTGCTATGAGGGAGGGCTTGATGAGCAAGGCAAGCCTTGCAACACCATGACGGCTGAACAGGAAACGAGACTCGTTGATCTGTTCAAGAATCTGAAGACTCTCTTTCCGAAAGCGAAGATCGTGGGGCATCGGGACTTGCCTGGGACTACTCCCAAAGAGTGTCCGTGCCTGGATGCTGGCAGCTGGGCTACTCATCACCACCTTGATTAACTCTTTTATTTACTCCTTCTGGGTGGTATATAAATACTGGCTAGAGGGAGTTTTTTCGTTTTCAACAGTTACTTGTATAAATCCTCATTGATATCGAATGGTGAATCGAAGTCCTTCAGCATGGCATGCTTCGTATCTTTTTCTGAGAGATTGGCATGCTCTGTTGGGATCTTCCAATCGATACCGAGGGTTTCATCGAGGATAGAGATACCTCCATCTGCCTCTGGATGATAGAACTCATCACACTTGTATTGGAAGACGGCAGTTTCTGAGAGGACAGCGAAACCATGAGCAAATCCCTTTGGAATGCAGAACTGGACATGATTGTCTTCTGTCAACTCTACGGCTACATGCTTGCCATAGGTTGGTGAGCCTTTGCGAATATCTACTGCTACATCGAGGACTCTGCCTTTTACGCAGCGTACCAGTTTGCTTTGGGTATATGGTGGACGCTGAAAGTGCAGGCCTCGCATCACGCCATAGCTGCTCATTGACTCGTTGTCTTGGCAGAAGTGAACACTGTGACCTAAGATTGGGGCTACCTTCTCTTCAAACTCTCGTTCACTGAAGCTCTCGAAGAAGTAGCCACGAGAGTCGCGGAAGAGGCGTGGCTCTATAATGAGGACGCCTTCTATATTGGTTTTGATTATATTCATTGTTCTAACTTAAATTCTTACATAAGATTTTTTCGAATCACCCCGTCCCTCTTTAGCCAAAGAGGGCTCCACTTTCTCCCCAAGCCCCTCTTCAATAGTCTTTACGACCCCTTCGGTTCCCCTTCTAGGGGACAGAAACCTCAGGAAGCGGGGATGTAACCGCCCTCCGGTGCTCAGAACCGCTACGCTATAAGGTTGGCGGACCATCAAAGGTCTCGCCAGGTTGTGCGGGATGGAACCGCTTTGCTATAGCTTACACAATTATACAATTCGATATCAACTTCACTTAAATATAACTTTATTATGAAAGGCGCTTTCTTTGATAATAGCTTTAGGAGCATATTGTTGAACCAAGTTATCAACAAGTTTTCTACTTTCCTCAGATATATTTGGACTCAGTGTTATTTCAAGCTGATCAAATATATCGTCCTTTAAGTGAAGAAAATAACTTGAAAATGATAAATCCTTCATTTGAGCGCATTCGTTTGCAAATTTTTCTAAACCATCAGTTTTACCTGCATAATTATAAGGATTAAAAGGGAATATCGTTAATGCAAAACGAACTTCTTGTTGAAATTCCCAGCTTTTATGTTTAAACCTGCCAAGTCTATCGATATCCAGCACATTATACAGTTTCCCATTGCTACATACCAAATTTTTAATCTTACCTACTGCTATTTTGGGATTTAAAACATATTCAACGTGTCGAAAGAATATTTCATTCTCTTTATCCCTGCTTAAATCTATGGGCATAACCATATAGTCAGAGTTGAGGATTTCATCAACAGGAACTAAGCTTTCACTTATTTGATTTTTTACATAACGACCATTTGGTATAGGAGAATATGTTTTAAACATTTCCTGTGGAAGTGAAATTCTAATTCCTTTAGTTATATCAGTAGTATACATCTTCCAAAGAGGAATATTTTCCTCTTTGCTTTCCGTCCAACAAGATATGAACATATACTTAGCAAATTCACTTACTGTATATTCCATCACATCGTCAACACAATCAAGACGCCTAAATAGGATAGACTTACCTGAAAGTATTTTTTCCAATGTATCAACTGAAGTATAATGATAAATTCTCATAATTATATCACAACTATTAAATGACCACAATGATAGAGGCAATCACTGTAACTTCTAATTTGCTAACATCTAACACTCTTAAGGTTGCTCCTGGCTTTATGGAGAAATAAGATTTCATGATTTTATATTTGGTTCCTCATTGCAGTATCGCTCTGCACTTGTCGTCGCTCGAATGAAGAATATTATTTTTATTCTACTTTTGATAGGATTACCTCTAGAGAAGTTGCCATCAGAGGCAGTATGTTCCAAAATAGAACTAACTCCCTTAAATCCATGACAATGCTTTTTGAACAGATTGACGGTCACGAATAATACATAGCATGTCTTTGCTTGCTCCTGCCGCAGCTGCCATATCATACATGGTTATCTTGGAGTCCTCACCTGTTTTGTCTGCCTGACGTTTTGCACGTTTCCAAGCTCTGTCTTCATGTGACTTATCAGATAGGTCAAAGGATTCTACATCCTTGCACTTTTCAATCCATTTATCCAACATCTTCACATCAGCTACAGATAGTTCATCCATATCGCATTCCGCATTCTTGGAAGCTAGAACAAGTTGATGACCATCCTGAGAGATGGCTATATTCAATGAATCTGCAAAATCCTTCAATTCTGGCGAAGAAAGGTCTGCCTTGCCTTCAATACCACGCAACACCTTATAGGTTAAAGATGGTACAGGACCATGCTTTCTTGCAACAAAGGTATCGTACATGATTGGCAATCCATACTCTTTCAACTGATCTTGCTGCGCAAAATACATTACCTTAAAGAGATGAATATAATCAACTCCTTCAGGGAATGCTTTCAGTATATAAAGCACTACTGCCTTTATTTTCAAAATCTGATCTATTGTCTTCATTATTGTATCTCCTTTTTTCCTGCAAATATAAGGGTTTTCTTTGAAACCACCAAATTTTTGGAGGAGTTTTTGCTTTGTGCTCTAATGTCCCACAGATTTCACAGATTAACACAGATTCCTTAGACCTATTCGTAAATCACCATTAGAACGTAACTACTGATTTTCAGCAGTTAGCACATCCAACATTTTTCAAAAAAACATGTTATTAATTGGTATTGCCAAAGCTACCAATTAGGCAGCCTTGACATTCATCTTTTTATTCGAGTTATAATTACATGGGATTAGGGACATGATAAGATTTTCGAAAGCCTACCCGTCCTTCCTTACCGTTAAGGAAGGCTCCACCTTTCTCACCAAGCCTCTCTTCAATAGTCTTTACGACCCCTTCGGTTCCCCTTCTAGGGGACAGAAACCTCAGGGACGAGAGGATGTAACCGCCCTCCGGTGCTCGGAACCGCTATGCTTTATGGTTGGCGGGGCATCAAAGCCCTCGCCAGGTTGTGCGGGATGGGACCGCTTTGCTATAACTTACTATAACATTTTACTCAGATAACTCATATTAGTGTGCTACCAGCCAAAATGTCACTATGTGTACCTGTATCGGTTAAAATCAGAATCAATTCTTTATCATTTTGTTTCCAAACTAAAAGCCAATCGGAAGTAATATGACATTCCATACACCCTTTATAGTTTGACTTTAAAGGATGTGGTTTATATTCTGGTGGTAAAGTTCCTGTTTCTGCCAAAATAGAAATGACTTTACGAAATTTACCCTCAGAGCAACCTCGTTTCATACATTTTTTAAATGACTTTTTAAACAAAGTTGAATACTTAACTGTATATTTCATCATTCAGCAAGACTCTTCATTAATTCATCCAAATCATTAGTAGCAAAGAGTTTTTCATTCTTTGCTGCTTCTAATGCCTTGTCTAATCTACAAGCCTTAGGGGCTTTTTGCTTTTTGGCAACCCACCCGAATTTCTTAATCAATGATTTGAAAAGAGAAATATCGGTTGCAGGGACATCTAATGTATATGTAGCTGTATTCATAATTGTATCTCCTTTTTTAGGTGCAAAAATAAGGGTTTTTGATGAAACTACCAAATTTTTGGAGGAGATTTTGCTTCTTGCCCTAATCTCATGCAGATTTTCCAAATCTCATCCAGCACCTTCTTCACCACTTTCTTGTTCTCTATTATATAATCCAAGTCGTAGGGATAGAGCATATAATCCCAAAGAACTTGGTAGATGGAGAGGAAAATTGAATCGATGCCTTGACGAATCTTAGCATCTAAGCTGTTTTTGGCTTCAGAAATATGATGGTGTTAAATATGTTTCTGAATTATCGCGATTTCCACATTTCCAATCTAGATGGCTGCGATGACCTAATTCTATCGAGTTTATATCACATTTCATGCTCTTTGCAGAACGAATGACCTGTAGTTGTACAACTGCAGAATTCTGATTTTTTGAAGAAATTCAAAAATCAGAATAACCTACTGATTTACTGATAATTACATTCTTTTTTCATACTTTCAATATTCTTGCCGAAATATTTTCGAATCAAAAATACTGGAATTTTAAAGAGTTTTCATCAGAAATTTGTAAGAAATAATCCTTTTGAGTTTCAGTAACCACCTTATTTGCCAACAAACCTTAAAAATATCCTAAAAAGTGCAAACAGTGCTGCACTCTATAGAGTACATCACAGGAATTCAAAGATTATGTAATTTTGTAAGCGAAATCAGAAATGATTTTTAATTCATATATATAATAATGTATAAAACTACCAGAAAATGAAAGCAATGTATAAAAGCGAACTGGCTGCTTATGCCGGAGTGTCAACTGGAACACTGAGGAGATGGCTGATGCCGTACCGACAGCAACTGAATGAAATGGGTGTGAAACCAAAAGACCAGTTGTTAAGTCCGAAAGCAGTTAAGTTCATATGTGATCAGCTGTCTATCGATATATGACAATGTCGAACAGCACGCTTTTGAAAAGTCGTACCTTTGCAGCGTCAATCAGAACAAACGGGATTGCTAATCTCTTTGAACTGACGATGACATGACTTGAGTATTAATCTTTTAAATGTTTTAAATTATGAGTAAGAGTTACAAAGTTTCAAAGAAGACCATGAACATGGGTCCTAAGATGGGTAAGCCCGTCTATAGCGTTCGCCCTTACAGTTACGGTACCTTGACTACCAAGGACATTGCGAACCAAATCGCAATGGAGTCTACGGCAACACCTGCCGACGTGATGGCGGTACTACCGATGAGGAGAAGAAGCCTGCTACAGGGGACTCAACGAATGGCGGTGAGAACGCCGGCGGTAGTGTGAATACCGGTGGTAGTGAGAACGCCGGTGGCGGTACAGGGTCTGAGAACGGAGACAACACTGATGTTACAATCTAAACCGTATTGTTAAACCCTTTCAATTGATTCCTCATGATGAATGATTCTAATGGTTCCAAG
>ERZ1026903.372-NODE-372-length-21881-cov-6.419866_pt1 | contig 21881 bp, 18 predicted proteins | sample MGYA00380180_ERZ1026903 | MGnify/ENA primary metagenome ERZ1026903 (study PRJEB33269, sample SAMEA4719816) | human gut metagenome | biome: human-associated habitat; feature: organic feature; material: feces | place: Cameroon | collected 2013-10 ... | reverse complement strand
AACCGAAAGGACGTCAGTTCTTTCGGTTGTTGCAGATGCGTAAACTGCGTTCCCAAACACTAACAGATTTTGCATGCTTACTTATTTGTCACAAACAGCATACTCAGTAATGCAATTCCGACCATCTCAACCACTGCTCCGATTCCATTGATCATGCTCATTCTCTTCTTTGGAAATATTTTTCCAAAAAATGCAAAGAGCACTGCTCCCACCCCACTGCCAAGTGTATTTCCGATTAAATCTGTAATATCACTTACGCCAATAGAGAATATCCACTGTACTGTCTCAAATGTCAGGCTCACAAAAAATGATGCTCCGATCCCCAGCCACCATTTTCTTTTACCAAGAAATGCAGTGAAGTAAACTCCTGCCGGAACAAATATCAGTATATTGTATATAACCTCTTTCATATGTGTTATATACGCAACACTTGTTTCGTAATGAAATGGGATTAGATTTAGTTGTCTTAAATGTGGGATTTCTTCTATAGTAAATGCAAACTTAAACAGCACAAGCCATGTCAGTAAGAAGAGATATGCTCCAAATACAATATATGATATCATTTTACTTCTATTATTTTCCCATCGTTTTTCTATTTTCATTTTTTCTCCAATACCTTCCTTGAACTATCCTCTTTTATAAAAGAATAATAGCAGGCTTTTCTTAATCAAAGCCTGCTATTATCCTTAAGTATTCTTGAACTTCTTGTAATCCAGAAGAATGTTGCTACAAAGATAATACCTTTTACAATAGATGTTGATGAAACTGCACACCAGATTCCATTAAGTCCGAGTGCTGTTCTGCAAAGGAGAATTGCCAATGGAATTCTCGCTCCTGTAAATATAATTGAAATCACACTGCACAGATGTGTCTTTCCAAGTCCGGACAATGCCCCAACCGTCATAAGCTCTACGCACATAAATGCTTCACTGAGTCCTACGATTATAAGGTAATCCACTGCGATTTCAATTGCTGTTGCTTCATGGAAAAAAATTCTTGCGATTGGTTTTGGAACAAATACAAATATTGCTGTAATTATCAATCCCCAAATACCAACTGTCCATAAAGATGCTCTGTATCCTTTCTTGACACGATCCATCTTGTTGGCTCCATAGTTCTGTCCAACAAATGCATTCAGCGCCGCAGCGAATCCATCCGCCGTATTCCATGAGAGCGATTCAATCTGACCACCGACTCTCTGTACTGCAACTGCCTCAGCACCAAAGACGGATACCATACGTGCAAGTACCATTGAGATTACACAATAAGCCATTCCCTGAAGTGCTGTCGGAATTCCGATCTTGCAGATTCCACTTACATATTCCATCGGAATTCTTGCAAACAGACGAATTCCTTTTAATACATTATCCTTCTTCTGCACAAAGATTCCGATAACCATCACACTCATTACAATTCCCTGCGCTGTTACAGTCGCAATTGCTGCACCTGCCACACCCAATTCTGGAAGTGGTCCCGGTCCAAGGATCAGTACCGGATCCAGGATCATATTAATTACCAGGCCGATCAGGTTCGCAATAAATGGAGTCTTTGAATCTCCCTGTGCAGTATAAATACCTGTCAACGTAAATGTCAGAAATGAAAATACGATCAAACCACAGGCAATTCTTGTATAAGAAAATGCAGCCGCAATTGCTTCTGCATCATCTAACTGAAAGAAACCGATCAGTTGATGTAAAAACAGCAATACAATTGCCGCATATACCAATCCCATCAATGTAGCTAACTGTACTGCGGTCTGCGCATATTTATTCGCCTCGTCTCTATTTCCTTTTCCGATACATTGCGCTACTTGAACTTGTCCGCCCATTCGAGCCATGGATGCCAGTCCTTGTGACAGCCAGGTGTACATTCCTCCGACACCAACTCCGGCAACTGCCTTCGAACCAAGCAGACCGATCCATGCCATATCCGTAAGATTATACAATGTCCCTAAAAATGACGATGCCATAATCGGTATCGCCAGCTTCGTCAAGGTCTTTAAAATAGGACCCTTTGTTAAATTTCCTTCCATCTCTTCCCCACATACCATATTTTTCAATAAAATAGTCTTCTCTAAATTACTACGCATTCTCATGAAGCGTTTGCCGCTATAAACAAGCCTACTATATAATGGTATTTTTTGCAATCCTTTCTTGTGATGGCGAGATGCGTTGCTGGTCGCACATCGTGTGAACAGTAACAAAACGGAGAAATCCTGGTCGGGGATTTCTCCGTTTTTCCTATATTATAGAAATGATACGATTTACTCGATTGCTTCTGTCTCGATTACGAATTTCACGCTTCCTTCCATTCCGCTGTATTTTCCACTGAATGTTGTATAAGTACAATCATCTGATGTAAGTGCATCGAAACGGTCAAGTACATCACCGAGTTCGTCTTCTACTGTGCTCTTTAATTTACTTGTTCCTTCACGGTCGAACTTCTCCATACCGTCTGCGAGTTCTCTTGCTCCTGACTTAAGAGTTGCTGCACCTTCACGAAGGGCTGCGCTGTTCAGTGAAAGTTTTGCTGCTCCGGATGACATCTGGCTTCCCAGTGTATTTAGTCCGCTTGCCAGCTGGTTTGTTCCGCTCTGAAGTGTCTGAACTCCTGCTACCAGTGTTGAACTGTTAGCTTTCAGTTTGTTGGCTCCTGCTAAAAGTGCGTCATTATTTGCACTCAACTGTGAGAATCCACCGTTCAGTTCAAGAATACCCGTAACTGCTGCCGGGAACTGTGCCTGTACAGATTTGTTTAACTCACCTAGGTTAGATGAAAATGTTCCGATTGCTATATTTAATCCCTGCATTCCTGCATCCAGCTGATCTACAGATTCTGATAACTGTCCGATTGCTTCCGCCGGAAGTTTATCCTTCATACTTGTGATTGTCTGAAGTTTCTCCTGCATTGCCGGAAGCTGAGCTTTCAGTGTCTGTGCTGTCTGCTGAAATGTTTTCATTGACACACCGATTGCTCCCATCTCCTGCTGGATCGCTGTTGTATCAATTGTTGGAATTGTCACACTAACTTCGCTTGCCTTCTCGAGTCCGCTCAATCCGTCTGCCGCGCTCTTTGCTGCATTTAATTTATCAATTGCTGCCTGAAGATCCGCTTTTGCAGTCTCGTCTGTTGTCTGATCTTTCTTCGCCTGTAATTCACTGACTGCAGAATCAATTGTTGCTTTGCTGTTTGCTGCTGCATTTTTTGCTGTATCAACCTTATCATTATAATCTCTGATCTTTGCATTCAGATCATCTACTGCACTCTGACAAGTTGTGTCCAAAGTAGCAAGCTGCTGGTTAATCATTCCAAGCTGCTGACTCAGACTTGTGAGGTTAGCCGCAATATTCTGAACCGGTGTTGCAATTCCATCATTCAGCGCTGTTCCAAGCTGCTCTGTCTGATTGATCATTTCAGTTCCTGTCGCCAACATATTTCCTACCTGACCCAAAAGTGCCTGAACCTCTTTGCTTCCAAGTGCTGCTTTCAGCTGTGCTGTTCCCGCTGCCAGCTGGCCGGCTGCTACCTGAATATCTTCTGTCGCTGCTCCTTCTCCGTCAATCGCTGCATTCAGCTGACTGATCTCTCCCTGTCCTGTTTTCAGTCCGCTGCTGAGCTGGCTCAGTTTCGCGGCACCTGCTGCCAGCTGCTGTTCACCGCCAATATAAGCTGTAACTCCGTCAGCCAGTGCATTTGTTCCGTCTGTATAATCCTGCACGCCTTTGACAACTTTATTGACACCATTCACATACTCTGTCACGCTTCCGTTCAGTTCTCCATTGCTTCCAAGGTACTTCTGAATTGCATCATTCAAAGTATCCGCACCTTCTGTATAGCTGTTGACACCGTCTGCAAGTGTTCCGGCTCCGTCTGCAAGTGTGTCAGACCCACTTACTAACTGAAGTGCTGCATCTTCCAGTTCATCTAAGGAACTCTTCAGCGAATCAACATCTACGATATTATCAAAATCAATGTCATCAAGAAGATCGGTAAGTGCCACTGTAAATGTAGAAGACATTGTGAAATCTGTCACATCAGCTTCCACGCAGAGACTTTCCGGGATTGTCAGATCTTCTGTTTTGCTTTCGTCCAGATTCAAACTTTCTTTCATGCCAGGCATTCCGAATCCGACTACGATATTCTTGCTTCCATCAGAAATAACTTTTCCGTTATCAATCGTAACATTGCTAAATGTTTCATTCGGAAGGATCATTCCCGTCATCATGACAAATGGTGTGTAAACTTCTTCTTGTTTTCCATCTACGCTGACTGTTTTCTTCTCTTTATTTGTATAATCCACCTGAATCTTCAGATGTCCGCTTTTTCCTTTCAGATCTGCCGGTTTGATTTCTTTTCCGTCCAGATAGTAAGTAAGCTTTACAGAAACCGGAAGATCCTGATCTGTTGTTCCCTGATAATAAATATCTTCACCGTCTGTATTCCATGTCAATGTATCTCCGGATGCTTTGAATGTTTCATCACCTTTTACATTCTTAATATCTTTCAGAGTACTTGCATCTGTCAGACTTCCTGATACACTGCCTGAATTCTTCAGCCAGTTAGATACTGTTACTTCATCAATTGTTCCTGTTGCGTCTGCATTTACATAAACTGTCTCTTCCTTATAAACTGCATCTGCGTCAGAACTTGTTCCTGCAGCAAAGACCGGCACAGCGCCCATCATTACTGACATTCCAACGGCAAGAGAAGTTGTGAGTCCACGTTTAATTTTTCTGTTTTTGTTCATGATTCTTACATCCTTTCTACTTTTTTCCACCGAGGAATCCGATGGACGTCTTACATATTACTTTGTCAAATATCATAAACATCGCCGGCAATATCAGGATTACAACAACCATACTGATAATCGCGCCTCGCGCAAGCAAAGTGCAAATAGAACCGATCATTTCAACCTGTGAGTAGCAGGCTACTCCAAATGTTGCCGCGAAGAAACTTAATCCACTGCTGATAATTGACGGCATACTGGTTTTATGAGCAATACTGATTGCTTCCATCTTATCTCGTCCACGCTGACGCTCTTTCTGATAGCGGGTCGTCATTAGAATTGCATAATCTACAGTTGCTCCCAACTGAATTGCTCCAATTACTATACTTGCAACAAATGGAAGGCTTATTCCCTGATAAAACGGGATTGCCATATTAACCATAATTGCAAATTCAATAACTGCCACCAATATGATTGGCAGTGATATTGATTTGAAGATAATCATAATAATGATAAATATCGCTGCAATTGAAAGTGCATTTACATTTACCAGATCCACATTGGTTACATCCTCCAAGTCTTTCATCAAAGGAGCTTCTCCAATTACCATCGCATTTTTATCATAAGATTTTACAATCTTATCGATCGATGCAATCTGTGTATTGACTTCCTCTGTTGCTGATTCATATTCCGAGCATACAAATGCAAGCTCGTAATCATCGCTTTGCAGCATTTCTTTGATATCATTTGGTATCATAGAGTCCGGCACCGCCGGTCCAATCAGCGAATTCATACTGATTGTCCACTTGACCCCCTTCACAGAATCAATCTCATCGAACATTTTCGACTTCTGTTTTGCATCCATACTTCTATCTAACATAACCATATGAATATTACTCATATCGAAGTCTTTCTTAAGTTCTGCATTCGCCACATTACTGTCCAGTGTGGACGGGAGTGAATCTGCAATGTTGTAGTAAATCTTTGTGTGATTATTTCCATAAATAGCCGGGAATAAAAGTACCAGGAAAACAACGATCCATACTTTATAGTGCTTTGTAATAAAAGCTGATGGCTTATCCATGTTGCTGAGCAACAGTTTATGTTTTGTCTTCTCAATTGGTTTATCAAATACAAGAACCAAAGAAGGTAAAACTGTTACGCAACAGATCACACCGATCAATACGCCTTTTGCCATAACGATACCAAGATCTCGGCCAAGTGCAAATGTCATAACACACAACGCTACGAATCCGGCTACTGTCGTAACAGAGCTTCCTGCCACAGACTTAAATGTATTGGAAATCGCATGTCCCATGGCACGTTCTTTCTCTCCCGGAAAACGCTTCTTGTTTTCCTCGTAGCTGTTCAAGAGGAAAATGGAATAATCCATTGTCACACCCAGCTGTAGTACCGCAGTCAATGCCTTTGTGATATACGAAGTCTCTCCAAGGAAAATGTTGCTTCCAAGATTGTAGAGAATCGCAAGTCCAATACTGATCAGAAATAAAATCGGTACTACGAAAGATCCGCTTGTCAGTTCAAGTACGACCAGACTTAAAAGTGCTGCAATCACCACATAAACCGGAAGTTCTTTGAGTGCCAGATTCTTAATATCTGTAACAACTCCTGTCATACCGCTGATAAAGCACTGATCATTCGCCAGCTTCCTCATCTGTCCGACAGCATCCATAGCTTCATCAGAAGATGTTGTATTATCAAACAATACAAGCATCATCGTGGCATCGCCTTTGAAAAACGCCTCCTTTAAATCCTTTGGGATCATCTCCACCGGAAGACTGATATCAGCTACATCGTCATACCAGAGTACATCTTTTACATGCGGTACTTCACTGAACTGATCTTCAAGCTTCTGAACATCCTTCATGTCCATGTTCTCTACCACGACCATGGAGAAAGCGCCCATTCCATACTCATCCACCAGAATATCCTGACCCTTTACTGTCTCCAGATGCTCCGGCAGATAACTGAGCAAATCATAGTTTACACGTGTCTTTGCCATCCCGATGACCGACGGGATAATCAGAAGAAATCCGATGATCAACATCAGAACTCTGTGTTTGGCAATCCATTTGCCAACTTTAACCATTTGTATCATCTCCTATACTGTCTCACTACTCAAGTCTCTTATAGTATAGCGCGAAATGACCATTAGTCAATATTTTTTTGTTAAAAAATGAAAAATGGTCATTTTTATTGACTTTTGGGAATTTTGTGCCATACTAGTAAAAAGACAATAGGAATTTTTCACAGAATGTATTTTTATGAAAACCTCTTATTGGCAAAGTTTGTATTATATATTACAATCACTAAAGACACACAAAGGAGGTCATTGAGATTATGGGAAAAGTAGATGATAATAAAAAGCTGAAAATGAATACACTGCTCCAGACTGCATTTGACCTGTTCACCGGAAAAGGCTTTGCCAAAACAACTGTATCCGACATCGTGAATCAGGCCGGTCTGGCAAAGGGGACATTCTATCTTTATTTCAAAGACAAGTATGATTTAAGAGATAAATTGATCGCATACAAAGCCTGTCAGCTTTTTGATGATGCACACAAGCAGCTTGAAGGGACTGAGATTAATTCTTTAGAAGAAGAGATTCTTTTTTTAACAGACTATATTATTGACCGTTTCCAGAAACAGCAGTCCTTGTTAAAATTTTTGTCAAAGAATCTCTCCTGGGGAGTTTTCCAGGATGCTGTCGGAACAGGTTCTGTAGTGTCCAGGCAATTTTATGATCACTACAGAAATTCACTTGTAAAATATAATGTAAACTGTGAGAATCCGGATCTCTTACTTTTTACACTAATTGAATTGATCAGTTCAACAAGTTACAACTGTATCCTTCATGAGAAACCTGTTTCTATGGAAGAGTACAAACCTTATCTTCATAAATCACTCAAGAAAGTCTATGAAGTGTTTGTAAGCGTTCAGGATTAAGTTTATTTTATTTAATTTATTTTTCTTTTAATGTTTGAACATAATTTTGACACATTTTCTGTCTATACTAAGACTCAGATAGTTGATAAACAACTATCTCCCCCCTCATAAAGTAATGGCATCCCGGTGTGCCGGGATGTCGACTTTACTCTCATTCCTTTAGATAATAAAAAGAAGACCCGATTGCCGATCTGCTGAAGCAGTGAGGTGCTCGGGTCTTACTTTTTGTGTTTTCATATGATGTCGTGCAGGATTGTTTTATATATAACACCACCTATATTCTGGCATCATCTAAGTTATCACCGCAACGCGAAAGCCCGCTAACCTTTCGGCTAACGGGCTTCGTTGTGTTTATAGTTATCTAAAGGAATGAGAGTAAAGTGTTGACACTTTCCTGTGTCACAACTTTATGAGGGGGGAAGATAATTGATTTTCTCTTATCAACTATCTTGATATTAGTATATCCAGAAAATGTGTCAAAAGTATGAGTGTTTTCTTAAAGAAGACGAAAAAATATAAACAGATTATGAAAAAATATAAACTAATAATTTATTTTTCTACGTTCTTCCATCCACTCGAGAAGATCTTCATATACCTGCTCCCGATCTGTCTCGTTGAGCAGTTCATGACGATCACCGGCATACAGTCTTAGACTGATATCCTGGATTCCGGCCGCTTTGTATTTCTCATAAACCTTCCTTACGCCTTTTCCGAATCCTCCAACCGGATCTTCGGCACCGGCTGCGAAAAGGATTGGAAGCTGCTTCGGAATCATATAGATACTTTCTTTTTTCTCCATTATAAGCATCCCGGTAAACATGCTATAATACGCATTCACTGTAAAGACAAAGGAGCACAGTGGATCTGAAATATATTTTTCCAGATGTTCTTCATCACTGGTTACCCAGTCCGCGCGTGTCTTTGGATTCTTGAATTTCCTATTATAGGCACCGACTGCCATTCTATCCACCAGTTTACTTTTATAATGCCAGCCACGGAACATCGCCAGTGTCCTACACAATCTTCTTCCAAACTGAAGTGTCGCTCTCTGCTGATCTGCTACAACTCCGATAAACATTGCTCCCGCCAGCCCATTTCCATACATCTGTACATACTGGCGCAAAAGACTTGAGCCCATGCTATGTCCTAACATAAAGTAAGGTACATCCGGATATTTCTTCATCGTCCGCTGACGAAGTGTATGCATATCTCCGATCACGCATGCATTTCCATATTTCTCGTTAAAAAATCCATACTCCGACTTGCTCTGCACAGATTTTCCATGTCCTAAATGATCGTTTCCAACGACATAATATCCATGACTACACATGAATTCTGCAAATTCATCGTATCTCTTAATATATTCCACCATTCCATGGCTTAACTGCAGGACAGCTTTCACTTCTCCTTCCGGTTTCCACTCAATCGTGTGGATCTCCGTATTGCCATCCTTTGAAGGGAAATAAAACTCATCTCTCATCGTTCATTCACTACCTGTCATCTAATTTGATATAATCACGATATGGTGCAAGTGGCTTATAAGCCGGACGTATAATCTTATCTACATTCTTAAGCTCTTCCAGTCTATGCGCACTCCAACCTACAATACGTGCTGCAGCAAAAATCGGAGTATACAATGCCGGTGGAAGATCCAGCATACTGTAAACCAGTCCACTATAGAAGTCCACGTTTGCATTTACACCTTTGTACATCTTACGTCTCTCACTGATGATTTCCGGTGCCATCTTCTCTACCTTCTCGTAAAGTGCATACTCTGCTTCATGTCCCTTTTCCAGCGCAAGCTGCTTTACAAACTTCTTGAAGATCTCCGCTCTTGGGTCGGATACGGAATAAATCGCATGTCCCATTCCATAGATCAGGCCTCTCTTATCAAACGCTCTCTTCTCCAGCAGTGCCTCCAGGTAAGCTCTGATCTGATCATCATCCTGCCAGTCTGTCAGCTGCGTCTTCATATCTTCAAACATCTGCGTTACTTTCACGTTTGCACCACCATGTTTTGGCCCTTTCAAGGATGCCATAGCTGCTGCAATTGTAGAATAAGTATCTGTTCCTGAAGATGTAACAACATGAGTTGTAAATGTTGAGTTGTTACCACCGCCGTGATCCATATGAAGAACAAGAGCCATATCAAGGATCTTCGCCTCAAGTTCTGTATACTGACGATCTTCTCTGAGCATCATCAGAATATTCTCTGCCATAGACAGTTCTTTCTTCGGTGCATAAATATACAGGTCTTCACCCATTCTATAATTGTAAGCAAGGTAGCTGTAAACCATAAGCATTGGGAACTGGCTGATCAGATTCAGACTCTGACGCAGTACATTCGGAATGCTTGTATCATCCGCTTTGTCATCGTAAGAATAAAGCTGAAGAATACTTCTTGTAATACTGTTCATCATATCACGGCTCGGAGCCTTCATGATCACGTCACGTACAAAATTCGGTGGAAGCATCCGGCGGTCAGCTATCATATCCTTAAAATTCTCAAGTTCCTTCTGATTCGGAAGCTCTCCAAAAAGAAGCAGATATGCAATCTCCTCAAATCCAAAATGTTTCGCCTCAAGGAATCCGCTTACAAGATCTTTAATATTGTAACCTCTGTAATAAAGATTACCTGCACACGGTACGGATACACCGTCTACAATCTTTGTTGCACACACATCGGATATATTTGTCAATCCGGCAAGTACACCTTTACCGTTCAGATCTCGAAGTCCTCTTTTTACCTCGTATTTGGTATAGAGTTCTTTGTCAATTGCATTGTTCGTTTCACATTTCAGAGCAAGTTCTTCAATCTCCGGAGTGATGTCAAAAAATATGCTGTTAATATCTTTGGCCATGGGCTCTTCCTCCTTCTCTTGTTTCTTCTAATGTCTTTTTATCTTTTAATTATACTAGATATCCGTCTAGTAAACAATTAACTGAATATTAAATCTTTATGAATCAAAAAGTGAAGAAGAATAAAGTTGCTGTCCACTACATTTTTGTAAACAGCAACTTTGTAAATTCCTTTAATATTATTTTATCTGCAATCATAAAGAAAATCTGCCAGCTTTGCAAATTCTTCCAGCGTAAGGGCCTCCCCTCGAATAGATGCACCTCTTCCGAGTGCTTCAATCGCTGCCTCGATTTCTTCCTTCGTGTAGTCAAGTTCTGCCGAATTCTTCAGTCCATTTGCCAAAGTCTTTCTTCTCTGGTTAAAGGAGGCACGGATAATACGGAACATAAGCTTTTCATCCTTCACCTTTACCGGTGGTTCTTCATAACGTTCCAAACGGATTACCGCAGATCCAACCTTCGGACGAGGCATAAAGCAGTTCGGTGGTACATTTGCAACAATATATGGTTTCGCATAATATTGCACAGCAAGAGACAGTGCACCATAGTCCTTCGTTCCCGGTCCCACCTGCATACGGTCTGCGACTTCTTTCTGAACCATAACTGTAATACTCTTGATCGGAACATGATTCTCAAAAAGTCCCATGATGATTGGTGTTGTAATGTAATATGGCAGGTTGGCCACAACCTTGATCGGCTTTCCTCCATTTTCCTCTTCTGCAAGCTTTGCAATATCTACTTTCAGGACGTCATTGTTAATAACACGGGCATTGTCATAATCTGAAAGCGTATCTTCCAGAATCGGAATCAATGCCTTGTCAATCTCAACTGCAACAACTTTTCTCGCTGCACATGCCAGATACTGTGTCATTGTTCCGATTCCCGGTCCGATTTCCAGCACAAAATCATCTTTTGTAATCTCTGCTGCCGCAATAATTTTGTCCAGTACATGTGTATCAATCAGAAAGTTCTGACCGAACTTTTTCTGGAATACGAAATTATATTTCTGTAATACTTCTATCGTATTCTGTGGATTTCCAAGTGTTGGTTCTTTCATCTCATCTCTCCATTTCTTATAATTGATATAGATCCCTTGCATTCTTCTCTGTCTGTTCGATCACCTGCTCCGCAGAAATGCCTTTTAGCTCTGCGATCGCTTCTACAACATATGGCAGGTACAAGGACGAATTTCTCTTCCCTCTGAACGGTGTCGGTGCCAGATACGGGCAGTCTGTCTCAAGAACAATTGACTCCAGCGGAATCTCTTCTACAATCTCTTTTAATTTCTTTGAATTCTTGAATGTAACAACACCGCCAACTCCGATGTAATATCCCATCTTTACATATTCTCGCGCCATCTCAAGGCTGTAAGAATAACAGTGTATCACACCTTTGAGTCCTTTTCCATGTTCTTTCATAATTTCCATCGTATCAGCTGCCGCCTCACGGCTATGGATCATCACAGGTTTGTTCATCTCCCGCGCAAGATCCAGCTGTCTGATGAACCAATGTTTCTGCAGGTCATGCCCTTCTTTATCCCAATAATAATCAAGTCCGATCTCGCCAACCGCAACAATCTTTTCTTTCTTTAATATTTCTTTCATTCGAGCGAAATTCTCTTCATTCAGTGCACCGACTTCGTCCGGATGTACACCTACTGATCCATATATAAATGAATACTTCTCTGCAAGTTCTACTATCTTATCCCAGGACTCTACTGTCGCCGCTGCATCCACAATTGCTCCAACACCGCCTGCTGCCATACTGCTTAGTAGCTCATCTCTGTCTGTGTCAAACTGCTCATCATCGTAATGCGCATGTGTATCAAATATCATTTTATTTACCGCCTGTTTTCAATATTTCTAATCTTGTGCTTTATTTTACCACAAATAATTCTTCCCGTCTTCATATAATATATCCATCGCCAGACGGACACTTTCTTTTCCTGTCATCGGATCTTCGATGCCCACGCTGATACGACATCCGTTTTCTGCTTTTTCTACTAATCCCGGTGTATAAAGGGTTACCTTAACCTTTTTCTCTATTCCCGGAGTTATATTATTCAGTTGTAAATCCAGCTGCTTTTTTTCTATCTGTTCGCTTTGTTCATTTTCGACAGCTATCCATACCGGCCAATCCTGATAAAATGGTGCCACTCCATCATTTCCCCATGTAATTTCAAGACTTGTCCCATGAATCTTAGGTTTCAATACAGCCTTTGAAATGTATAACCGATATCCCAGATTTTGCAACACTTTATTGTATCCGCACTCATAAGCTGCATCGGCTGTCATCGGACCAAGGAATGTAGTATGAGCCTTTTGAATAAGATTTATCGTCTGTGAAAGTTCCGTTTCCAATAGTTTCTTCATTGGAACTGCGCTTGTGAATTCACCACCGGATGGTGCGTAATTCCAGAAATCTAGCATTGACTGAAGTTCCCCTTTTTCATTTGTCTGATCATAATCTCCACCATTCGCAATCTCATAAAGCCATCTTTCTGTAGCATCCGCATCACCTGTCATATCATTATATACCCCCATATGATATTCCTTTGCGATCGAAAAGGGTCTTCTCATAAGATGTTTTGCTTTTGGAAAGGCTTCCAGCCATGGAAGAACATACTGCTCTCTTACAGTTCTTGACGGCAGCCGCCTGATGCCTATATGATAGGCTACATGCCATTCGCCCCAATGTCCAAGGCTTCCAAGTTCTACGTAACTAACCAAATCAGACCTTCCATAATGTTCCCCAAATGCTTTCACTGCTTTTTTATGAGCAGCCAGAAACTGTTCGTTACTGTAATCCGGTGCGAATCCTTTTCCGAAAGCTGTATCGTACCACTTTCCTGCATGCCCTGTTTTCTCATACAGCCACTCGGGAATGTCCATGTGTCTGCTGTTTCCAGGAATATCACACACAAATCGAAGTACCATGTGCTTTCCTTCTGCCTGCCATCTTGCCACCTGATTTTCCGCATCGATCGCATCCCAGGCAAATTGCCCTTCCACCGGCTCAAGTTCCGCCCAGGTAATATCCATATACAGAAGCGTCACATCTTTCCGAACACTTTCATTCCACGCACATGGAGCATATCCCATAAGCGGATTTCCAAATACTTCTTTTGTTTTCGCATATATTTTCTGATTTTTTTTAAAAATTTTCATAGGCAGATTTTTCTGGAAAAGCAATCTCAAATGCATTGTTCAATTCTCTTTTTGTTCTGTCAAAATCAATTTCACAATTGGCATCATTGATACAGATTATCTTTTCTCTTCTTTCAGCAACTGTTCTGTAAAGTTTATCGTTATTCGTTGCAAGTTCATAATAACGGCATGTTTTTTCTACGTTTTTAGGGATAAACTCACCACTCAGCTTCTGATACTCCCGAAGAACATACTGACTGATATCTTCTTTATGCCGGAACGAATGCCCACATACTTTCGTCAAAAGTTCCGGCTCAAGTTCCCATAATTTCTCAAATGTGTCCTTTCGAAGTGGCGACGGACCGTGAACTGTATAAAAACCGGTATAACGCGGAAATGCCATTTCCAGCATATTGTAGACGAAATATTTCAGTGGATATCCGAAATGGAAGTATGCTCCGGGCTGTTGTTTCATATTTTTATATTTATCAAAATATCTAGCAAGAACCATTGCATTGTTCAAATAGATATATGGCATTACCGGATTGTCAACATTAGCCACATCCGGCTGTAATGCCAACATATCAACAGGGCGCCCATTTCTGAAAAAATCTGTTTCATCGGTTCTTTTCAGCAGGAACATATCATCATTAAAATATACGAACTGCTCAGATAAGCCCTGGATTCTATGCATGTTCCATTCTATTGTATGAGAATTAAATGTTGGTAAAAACTCTGGCGGGATATAATCTGTATGCCGCACGATGTTTAACTTTGGATGCTTTGTATTCAGCCATTCCGGTATATGTCCCCATGTCACAAAATGGATTTTTCTTACCCATGACGCGCAGTTTTCAATTCCGCGGAACCAGTATCTTAGATTCTCCCAATCCCGGAAACGTTCTTCTCTGTCATCTGTCTCCGACAATTGCTCTTTTCCGTATCTTGTTTTATTCTTTTCGCTTCTCCACTCCGGATCATTTCCATCTACCCAGGTGATCACGATATCTATGCTATTTTCTATCTTCATATCTTTCCGTTCTTATACCTTAACGTGCTACATTTTATTTCGTTTTAATACTAGCATGTGAAAATTTAATTAGCAAGATAAAAACAGCGAGATACAGGTCATTTCCCATATCTCGCCGCTTTTATTTCATTTTATCATATCCAATAATTGATTCATGATTTTCAATAATGATTAATGATTTCTATAGTAATTAATCAGACATCCGTCAAGAATGATCTCACGCTCTGCGTCTGTCAGATCTCCAAGCTTAAGGTTCAGCTCTTTGAGCTCATCACCTACAACATAAGCTTTGATCACATCCGCTTTCTCTTCTACTGCTTTTCTTACATCAGGAACAAAGATGTAATCTCCGTTCTTGAAGGAAAGTGCTTCATGATCTTCTTCTGTCAGGAACGGAAGCATTCCCCAGTTGATCAGGTTTGAACGGTAACGCTTTGTCGCATACTCTGTTGCGATATTTGCCCATCCGCCAAGTACTTTCTGACAGGAAGCTGCCTGCTCACGAGCAGATCCGTCTCCCGGTTTTACTGCGAAGATTGTACTTCCGACACCGAGGTTGTCCTTGCCAACTTCCGGATAGGTCTCGTGGATCTTATCCATTACCGGTTTCAGTTCTGCAAGCGCATCTACCGGACATTCATTTGCTTCAATTGCTTTCTGAGCTTTCTGTACTTCTTTCGCACGACCAACGTATGCAGGGTCTTTTCTGGAAAGAGCGAACTCTGCAAGTCCCAGCGGGTTAGAACGGTAGGAAGATGTCTCTCCGGACGGAATCAGCTCATCTGTTGTTGTAACAGGATCATGGATCTCGGATACGACCTTCACAAGCAGATTCTGCGGAAGTGCTGACATTGCCGGCCAGTCCTTAATGTTTGGTCCAAATTTGATCTCAACGCTCGGATCTGCAACGCCCTTGCTGTCAAATACACGGTTTGCATAAATATTCTTATCAAAGTGATATTTCTGTCCTTTGTATTCTACATCCATTGCTGTTGCCGGTGTTAAGAATCCCTTGTTTGCTGCTGTTGCTGCAATAGAACGAGCATCCATCAGTGCTACAGAAGAGATCTGTCCGTTCTGTAGCTTGCTTCCTTCACGGTTCGGGAAGTTTCTTGTTGTATGACGGATAGAGAATGCGTTATTCGCCGGTGTATCTCCTGCTCCGAAACATGGTCCACAGAATGCTGTCTTCACAACAGTTCCTGCTTCCATAAGATCTGCAATTGCACCATTCTTAACAAGTTCCATATAAATCGGTGTACTTGCCGGGTAAACGCTGAATGTAAATTCATCTGCTCCGATGTTCTTTCCTTTGATGATATCTGCAGCCGCACAGATGTTTTCAAATCCACCACCTGCACATCCTGCGATGATTCCCTGCTCTACATAGAACTTACCGTTTCTGATCTTATCCTGCAGAGAGTAATCAACTGCGCCGTCAAGGCTTACAAGTGCTTTCTGCTCTACATCATGAAGGATGTCAGACAGATTTGCATTCAGTTCATCAATTGTATATACGTTACTTGGATGGAACGGCATTGCGATCATAGGCTTAATCTCGCTTAAGTTTACATAAACCATACCATCATAATATGTAACTGCTCCAGGATTCAGCTCTTTGTAATCCTCACTTCTTCCGTGAATGTCATAGAACTCCTGAATCTTCTCATCTGTTTTCCAGATAGAAGACAGACAAGTTGTCTCTGTTGTCATAACGTCGATTCCGATACGAAAATCTGCACTCAGCTTGCTGACTCCAGGTCCAACGAACTCCATAACCTTATTGTTCACATAGCCGTTCTTGAATGTAGCTCCGATGATTGCAAGAGCAACGTCCTGCGGTCCTACACCCTTCATCGGCTCTCCGTCTAAGTAAATTCCGATCACGCCCGGCATCTTAATATCATAAGTCTTGTTCAGAAGCTGTTTCACAAGCTCCGGTCCACCTTCACCCATAGCCATCGTTCCGAGTGCTCCGTAACGTGTATGGCTGTCAGATCCAAGAATCATCTTTCCTCCGCCTGCAAGCATCTCACGGGCAAACTGATGGATAACTGCCTGATGCGGTGGTACATACATTCCGCCGTACTTCTTCGCACAAGTTAGTCCAAACATATGGTCATCTTCGTTGATCGTTCCACCAACTGCACAAAGACTGTTATGACAGTTTGTAAGTACATATGGCATCGGGAACTTCTCAAGTCCTGACGCACGTGCTGTCTGGATAATTCCAACAAATGTAATGTCATGGGATGTCAGCTTATCAAAACGAATCTGCAGACGTTCCATGTTCTCTGATGTATTGTGTGCCTTTAAAATACCATATGCCATTGTGTTCTGAGTGGCTTCTTCTTTCGTCAGCGGAACCTGCACATTCCCTGTGTCTTCTACTATCTCAGTTCCATTGAGAAGATATACGCCATTCTCGTACAATTTAATCATGTAAAGACCTCCTTCAATCTGATCCATATTTTTTAAACATAACTGTTATCATCTTAACATATTTCAGTGTTTCGGTAAATCTAAATTTTCGCAATTCAGCATTGTAACTCAATAAAGTGCGATTCCCACAGATTTTTTAGCTAGAAAGCGGAAAGCTCAGCTCAATAGCAAACTCATTTTTCTCTGTCTTTGCGCTGATTTCTCCATTCATACGTTTCACAAGTTCCTTTGCAATAGATAATCCCAATCCGGTAGATGTTTTGCTCCTTGCCACATCCGCTTTATAAAATCTGTCAAAGACATGTTCTATATCGATCTGCTCCGAATGTATCACCTGATTGCTGATTCGCAATACCGCGCGTTCCTGCTTGCGTTCTAACACAATACTTATCTTCTTTTCTCCATGATCCAGGCCATTTTTAATTACATTCTGAATAACACGGTGGAGTCCTTGTTTATTTCCGGCTATAGATAGCAGTTCTTCTGTAATCTGAATATCCGGCTGGATTCCCCTTCTTACCCAGTCATCATAATAGGAAAACACCGTTTCTTTCAAAATCCGGTTGATACAGCAAGGCGTCAGTTCCAGACTATAGGATTCATTTTTTAACTTTGTAAATGTGAAAAGTTCTTCCAGCATTTCATTCAGACTGTGTATTCTTTCATGAATAATATTCAGATAACGTCTCTGGTCTTCGACATTTTCGCATTCTTCCATAAGCTGAAAATATCCATCCAGAGATGTCAGCGGTGTCCGGATATCATGGGAAAGGTTCGTATAAGTATCCGCAATCAAAGCTTCTTTCTCCTGATAACGCTGCTTCTCTTTTCTTTGTAATTCCAGAAGTTCATTCAATCTGTCTGAAAGCGTTCCGATTCCACCCAAATCAAACTCGCGTTGAATCAACATGTTACTGTCATGTTTCATCAAGAACGCCAATTGGCGGCAGATGTCCTTCACCTGCCGCTGATATTTCCACATAATAATAGCTTGTAAAATGATAATTACTGCTAATATTCCAATTACGATATACATCCTCTAAATATCCCTCTTTTGAAAAACAGCACTGCTTGCAGCTATCATTATGACAGCAAACACAATCGCCACGCCGAATGCTGCCAGACACTCATTTCCACTTGGATTCATAGGAAGCAGTGATAATTTCCCGGTTATCGTATACTTATAAATCTGGAAATTCTGGATTCCCATTTTCCGAACAGCACTGTTTATCAATCCGTATACGATACTCATTATATTCATTGTAAGACAAATCGCGATGACCATGCTGATCACATTATTTTTCAGAATGATTGCAACCGCCATACAGATCAACACGAGTGCATAATGAAGTGCCAACTCCGTCAGGAAATAAGACAGAACAGCTTTTGAACTGCCCCATATCAGCTCTCTGAAGACAATATAATTCGCCACTGCCTGGAGCAAGAATGCACCTGCCATTGTCAGCACCGTAAAGACCGCCAACGCAACAGATCTGGAAAAAATCAGTGCTCCTCTTTTTTTAACCTGACCGCCAATATTTTTAATATAACCGCTTCCGATATCTGCTGTTGAAAACATCACAGCAAAAATCACAAGAAACAATGCATAAAATTTCCCCTGAGAATTTGCAAAGAAAATGTCATACACCGTGACTTTTTCTCCCGGTTCTGTCGGCAGTGTCACCATCATTCCCACATTAATATTCTCCGCAGTCGGTTCCGCAAACTGCTCCTGCCGAACGGTATCTTCTTTACTTAATAAATCATAATCTGTTTTACACATAAATGTTGTAAACAGTACTGACACAGCCAGCACGATCCATACTACATACATACTTTTGGTGCGAAACATCCGGTACAAATCCATTTTTATCATATTAAGCATGGCTAGCACCTCCTGTCAGATTCAGAAAATACGTTTCCAGTTCTTCACTTGTTATCGAAAGCCCTTTTACCGGAATTCCTGCCTTTGCAAGTTCCATATTCAACGCTGCGCTTTCATTCAGACGTTCAAAAATGTGAATATGTTCTTTGTCTGTTACCTGATAATTCGTAAATCCCATAGCATCCAGCACCGGAATTGCAAGCTTCGGATCAGCCAGTGTTAATTCCATCCGTTCACTGCATCTTCGCATTAATTCTTCTCTCGTAAGCTCCTGCAACAAACTTCCATTGTGAATGATTCCATAATCGGTAGCAATCTTCGATAATTCTTCCAGAATATGACTGGAAATGCAGATTGTCATATTCCTCTCTTTCTGAAGTCTCTGAATCGTGTCCCGAACCTCAGCAATCCCCTGTGGATCTAACCCATTGATTGGTTCATCCAGGACTAACAGATCCGGTTCTCCAACCAAAGCAAGACCGATTCCCAGACGCTGTTTCATTCCAAGAGAAAAGTGTTTTGTCTTTTTCCGTCCCACATGCTCCAGACCTACTGTTTTCAATATCTCATCAATGTAACCTGCTTTCTTTATCCCAAACAGCTTGCATTTGATATTCAGATTTTCATATGCGGTCATATTTCCATATAATCCCGGTGCTTCAATCAGACATCCCACACGGGAGCGGACTTTCTGTAAATCCTTTCCCTTGTATCCGAAGATCTCAATCTCTCCACTCGTTGGCCTGGAAAGTCCACTGATCATCTTCAGGCAAGTCGTCTTCCCTGCTCCATTTCGTCCGATAAATCCATAGATAGCGCCCTTTTTAATATGCATGCTGACACTGTCCACAGCTTTATGATGTCCATACCGCTTCGTCAGTCCTCGTGTTTCCAATAACATCTCACTCAAATTTTTCATCTCCTTTTTCTTATCTGCATTTATCATAAAAGATGAATCCTAATCAAACGCAAATAAATAGTAAAAAAAGAGTAAAGATTACGCATAAAGACGATAACCGATTCCCCATACTGTCTCAATGTATTCCTCCGAAGTCACTTGTTTGATCTTCTTGCGGATATTGCTGATATGAACGTCCAATGTCTTTGTCTCACCCATATAAGGCTCGTCCCATGCATATTCGAAAATATCCTCTTTACTGAAAACCTGTTTTGGATTCCTGAGCAGTAATTCTAAAATCGCAAACTCCTGTTTTGTGATCTTCGGAAGTATCTTTCCAGCAATTTCAACCTGAAATGTATTTCTGTTTAATACCATATCTTTAAATGAAAGCGTATGCCGTTCCTCTGCTTCCTTTTCTTCTTTATGACGGAGCTGTACCTGAACTCTTGCCAGCACTTCCCTGATTTCAAATGGTTTCGTTATATAATCATCCGCTCCGCTCGTTAAAACTTCTACCTTTTCATCCAGGCTGTCTTTTGCAGTCAACACAATAACCGGAAGATTTCCCTTTTTCCGTATTTCCTCCAGAACTGCCTCACCTGGAATTCCGGGAAGCATCAGATCCAGCAGAACAAGTGCGTAATCATGATCCTGCATATTTAGAAGCAGCTTTGCTTCGGTCCCGGAAAATGCCTGCTCACAGGAATAGCCTTCTTTGGATAATGCCTCCTGAAGCAAGTTATTAATATTTGTATCGTCTTCTACAATCAGTATTTTCTGCATGATTGTCCACTCCTCACATCTTCATGATCCGATTTCTGAATGAAACATATTTTACTGCAAATTGTAATAATACAAATATATAAACACCTGTCAGCACACCATATATAATTATCAAAACCGGATCATTCATATTCAGATACCCATTCACAAGCAGACATACAAAGATTACCATCAAAGGTATGACTCTTCCTCGGAAGAGCCTGTTCAGGAGATCCAGTCTGGATTGATCGTCGCAGAAAATATTTTCTTCTTTCTCCATCTTCTCTGCCGGTTTACGAAAATATGTGTATCCTGCAAATTCTTTCAGATATTCCCAGCCACAATCTTCAAACATCTGAACATATTCTCCTTGATTCTTTATACCGTCAGGATTATAGTCCAGCTGATAGATCACATCTTGTGGTTCACATTTTTCAAAAATGTAAATGCCAGGGTAAGTTACATTTTTAAACTTCCAACCTTCTTTGTGTCTGCGTCTCAAATACTCTGCTTCTTTTTCATATTCAGTAATAGAAAACCAACGAAATTCCTTTTTTACATCCTTCATGGCGCTGCCTCCTGTGCATTACGGTACAACCTGTTGATTCTTTTTAATTCCAGTTCCAAGACTTCTTTTCCAAGATCCGTGATCTGGTATATTTTTCTTTTCTCTTCTTCCCGCACAAATTCAATCAAACCGTCTTTTTCCATTTTTGAAAGACTTCCATACATGGTTCCCGGTCCAAGAACTACTTCATCTTCCGTCAGTTCTTTTACCTTCTGTACGATTCCATATCCATGATTTGGCGTTCGAAGACATAACAAAATATAAAATCCTGTCTCAGTCATAGGAACATACACTTTTTTAATATGTGCATCCATAAACATTTACCTCGCTGTTTGATATATCACACTTCGATACATTCAATATATCGCACCACGATTCACTTGTCAAGTATTAATCAAGCAGGCTGGTTGTTACCGTTCACACTACGTGTCAATCAACAGAGTGATTGACACGGGAGTAAATACTAACGGCTGGTTTCCTCAATCGGCCATGATTTTCTGAGTGCTGCATAAGAAATCAGGAAGTTTGCAAGCCATCCGGCCGGTACAGCAAGCCAGACAAATGCAATTCCGAACCGCGGTGCACAAATCAAAGC
>ERZ1026903.371-NODE-371-length-21889-cov-6.595905_pt1 | contig 21889 bp, 20 predicted proteins | sample MGYA00380180_ERZ1026903 | MGnify/ENA primary metagenome ERZ1026903 (study PRJEB33269, sample SAMEA4719816) | human gut metagenome | biome: human-associated habitat; feature: organic feature; material: feces | place: Cameroon | collected 2013-10 ... | reverse complement strand
TGGAGGTTGCACAGCACCTTGGAAATAATGAGGTGCGCTGCCTGATGCTTGCTGCAAGTGAAGGACTTTGCAAAGATATGGAAGTTACTGCAACAGGAGCCGGTATTCAGGTTCCTGTCGGCGAGCAGACACTTGGAAGATTATTTAATGTACTCGGCGAGACAATTGATAACGGAGAGCCGATTACAGATTCTAAAAAATGGGTAATCCACAGACAGCCGCCTACATTCGAGGATCAGAGCCCGGTAGTAGAGATCCTTGAGACAGGTATTAAAGTTATCGACCTTCTTGCTCCTTATGCAAAAGGTGGTAAGATTGGTCTGTTCGGTGGTGCCGGTGTAGGTAAGACCGTGCTGATTCAGGAATTGATCCGTAACATTGCAACAGAGCATGGCGGATATTCCATTTTTACAGGAGTTGGAGAGCGTTCCCGTGAGGGTAACGACCTCTGGACAGAGATGAAAGAATCCGGAGTACTGGAGAAAACAGCCCTGGTATTCGGACAGATGAATGAGCCACCTGGAGCTCGTATGCGTGTCGCTGAGACAGGACTTACAATGGCAGAATATTTCCGTGATGAGCAGCATCAGAACGTGCTTCTCTTCATCGATAATATTTTCCGTTTTACACAGGCTGGATCTGAGGTATCAGCTCTTCTTGGACGTATGCCTTCAGCCGTAGGTTATCAGCCGACACTGGCAACAGAAATGGGTGAACTTCAGGAGCGTATCGCATCTACAAAGAACGGTTCTGTAACATCGGTTCAGGCAGTATATGTACCGGCCGACGACCTGACAGACCCGGCTCCGGCAACAACATTTGCCCACCTGGATGCAACAACCGTACTTTCCAGAAAGATCGTTGAGCAGGGTATTTATCCGGCCGTAGATCCGCTGGAGTCAAGCTCCCGTATCCTGGAAGCAGACGTTGTAGGAGAAGAACATTACGAAGTAGCCAACAAGGTGATCGCAATTCTTCAGAAATATAAAGAACTGCAGGATATCATTGCAATCCTTGGTATGGAAGAGCTTTCAGATGAGGATAAAGCAACTGTTATGCGTGCAAGAAAGATTCAGAAATTCCTGTCCCAGCCATTCTTCGTAGCAGAGACATTTACAGGAATTCCTGGAAAATATGTACCATTAAAAGAGACAATCCGTGGATTTAAGATGATCATCGATGGAGAGATGGATGCTTATCCGGAAAACGCTTTCTTCAATGTCGGAACAATTGATGATGTAATTGCCAAGGCAAAAGAGATGGAAGAAGAGTAATTGTTGAAATAGGAGAATGTGCATATGGATACATTTGGTCTGAAAATCATAGCAAGTGATGGTGTATTCTACGAAGGTCGTTGTAAGAAGCTGATTATTCCGGCTCCGGATGGAGAAAAGGGAATTCTTGCAAATCATGAGAATATGGTAATCGCTGTGAATGTCGGAGTTGCACATATGAGTCTGGACGGCGAAGAATGGAAAGACATTGCAGTGGGCGTGGGATTTGTTGAAATCGTAAACAACCGAGTTACACTGATTGTTGATACAGCCGAGAAACCAGAAGATATCGATGTGCGACGAGCACAGGAGCAGAAAGAGCGTGCAGAGGAAAGGTTACGTCAGCAGCAGAGTATCCAGCAGTATTATCATACGCAGGCATCTCTGGCAAGAGCGATGAACCGACTTCGTGTTTCACAGGATAAAAAGTGGAATTTATAGATTTCGAGAGCATGTAGATGTGCAGAGATCAGAAGTACCTGCAGGATATATCATTTAATTATAGAAGAGGGACAGATTTTCCGGAATGGGAAATCCCCCTCTTTTTTTACATTTAAAAGTGAACTGCGAAACTTTTTTGTATTGCATTTTAATTCGTAGTATAATACAATAATCTTATCTGAGTGTCTAAAATTATAGAAAGACAGAGGAAAAACGATATGAGTGATAGAAAAAAGCCACGTTCTCTTTCAGAAATCGTAAACGATGTACTTCGTGCGGTACGTGATTATTATGATTCAGAATACGTGTACTATATTGAGAAAGAGTATGGGGATATTGAGACCATCTTTGAGTGGTGTGCAGAGAATGTTCCATGGCAGAGAGATAAGATAAAGATGCTTCCGGAAGAACAGCAGCCAAAGTGGATGAAGCAGGAGATTACAAATTCAACAGAGGCCGATTACAGTGTGAGTTTGCAGCTGGATGAGAATACAGTAGCAATTCTTGCAGCAGTTAGAGTTCACCGGGGCGGATGTGATGTTGGATTGCTTCGTACGGTGATTCCGTATATACCGCAGGCAATCACTCTTCATAAACTCCAGAAACAGCAGGAGTATCTCAGTTATCATGATAATCTGACAGGAGTACTTAACAGAAATAGTTTTGTTGCATATCTGGATCATGTGGAACCGGAAGAATTGAAGACATTGGGAGCTCTTTCTGTAGACATTAATGGACTGAAGAATTTTAATAAAGAATTTGGCAGAGATTATGGAGATGAAGTTGTCACCAGAGTTGGTGAAGTGCTTTCGGAGTATTTCCATAATGGTAATGTATACAGAATGACAGGCGATGAGTATCTGGTTCTTGTAGAGAACGCTTCATATGAAGATTTCACACAACAGGTACATGGTGCATATACAAAGCTTGAGAACATAAGTCTTGGACTGGTTTCAGTAGGGTATGCCTGGGGAAAAGTAGACATAGATGTGAATGGTCTTGTGATCAGTGCAGAGAATATGATGCGGGAAGAGAAAAAGAAGTATTATAAAAATCTGCGTAAAGGTCATCATGAGCCAATCATCAAAAAGGATCTTCTGGAGGATATTGAACAGAAGAATTTTATTGTATGTCTGGTACCGAAGATTGATGTGCAGACCGGAGAAATTGCAGGTGCTGAAGCGATTGTCAGATATCATCATAAGGATCTTGGAATTATGGATCCGGGAAGATATATTAATCTTCTGGAAGAGACAAGGTTGTCACATTATCTTGATCTCTATATATTTGAACAGGTATGTCAGATCCTTCATAAGTGGGAGACAGAAGGAATCCAGATGGTGCCGATTTCAGTAAACTTTGCAGGTGAAACATTGAGGCAGGAGAACATTGCGGATCAGATGAGTGCGCTGATTGAGAAATATCAGGTATTATGCGAATATTTGGAAGTAGAAGTATCCGAATCTTATACAGATACGAATCAGGAGATGCTGGCGGCATCATGCAGTAAGATCAGAAAAGCGAATGTCCGCGTAGTATTGGATCATTTCGGAGCTAAGAATTCCAGCTTTTCGATTCTGTCCATTATGGATTTTGATGGATTGAAGCTGGATGAGAGCCTGATTACAAATCTAGTTGGAAACAGAAGAAGCAGAGTAGTAGCAAAGGCCGTAATTGATATTTGTCATCAATTGGGATGTTCTGTTCTTGCGGAGAGTGTTGAAACACAGGATCAGCTGAATGTTCTTCAGGAATTAGGATGCGATTATGCACAGGGAACATTATTTAATAAACCGATCAAAGTGGAGACATTCGAAGTGCGATATCTGAAGGAATAGAATGATCTGCCGGGGGAATGAAACGGAAAAGATTCTAAATATTACAGAGGATAAGATGAAAAATACAGATGGAGTTGAAATTAAATAAGATGAATAAAGCATTGTTTAGAGACAGAGCAAAGAAACTGATGATTACGGGTGCTTTGGCAGGAGTAATTGCAGGAGTGGCAATTACTTCAGGAATCTCCTCAATTACATTGAAAAAAGCTGAAAAGAAGCTGGAAATCAGCAATGCAAAATTACAGGAGCAGACAAAGAAGAACGAAGAACTGCAGGCAGAGTTAGACAGAGAAGAAGTAACAGAAAATACTGCAGAGTTGTTGGCAAGTGATGATGACCGGTGGTGTCTTGCACTTGTGAATGAGAAGCATCCATTGGACACTTCTTATGTGCCGGCGAATTTAACGGAGATAAGTGATGGAAAACAGGTAGATTCCAGGATGGCAGACAGTCTGAATAAGATGCTGGATGATGCGAAGAAGGCAGGACTCAGCATGTATGTGACATCAGGATATCGTTCTTATGAGAAGCAGAGAGATGTCTTTAATACGACGATGCAGGACTGGATCAATCAGGGATATACACCGCTAAATGCGTATGATGAGACAAAAAAATCAGTTGCAATTCCAGGAACAAGCGAGCATGCAACTGGTCTTGCAGTTGACATTATGTCGACAAAGTACGGGGAGCTTGATGAGAAACAGGGGGATACAGAAGAGCAAAAGTGGTTGATGGAACATTGTTCAGAGTATGGTTTTGTTCTTCGGTTTCCGCAGGATAAATCTGATATTACAGGAATTGTATATGAGCCGTGGCATTATCGTTATGTGGGAGTAGATGCTGCAAAAGAGATGACAGAGAACGGACTTACTTTGGAAGAATATGTTTCTGCAAATTAAGTGAAAAACTGTTCTGATCGACAGATAAGAGAGAAGTATAAATAATACATAAGGAGGAGAAGTAAATGGAAGATTTAACATTTGGAGAACAGGTGAAAATCGTCCTGGGAAGAAAGGGAATGACGATCAAAGAACTGGCGGAGACGATTGAGAAAGAGACAGGAAAGAAGATGTCCCGTCAGAATTTAACACAGCGTCTTGGAAGGGATAATTTTCAGGAACAGGATATGAGATTGATCGCATCCATTCTCGGCTGTCCGTTTCAGCTGAGTATCATGTCAGGAGAGATTACAGAGAGCGCAGCCGGACGTATCAGGAAGCAGGAAGTAAAATGGAATGAACAGGAACAGCCGGAAGAGAGCTTTTCAGAGGAAACGGTGGAGACAGAGAAGGAAGAACAGCAGCTTACAGGTGAAGAACGTGACATGACGATCGGTGAGATTTATGATATGCATGAAGAACTCGCTGAACTTGAAAAGAATGCAGTAGAAGCAGAACCAACAGAAGATGTCAGAGAAGATCTTCAGGCAGAAGAAGAGGAATATAAGGAAGAACTTCTGGAAGAGCCGGAATCAAATCAGGAAGAAAGCTCTGCGGAACCAGAAGTTTCCTATACAGAAGATTATGCTCAGCCTGTAGAGGAAGAAGCAGAACCATATGAAGAATCCGAAGTTTCATCCTATGAGACACAGCCGGTAGAGCCGGTGCAGGAAGAGGCAACATACGAAGAGCCTGTACAGGAAGAAGTTGGAGATATTAATCCATACACAGGAAGAGAATATGAATCCAACAGCGTACGTATGCATCCGAAAAGAATTGGGTATGTGCAGGTTTATGACCGTGCAAACCATAAATGGACAGATATGACAGAATGGGCATTCCTCGGATATCAGGAACGTAAGAAAGTACTTCTTGGAGAGGATTACGAACCGCCAATTTATCTGGATTAAAATTAAAATTGATAGAGAAAAGAAGTGCATCCGCTGTGAACGCTTCCTTTCTCTATCTTTTTCCTTTCTTTTTAAGAATCACATTAAGTATCGACACCAGTGACCGAAAGATTCAGAGTTTTCACATTCATCTTCGCTAAGTTCCAGAATAGAGATGTAAGAACTGGTAAATTGAGGAAAGCCGAACAAGTTAGCCATATGTGCTTCTCTGGGATCGTAAAGGCCGGGAACACCAAGCCAAAGATGATCCTTTTCTTTGATCAGGAGAAGGTGATGATAATTATGACAGCCATGCAGAAGAAAACTATTGTTGGCAAGTGGCCAGAATCTGCGTGGAAGTGTGGAAATCTCTGCGTGTGTGATTTTTCTGGCTTGAATTGAAGCGTCATGAATTGAAGTATCATCAGCTGAAACATCCTCGGTTAGCGCATCCTCAGTTGGAGCATTCAAAGTTGAAGTGTCATCAATAGAAGCGTCATCAATAGGAGCGTCATCAATAGAAGCGTCAGATAATGTTGCTTCGGATACAGTCTCAGATACAGTGTCTTCTGTTATGACGGCTTCTTCCGAAAGGGATGGATTCTCAGGTTCAGAGGATAAAATCTCTTCTGTTGATAAAGAACAATCAGAAAAAGAATAAAAATCCGGCAGAGGTACAGCGGAGGCAATCCAATGCTGTGGCCGATTCTGGGTGATGGAGAAAATAATGAACCCATCAATGTGTTTAAGAGTTCTTTTATGTGGAAAACGTTCCCCGGAAATGACCAGTTGTGTGGATAAGTTCTGACCAGAGCACTGAAGAAGTGCAACCGGAGAACCTGTAAGTGTTTGATTTTCGAGAATAAATGCATGGACTTCCAACTGTTCTCCAGGGACAATCGGAAGATTTTTAACATGAAGTGTTAAGAGATAAGAATAATTATGTGATGAAATTTGTAGAAAACCAAGATTTCTGCGGCGGCAGCAGGATTCGTACTCATATAAATAATAACTTCCCGGATTCATAGCAAGCCCCTGAAAAGAATTTTTCTATATAGTTTATTCAGAATGAAAAGGAATATTAATGCTATTTTTATACAATAACCGAAAGGAAACAAAATGAGGATGACAACGGATGAAAAATATATGCGTGCGGCCTTAAAACAGGCAGAGAAAGCGTATAATCTGGGAGAAACCCCGATTGGTTGCGTAATTGTTCATGAAGATAAGATTATTGCACGCGGTTATAACCGACGGAATACAGACAAGAATCCACTGGCACATGCTGAGGTCGCAGCAATCAAGAAAGCAAGCAAAAAGCTTGGTGACTGGCGTCTGGAAGAATGTACATTGTATGTGACATTAGAGCCATGTCAGATGTGTGCAGGTGCAATTGTCCAGTCCCGTATACCAAGAGTGGTTGTCGGGTGTATGAATCCGAAAGCAGGATGTACAGGTTCCATTCTGAATCTACTGAATATCCAGGCATTTAACCATCAGGCAGATCTTACAACAGGCGTATTGGAAGAAGAATGCAGCCAGTTGATGAAGCAGTTTTTCAGAGAACTCAGGGAAGCCAGGAAGATGAAGAAAAAAGCAGAAGCACAGAGTCTGTAACACAGAGTCTGTAACACAGAGGTATAAAATCATGTGGAATCTTGTGCAAAAGAAAGAGCAGTATACTTGACAAGCATTCATTTATCATGTAAAATAATAATCCGTGCAGCCGGGGTGGTAGCGGTACCTTGAACCTGCAATCCGCTATAGCAGGGGTGATATTGCGCAGAGGGCGACAGTCTGCAGGGCTGCCCCCGGAAAGTGACGTTGACGTCTGGGTCTCACGCGACGGGACTCTGTGAACCGTGTCAGGTCGGGAACGGAGCAGCACTAAGCAGAACCTCTCGGGTGCCGTGAGGGTGCCTGGGCTGAGTTAACTACCGGGGTAACGCTTGTGGGCCAAGTTCGAAGCGCAATGCACGTAAAAAATGAATAGAATGGTATTTATATTGGAAACGATACATTCCCTCCGGAATGATGAACGAACAACACAATCTGTTACGCTTATCATGATAGGAGGATTTTTTTATGCCAAAAAATAAGTTTCAAGATGTGATTTTTACAATTATGATGGTTTTTGTCATGGTTTATGCAATGATCTGTTACAACATCGCCTTGAATATGGGAGGAATGAGTAATGAGGTCTTTCTGGCAGCATTCCATGAACTTATCATCATGGGACCGATTGCCTTCGTTCTGGATTTCTTTCTCGTAGGACCGATTGCAAAGAAGAAAGCATTTATGATCGTGAACCCACAGAAAGATAATCCGTTTATGATCGTGCTGGCGATATCCGTTTTATCCATCATTGGAATGTGCCCGCTGATGAGCCTTGTAGCAACACTGCTCTTTAAGGATGCAGGAAATCAGATGATTGCTGTGTGGTTCCAGACAACAGTATTTAATTTCCCAATGGCATTCTTCTGGCAGCTGTGCTTCGCAGGACCGATTGTCAGAAAAGTATTTGGGGTAATTTTCCGTGAGGAGCAGAAAGAAGAGGTGGCTTTTGATTAAAGCTGCAAAATAAGGGAAAGCTATCATACGATAATCTGACACAATTTGTGTTGTTATCGTAAGTGATAGCTTTCCCTTTTTTGTTATAAACTTCACATATCTTGACATTTCTCACATCTTCATTCAGAATAGAAAGGTAAGACCTAAAAAGGAAAATGTTTACAAATATACATTATTGACAGGAAAAGAGGTTTATAAAAAAGATGAAGATTTTGCTTGCAGCGGTGAATGCAAAGTACATCCACTCAAATCTTGCGGTCTATTGCCTGCGCGCATATGCAAAAGAGCAGCATCCGGCTAGCAATATTACAATTTCTGAATATACGATCAATCAGCCATTTGATGAGATTTTGATGGATATTTATAAGCAGGCACCAGATGTTCTCTGCCTTTCCTGTTATTTATGGAATGTGACAGAAGTAGGACAATTGATACAGGAGATTCCAAAGATTTTGCCGGATACGAAGATCTGGCTTGGAGGTCCGGAAGTTTCTTATAATGCAAGAGAAGTTCTGGAAAAATATCCGATGGCAGAAGGTATCATGCGCGGAGAGGGTGAAGAGACTTTTGCAGAACTTGTGGCATATTATGAAGGGCGTGGTGCAGCTGAGTTGATCAATATTCAGGGAATCACATTTCGGGAAAAGGAAAAACAGATTGCTGCGACACCGTTTCGACAGATCATGGATCTGAGTAAAGTACCGTTTGTCTATAGGGATATTGAGAATTTCAAGAACCGTATCATTTATTATGAGACGAGCAGAGGCTGTCCGTTTTCTTGTAGTTATTGTCTTTCTTCAATTGATAAATGTCTTCGATTTCGTAACCTGGAGCTTGTGAAGAAAGAATTGCAGTTCTTTATTGATCATGAAGTGCCACAGGTTAAGTTTGTTGACAGAACATTTAACTGTAAGCATGATCATGCAATGGCAATCTGGAATTATATCAAAGAGCATGATAAAGGGATTACAAATTTTCATTTTGAAGTGGCAGCAGATCTTCTGAATGAGGAAGAGATTGAATTGATCCGGAGTTTGCGTCCAGGACTCATTCAGCTGGAAATTGGAATTCAGTCAACGAATAAACAGACGATCAAAGAGATCAACCGTTCCATGAATCTGGAAAAAGTACGTGATAAGGTAGCAAGGATTCATGAGAAGGGAAATGTGCATCAGCATTTAGATTTGATCGCAGGTCTTCCATATGAGAATTATGATAGTTTTGCTCATTCTTTTAATGAAGTTTATGCTATGGAACCGGATCAGTTTCAGCTTGGATTTCTGAAAGTACTGCATGGCTCTGTGATGCATGAGAAGATGAAAGAATACGAGCTGCTTTGCCAGAATCGTCCGCCGTATGAAGTGCTTTCAACAAAATGGCTTCCATACAGTGATGTGATCCGTCTGAAGAAAGTAGAAGAGATGGTGGAAGTTTACTATAACAGTTTTCAGTTTAGTCATACGATGAGGCTTCTTGTGGAATTGTTTCCATCTGCATTTTCCATGTATGAGAAAATGGGCAATTATTATGAGAAGAAAGGCTTGTTTGGGTTGAATCATTCAAGGCTTGCACGTTATGAGATATTGTGGGACTTTGTAGAATCAGAATTAGCAGAATTCACATGTTCGGAGAAAATGCAGAAGAAAGAAGCGGATTTTAAAGAGAAGGTGCTTGAAAGCATGACTTTAGATCTTTACCTGAGAGATAATGTGAAGAATCGTCCGGCATTTCTTGGAGAGAGCAAAGTAGAAAAAGATGTAGCGTCTGAATTTTATAAGAAAGAGGCAGAAGAGCACAAGTATCTGAAGGATTATGAAGGATACGACAGCCGCCAACTGCGAAAGATGACTCATCTGGAGCGATTGAATGGAAAGTTGCATCTTTTTGATTACAGACATAGAAATAAGCTGAATCAGGATGCGGCGATTTATATAATAGAGGACTAGTACAGAGTTGCAGATATTAGAAAGATATTTGCATATGGTTTTGTTAATGGAAATGGAGAAAAAAGATGAATTTTTATGATAAAAAAGTAAGACGTTTGGTGTCAATTATTATTTTGGTGGTTATTGTTGCAATGGTTGCAACGATGGTGATTCCATATCTGGTCTAAGGAGAGTGTGATGCGGACAGGGAGAGTAACGCAGACGATCTGGAATCGTTCTGTAAAGAAACAGATCCAAAAAGGAAACAGGAATTCAACAGGAAAAACTGCGTGGGAAGAAAGTAGTTCCGAACTGATATCTGACGAAAAGGATTTTGTCTGGAGCAGCGCTTCAGTAAGCGGAAAAGCACCGGCACAGGTGAAATATGCAGTGATTAAAGCAGCAGGAGATCTTGCGGCAAAGAGAGTCAGACCAACAGCGGTTTCAGTACAGATTTTGTTTCCTGAAAGTTCTGACGAGCAGGAATTAAAAGATATTATGAGAATCCTGACAGAGATTTGTGAGGAGACAGGACTTGCCATTACCTGTGTACAGGCTGAAAGTGCGGAGTATGTTTTGCGGACAGTGATTCAGATTACTGCTGTCGGCGTGAAAGAAAACTCAAAACAGCAGATGAAAAAATGGTTTCCGGGAACGGAAATCATTCTTTGCGGTTATACGGGATTAGAAGGAACGTTGCGATTGGTTGAAGAGGCAGAGGCAGATCTTCGTACAAGATTTACACCATCTTTTATAGAAAAAACAAAGCGTTGCAAGGAATCACTTATACTTCCGGAACAGATTTTAAAGCTTCCGGAAGAAGCGAAGAGCAGACAGTGTGGGGATGGAGGTGTACTCTGTGGATTATGGGAACTTGCAGAGGCAGAAAAGACAGGATTTGAGATTGATTTTTCAAAACTTGCACTTAAGCAGGAAACGGTGGAAATCTGTGAATTCTTTCAGCTGAATCCATATCTTCTTACATCGGTCGGAAGTTATCTTGTGCTGACAGAGCATGGAGAAGAGACATTGGAAAGCTTGAAGAATGCAGGTGTTCCGGCAGTACGAATCGGATTTGTAAAAGAACAGAATGCAAGAACACTTGTAAATGGAGAAGAAACCCGTTATCTGGATCGTCCGGCACCGGATGAACTGAGCCGCTGGTGGAAAGAACGAAAAGAATCAGAAGAATAAGAAGATAGAAGAGGCGATAATTATGTTAAACATTGTACTTTATGAGCCGGAAATTCCGGCAAATACAGGGAATATCGGAAGAACCTGTGTAGCAACAGGGACAAGGCTTCATTTGATCGAGCCATTGGGATTTAAGCTGAATGAGAAATCATTAAAGCGCGCAGGCATGGATTACTGGAACGATCTTGATGTGACAACTTATATTGATTATCAGGATTTTCTTGAAAAGAATCCGGGAGCAAAAATCTATATGGCAACGACAAAAGCGCACAAAGTCTACACAGAAGTAGATTATGAGCCGGATTGCTATATTATGTTCGGAAAAGAGAGCGCAGGAATCCCGGAAGAGATTCTTGTAGAGCATGAGGAAGACTGTATGAGAATCCCGATGAATGGAGATATCCGCTCATTGAATCTTGGTAATTCGGTGGCAATTGTGTTGTATGAAGCACTGCGACAGAATGGATTCGCAGGGATGAATTTAAGTGGAGAACTGCATGAACTTCATTGGAAATAAAGTGAAAAAGGAACAGGGTCAAATCCAGTTATAAAAGGTTTGATCCTGTTCCTTTTTCACTTGTTTTCTGTTTTTACAGTTTTGGGGTAACAGATCCTATTGCATTCATTGACTAGCTTTGTGTTTTTTGAATTTTCGGGTAACAGTATCCCCTGTCGTTGTTGACCTATCTCGCATTTCTTTAATTCTTGGGTAACGGATCCTGCTGCATTCGTTGACTAGCTTCGCATTTCTGCAGTTTTGGGGTAACAGTATCCCCCTATTTTCATTGACTAGTTTTATATTCTCGCAGATGGAATGGTCTATTTGCTTAACAAGATGTGCAAAATTCGAGAAGATAAGATGTACAAAATCAGATGTCTTATAAACAGAGTGCAGAGTGAAAAAAATTATCAGATATTTATACAAATACACAAAAAACGTTTAATAAACTACAAAAAACAGATGAAATATTTAGTAATCTAAAAATTTTTTATAAAAATCTAATAAAAAGTTTGATTATTACGACAAAATATGCTATGTTTAAAATAACATCGTTGTGCGAAAGTTACAAACAAAAAGAGAATAGGAAAGAAAAGTATGGTAATAATATATTGATACGTGCTGCGAACAGCGTAATCCTTAGATATTAATGTGCAGTAACAACATGCAACGAAGAAATCTTATTGTTCAAAATCACATAAGAACAATAAAAAGGGGAGACAAGAAAGGTGGTGTAGATACTATGGTGGATGAGACAATCCGGTCAATTAAAGAAGCAGAACAGCAGGCAGAAGAGATTCTTGTAAAAGCGCAGGAACAAAAAGAACAGATTCTGAAAGATGCATCTCTTCAGGCAAAGCAGATTCATGAAGAACTTATAGAAGAGGCAAAAAGAACTGCCGGTGGACTGGATGAGAAAGCCAGAGAAGAGGCGAAAAATCAGGAAGATAAAGAAGCAGAGAAGCTCAAAGATGTGATCGAAGAGCTGAAGGTTTCTGCAAGAGAGAAAAAGGATGCAGCAGTGCAGCTAGTTCTTTCTGAATTAATCTGATCCATGTGGTCGTAACAAAAAAGGAGGGATAAGATTATGGCGGTACTTAAGATGCAGAAAATCAGCATCTGTGCCCTGAAGAAAGATCGAAAAGCAATCCTGGAACAGTTACAGCATCTTGGAGTTCTTGAAGTTGACAAGGACAAAGAAGAGGATGCATTCTTCCAAAAGATGGACACAACCGGACAGCGGATGAAATTTGAAAAAGCGGCAACGGCAGCAGATCAGGCACTGGGGATTCTGGATGCTTACGCTCCGGAGAAAAAGTCATTACTTTCTTCGCTGGAAGGAAAAGAACTGATCGATCGCGAGTTGGAAGAAAAGGTTCAGATATCTGGACCGGAATTGATCAAGACAGCCCGCGAAATTTATGATCTTGATCGCGAGTATGCTGAGCTTAGAGCAGGCATAGCAAAGATTGAGAATCAGATTGAAAGTCTGATGCCGTGGATGGCATTAGATGTTCCGCTTCAGGAAGGGAAGACAAAAAGGACTGCTTTGATCCTGGGAACAATGCCGGGAGAGCTTACTCTTGAGAACATTTATTCCATTCTACTTGAGAAGACACCGGAAGTGATGGAGAAAACAGGGGTTGATGTACATTTAGTTTCAGCAGAATCTAATATGATCTGCATTGCAGTCATCTGTTTGAAAGAACAACTCCAGACAGTGGAAGAAGCACTTCGGAGTGCAGGATTTGCAAGACCGTCCCAGAACTGGGGCAAGACACCAAAAGAGCAGAAGGAAGTACTGGAAACAGAGATAGCAGCGTCAAGAGAGCGGATGACGCAGTGCGAGGCAGAACTTAAGAGCCTGGCTTCCAAAAGAAAAGAACTTCAGGCCGTAGCAGATTATTACAGAGTCCGAGCAGATAAGTATGCCGTTCTCGGAGATCTTCTTCAGTCAAAGCGTACATTTGTGATCAGTGGATATATACCGGCATGTGAGTCAGGTCCGGTAGAGAGATCTTTGACAGAGAAATATAACTGTATGGTAGATATTGAAGACATTGAAGAAGGTGAAGAAACACCGGTTATTTTAAAGAATAACCCATTCTCTACAAACATGGAAGGCATTGTAGAATCTTACGGATTACCGCATGCCGGAGAGATCGATCCGACAACGATCATGTCATTCTTCTACGTATTTTTCTTCGGAATGATGTTGTCAGATGCAGCGTATGGAGCAGTTGTTGCAATTGTGTGTGCGATTCTTGTGAAGAAATATCCAAGAATGTCACAGAGCATGGCAAAATCTTTGAAACTGTTCTTCTACTGTGGAGTATCTACACTTGTATGGGGCGTTCTGTTTGGAGGATATTTTGGAAATATCGTAGACATTGTTTCAGAAAAATTCTTCGGACATACGGTAACAGTTCCGGCACTTTGGTTTGTTCCATTGAATGACCCAATGAAACTTTTGGTTTATTCTTTGTTATTTGGAACAATTCATTTGTTCGTAGGACTTGGAATTAAAGGTTATCTGTGTTTAAAAGATGGAAAGGTTGTAGATTTTATCTGTGACGTTGTACTTTGGTTTGTGATGCTGGTCGGATTGATCCTGATGCTGCTTCCAAGTGACATCTTTGCATCAATCGCACAGACAACGATCGTGTTCCCAGCGGCTTTGAACACTGCTGCAAAAGTGATGGCTGCCGGCGGAGCAATTGGTATTGTGCTGATGTCTGGAAGAGCAAACAAAAATCCGGCGCTTCGACTTGCGCTTGGAGCGTATGATTTGTATAACGTGACAGGATGGCTCAGTGACGCATTGTCCTATTCAAGACTTCTTGCACTGGGACTTGCAACAGGAGTTATCGCATCCGTTATCAATCAGATGGGAGCGATGCTTCCAAACAATGTGATCGGTGTGATTCTTTTCATTGTGATCTTTATTGTGGGACACGTATTGAACCTGGCGATCAATCTGCTGGGAGCTTATGTACACACAAACCGTTTACAGTTTGTGGAATTCTTCGGAAAATTTTATGAAGGCGGCGGAAAAGCATTTGAGCCTTTTAAAGAAAATACGAAATATGTTGATGTTAAGGAGGAAACAACATTATGAATATAGCAGGTGAACTTGGAGTTGTATATGGATTATTAGGCGCAGCAATCGCAGTATTATTCGCAGGTGCAGGATCTGCGTTAGGTGTAGGAATCGCAGGACAGGCAGCATCAGGTGTTGTAACAGAAGACCCAAGCAAATTCGCTAAAGTACTTATCATGCAGCTGCTCCCAGGTACACAGGGACTGTATGGACTGCTTGTTGGATTTATTACACTTTCTAAAATTGGTATTCTCGGCGGTGGCGGAGTAGAAGTTAGCGTTCAGTCAGGACTTATGATCCTTGCAGCTTGTCTCCCAATCGGTATTGTTGGATTGATTTCAGGTATCGCACAGGGTAAGACAGCAGCGGCTTCTATCGGAATCGTAGCAAAGAAGCCAGAGCAGTTTGGTAAAGCAATGCTGTTCCCGGCAATGGTTGAGACATATGCGATCCTGGCTCTTCTGATTTCCTTCCTCGCAGTAAGTGGTATCCAGCTGTAAGAAATAAATAAAAAGGAGAGCGTGGAGATGAGTGGACTTGACAAAATGAAAGCGCAGATAATCGCAGAGGCGCAGGAGAATGCAAAAGAGATACTCGCACAGGCACACGCACAGGCGGATTCTATAATTGGGGAAGCAAAAGTACAGGCAGAGAAGGATGCACGGAAGATCATCGCACAGGCAGAAGCCAGAGCAGAAGATTCTGTGAAACGCCTGGCCTCTTCATCAGATATGAGAAAGCGCAAGGCAGTACTTGAGGCGAAACAGGAAGTGATCAGAGAAGTTCTTGAAGATGCTTACAAAGCAGTCGGAGAACTTGATGATGCAGCTTATTTTGCAATGCTTGAAAAGGTTCTTGAGAAGTATGTACTTCCGGAAGAAGGAACCATCTGCTTTACAGAGAAAGACAGAAAACGTATGCCTCAAGGGTGTATGGAAAAAGTATATGAAACAGCAAAGAAAAAAGGCGGAAGCCTGGAACTTACAGAGACAGTGCCTGACGGAATGGATGGGGGATTTATCCTGACCTATGGCGGCATCGAAGAAAATTGTACGATCAAAGCGTTGTTTGATGCAAAAAGAGAAGAGTTATCAGATAAAGTGAACCGGCAGCTGTTTACAGCAGTGTAGCCGCAAGGAGGGATAATCTTGAGTAAGACAAAATATACCTATGCGGTTGCCAGAATCCGTGCACTGGAAGTCTCTCTTTTAACGAATGCAGTGATTGAACAGCTTCTTGCGTGCAAGAGTGCAGAACAGGCTCTACAGCTTCTGGTTGAAAAGGGCTGGGGAGATCTGACAGCAGGAACGTTGGATGCAGATGAAGTTCTGAATAAAGAAGAGGAGAAGATGTGGCAGACAATCCGTGAGGTGGCACCGGATATGCATGTATTCGATGTTCTGTCACTTCCAAAACTTTATCACAATCTGAAAGCAGCGATCAAAGAAGTGTGTACGGAAGTAGAGAATAAAAACATTTTTTACGATGACTGTGAGATTCCTGGAGAAGAGATGTTTGCACTTGTCCAGAACAAAGAATTTGATAAGCTGCCGGGTAATATGCCAGCAACAGCAAGAGAAGCATTTGACACTCTGCTTCACACAAGAGACGGACAGCTGTGCGATCTTATTATTGATCGCGCAACACTGGAAGCTATGCTGGAAGCAGGGAAAAAATCAGGTGAGAAGATCATTGAAGAGTATGCACAGACAGCAGTTGCGATCGCTGATATTAAGATTGCAGTAAGATCTCAGAAGACAGGAAAAAATGCAGAATTTATGAAGAAAGCAATGGTAAATTGTTCCGAGATCAATGTGGATCAGCTGACACAGGCAGCATTGGCCGGTGCGGAGGAAATCGCACAGTATCTGGAAGGAACATCTTATCGTGAAGGTGCCGATGCACTGCGTATATCACCGTCTGCATTTGAACGCTGGTGCGATAATAAAATGACAGATTCTATGAGGTCACAGAAATATGAATCATTTTCCGTTGGACCGCTTCTGGCGTATCTGTTAGCCAGACAAAATGAGATCAAGACAGTACGGATTATACTGACCGGAAAGCAGAATGAATTTCCGGATGAAGCAATCCGGGAAAGGATAAGGGAGATGTATGTATAAGATTGCAGTAATGGGCGATTATGACAGTATCTATGGATTTGCCACCCTCGGTCTTAGCATCTGCCCTGTGAAGGACCGGGATGAGGCGAAGACAAAGCTTCGCCAGCTTGCAGAAGGAAATTACGGCATTATCTATATTACAGAGGCTGTGGCTGCACAGATTCCGTCAGAAATCAACAAGTATGGTGAGCAGACATTTCCGGCGATTATTCAGATCCCGGGTGTGTCGGGGAATACAGGAGCCGGAGTTGAAGGCGTGAAGAAGACAGTTGAGCAGGCCGTCGGATCAGATATTCTGTTTGGAGGAGTAAGCGAATGAGCACAGGAGTGATTAAAAAAGTCGCAGGACCTCTTGTTATCGCAGAGGGAATGCGTGATGCGAATATGTTTGACGTTGTCCGTGTATCGGAACAGCGTCTGATCGGAGAGATCATTGAGATGCACGGTGACGAGGCATCCATCCAGGTATATGAAGAGACATCAGGTCTCGGACCTGGAGAACCGGTTGAATCTATGGATGTTCCAATGTCTGTAGAATTAGGACCTGGTCTGATCGCAAGTATTTATGACGGAATCCAGAGACCACTGGATGATATTATGAAGATTTCCGGAAACAACCTGAAAAGAGGAGTTGAAGTTCCGTCTCTTAAGAGAAATCTGAAATGGGAGTTTGTTCCTACTGTAAAGGTTGGAGATGAAGTAGAGACAGGAGATGTGATCGGTACAGTTCAGGAAACAGTTCTTGTACAGCAGAAGATCATGGTTCCTTACGGAATTAAAGGAACAATCAAGGAAATCAAAGAAGGCACATTTACAGTAGAAGATATTGTAGCAGTTGTTGAAACAGAAAAAGGCGAAAAAGAATTAACTATGATGCAGAAGTGGCCGGTTCGTCGCGGTCGTCCGTATAAAAAGAAACTTCCGCCGGAAATGCCACTTGTAACAGGGCAGCGTGTCATCGACACATTCTTCCCGATCGCCAAGGGCGGTGTTGCGGCCGTTCCGGGACCTTTCGGAAGTGGAAAGACAGTAATCCAGCATCAGCTTGCAAAATGGGCTGAGGCAGATATTGTTGTCTACATCGGATGCGGAGAGCGTGGAAATGAGATGACAGACGTTCTGAACGAGTTCCCTGAACTGAAGGACCCGAAGACAGGACAGCCTTTGATGCAGAGAACTGTTCTGATCGCAAATACATCGGATATGCCGGTTGCAGCTCGTGAGGCATCCATTTACACAGGAATTACAATAGCAGAGTATTTCCGTGATATGGGATATTCTGTAGCACTTATGGCAGACTCAACATCCCGTTGGGCAGAGGCACTTCGTGAGATGTCAGGACGTCTGGAAGAGATGCCTGGTGAAGAAGGATATCCGGCTTATCTTGGAAGTCGTCTGGCTCAGTTTTATGAGCGTGCCGGACATGTAGTTTCTCTTGGAAAAGAAGGAAGAGAAGGAGCACTTTCCGTTATCGGAGCAGTATCTCCTCCGGGTGGTGATACATCTGAGCCGGTATCACAGGCTACACTTCGTATCGTCAAAGTGTTTTGGGGACTGGATGCTTCCCTGGCATACAAGAGACATTTTCCGGCAATCAACTGGTTGAAGAGTTACTCCCTGTATCTGGATGATATGGAAAAATGGTTTAACGGACAGGTTGCCGAAGACTGGATGGAAGGCCGTCAGAAGATGATGACACTGCTTCAGGAAGAAGCAGAACTGGAAGAGATCGTTAAGATGGTAGGTATGGATGCACTTTCACCGTCCGACCGTCTGAAGATGGAAGCTGCAAGATCGATTCGTGAGGACTTCCTGCATCAGAACTCTTTCCATGAAGTAGATACGTATACGTCATTGAAGAAACAGCACATGATGATGGTTCTCGTTAATGAATTCTTTGACAGAGCAACCGATGCATTAAAAGATGGTGCATCACTTCAGAAGCTGATCTCAATGCCGGTCAGAGAGCAGATCGGACGTTTTAAATATGTGACAGAAGATAAGCTTGACGAAGAATTTAAGCAGGTTGATGAGACATTAAGCGCTCAGATCGCAGCAGCATTTGTAAAGGAGGAAGGTTAAATGCCAAAAGAATATAGAACCATTCAGGAAGTGGCCGGACCTCTGATGCTGGTGCATGGAGTAGAAGGCGTGACATATGATGAGCTTGGAGAAATCGAGCTGGCGAGCGGAGAGACTAGAAGATGTAAAGTTCTGGAAGTGAACGGAAGCGATGTCCTTGTACAGCTGTTTGAAAGTTCAACAGGTATTAACCTCTCCAACAGCAAAGTCCGATTTCTTGGACGAAGCATGGAACTTGGCGTATCAGAAGATATGCTTGGACGTGTCTTTGATGGACTTGGTAATCCGATTGATGAGGGTCCGCAGATCCTTCCGGATGCCAGAATGGATATCAATGGTCTTCCGATGAATCCGGCGGCCAGATGTTATCCGGAGGAGTTTATCCAGACAGGAGTATCTGCAATTGATGGATTGAATACACTGGTTCGTGGACAGAAGCTTCCAATCTTTTCAGCATCTGGTCTGCCGCATGCACAGTTGGCAGCACAGATTGCCCGTCAGGCAAAGGTACTTGGAACAAATGAAAACTTTGCGGTTGTATTTGCTGCTATGGGTATTACTTTCGAGGAGTCTAACTTCTTTATCGAAAGCTTCCGTGAGACAGGAGCACTCGACAGAACAGTATTGTTTGTAAACCTTGCGAATGACCCGGCAATCGAGCGTATCGCAACACCACGTATGGCGCTGACAGCAGCGGAGTATCTTGCATTTGAAAAGGATATGCATGTCCTTGTTATTCTGACAGATATCACAAACTACGCAGATGCATTGCGTGAGGTATCCGCAGCCAGAAAGGAAGTTCCTGGACGTCGTGGATATCCGGGATATCTGTACACAGACCTTGCAACACTGTATGAAAGAGCAGGGCGTCAGAATGGCAAGAAGGGAAGTATCACAATGATCCCGATCCTGACAATGCCTGAGGATGACAAGACTCATCCAATCCCTGACCTGACAGGATATATCACGGAAGGACAGATCATCTTAAGCCGTGAGCTTTACAGAAAAGGAGTAACACCTCCAATTGATGTTCTTCCATCTCTGTCCCGTCTGAAAGATAAAGGAATCGGAGCAGGTAAGACAAGAGCAGATCATTCCAATACGATGAATCAGTTGTTTGCCGCTTATGCGCGTGGTAAAGATGCAAAAGAGCTGATGGTTATCCTTGGAGAGGCCGCACTGACAGAAATTGACCTGAAATATGCACGTTTCGCAGATGCATTTGAGAAAGAATATGTATCTCAGGGATATCAGACAGACCGAAGCATTGAGGAAACATTGAATATCGGATGGAAGCTGCTTCGCATGCTGCCGCGTACCGAACTCAAACGAATTGACGATAAATATCTGGATGAATATTACGACAAAGAGTAAGAACAGACAGAGTGATCGAAGATAGAAAGAGGAGGTGGCGGTATTGGCTGCGAAACAAGTGAATCCAACCCGTATGGAACTAACCCGTTTGAAGAAAAAGCGGATTACAGCCATTCGTGGTCACAAGCTTTTGAAAGATAAGCGTGATGAGCTGATGCGCCAGTATCTGGATCTTGTCCGAGAAAATATGGAAGTGAGACTTCGTGTAGAAGAAGGAATTCTCTCTGCGAACCGTAATTTTGTTATTGCCCGGGCTGGAATGTCAGAGGCAGCACTGAATACTGCATTGATGGCTCCGAAGCAGGAAGTTGGACTTATAGTTGATGAGAAGAATGTTATGAGTGTTGAGATTCCGACTTTCACATCCAAAACAAGAACAGCGGATGAAAATGATATCTATTCTTATGGATTTGCATTTACTTCCAGTGATCTTGACGGGGCTGTAAAGTCCTTATCAGACATCCTTCCGGATATGATCCGACTTGCAGAATGTGAAAAAGCATGTCAGCTGATGGCGGCAGAGATTGAGAAGACAAGACGTCGTGTAAATGCACTGGAGCATGTTATCATTCCAGAGACAGAGGAAAGTATCAAATACATTACGATGAAACTGGATGAGAATGAGCGTAGTACACAGATCCGACTGATGAAAGTGAAAGATATGATGCTCGAAGAGGCGCATCATTACAAAGAAAAAGAGGCGTAACTATTAAAAATAAAAAAGAACATGACCAGAGAATAAAAGTTTCTGTTTAAGAAGTCTTGAAACTGTGGTGCATGTTCTTTTTCATGTTAAAATCTAAAAATGCAAGCATTTTACATCTTTTTTTGAAATTTTGCTTGGCTCTGAACAGTTACAAATGCAAAACATTATACAAGAATTTTGGATTGCAGAAGATCTGTTAAAAGTTGTCTTGCTCCGGCCTGAACCTGTTCTAACGGTACGTTTGATGTATAAGACTCACTGATAAATCCGAACAGACCAAAGCAGATGAATCCGGCAATCTGTCTTGCAGAATATTTTAAAGAATAAGAAGCTTTCAGCTTATCTGTATGAGATTCTACCGTGTCTAAAAGAATCCGATAAAATCGAAAAGCCAGGTAAGGATTTGTCTCCGGTACGACATGCCGGAAAAAATCATAACGTTCATAGTAAAGAGACAAAATACTGTCCAAAACGTTCAGGTATCCCTGTGTGAGATTGTTTTCAGGATTGTTTTTCTCCTGTCTGCGATGGTATCCTTCTTTTCCAATAATCAGCATATCATTGAAAATGTCGTCAAGGAGGGCAAATTTATCTTTATAATGTGTGTAGAAAGTGATTCGGCTGACATTGGCAATCTTACATAATTCAGTGATTGAAATTACATCAAAAGCCTGTGTGGTTAAAAGCTCCAAAAGAGCAGACTTTAAAGCACGTTTTGTTTTGGTGATACGCTTATCCTCCATTGCGGATATTCTCCTTTCTGTGTTCTATAGCAGATCATACGAATGCTGTGATTGCTTATCTGTAAAATTATTGTAACTGTTCAAAGCCAACCTCCAAAATGCTACGCATTTCGTCGGTGTGGCGTATCCGCCAAACAAAATTTCAAAAACAGTCTTAAAAATGCAAGCATTTTATAGCTGTTTTATGAAAT
>ERZ1026903.365-NODE-365-length-22267-cov-5.530074_pt1 | contig 22267 bp, 15 predicted proteins | sample MGYA00380180_ERZ1026903 | MGnify/ENA primary metagenome ERZ1026903 (study PRJEB33269, sample SAMEA4719816) | human gut metagenome | biome: human-associated habitat; feature: organic feature; material: feces | place: Cameroon | collected 2013-10 ... | reverse complement strand
AATTGCCACCTACTTTTGCAAAACCGGTTCGCATTGCTCCATCATTGGATTCACCAAAGTAATACCAGTTTGTTCCTAGCTTTTTCCATCCAGTCTGCATGTAGCCGTCGTCTGCACTTCCCAAATAGTACCATGTGCTTCCAACTTTCTGCCAGCCAGTTTTCATTGCTCCATTCTCTTTATCGCTAAAATAATACCAGGCTCCACCGATTTTCTGCCAACCTGTTTGCAGATATCCACCATTTGAACTGCCTAGATAGTACCAGGACTCTCCTATTTTCTGCCAACCGCTCTTCATTGCTCCATCATTAGCTTCACCAAAATAATACCTGTCTCCACCAATCTTCTGCCAACCGATTCGCATTGCTCCATCGTCAGATTCACCGAAATAGTACCACTTGGTTCCTATTTTTTGCCAACCAGTTAACATATATCCACTTGAATTAAAATAATACCAATTGGTTCCTATTTTTTGCCAACCGATTCGCATAATTCCATCATCTGTTCCACCTAGATATGACCATTTTCCACTAATTTTCTGCCAGCTAGTCTCCATATAGCCATTAGAATCAAAATAATACCAGCTTCCACTAATCTGTGCCCACTGATTTTTTAAATAGCTTGTTCCAGATGCATACCACCAACCAGTAGAATCCTTGTACCACTGTCCCTTTGACAGACCAAAATATTTCGCAATTCCAGTCGCATCGGCAACACCAAGTTTCTTCAGTCCAGCTTCATTATTTAGAAAATTATTTACATCCGATGTATTGGTCACAAACGCATGTTCCACTATAATTCCCGGAATTCCATGCTCCTTTGCAGAAATCTGAACTGTAAAATAATCTGAAAGAGAGCCATCCTCATAACGTTCATTCACAGTTGTATTTTTTGAATAAATTTTTCTTTCTTCCAGTCCCAGCCCAACAAGTTCTGACTCGATCAGTGTAGCCAGTTTCTTTCCGTCATTTCCGACCTGTGGTTTCCAGTTTGTGTTCGGAATGATTATTTCTGCACCTTTTGCTGCTGAAGATAGAGATGAATTCAAATGAAAGCTGACATAGACACTTGCTCCAGCTGCCGCTGCATCAGCTACTCTCTGATCAATATCGTGAGCAGAACTTCCGCCCGGATGCGGACAGTCTGCTGTTGTTCTTGTCATGTAGACTGATACGCCTGCATACTCTTCCAGTTCTGCTTTACAATACTGTGCAATCTTTAATGTAAGGACTTCTTCTCGTACGCCGTTTGCTGATGCGCCAGCGTGTGTTGAATCATGTCCTGGATCAAGTGCTACTACAATATTAGATGACTGTGTCTGAACTCCGTCATCACTCATCATTGCTGGAATTTCCTGTTCTGCCTGAACAATTGCCTCCTCGATACTTGACTGCTCAGTAACATTTCCGGATTCATCAATATTGTATGCCGCAATATCTGCTGATACCTCTTCCTCACTTACCGGCTGTAACTCTTCGATTCCTTCATATTTTTCATCTACGCCAAAGAGTGCTTCTATTCCAAGATCTGCAAGGGAATAATCATATACATTTCCCGCAATTGTAACGTGCAGTTCTGTAACAGAATAGACTCCCCTTTCCTGCTCTGTATAAGCTCTTTCAAACAGATATATGCCATCTGATTCCTGTACTGCAGTCCACACTTCTTCTCCTACTGGTCCCTGCACAGTTGCGGTCATCTGTTCAATCCCCTCGGAACCATCTCCCCAGGATACCACTACCTTCTGTGTATTCGGTGTTTCCAGATAAGGCTGATCTATGTACATATAATTTAGGCGCTGTTCAGTACCGGCTGCCTGTTTTTCATCTACTGCATTCTCATCTACATGATTCGTAGCTGTCTCCGCTCCCATCACTGCTGACTCTGCCGGAGTCTCAGCCCATGCCGTCACCGGTAGCGCTGTAATAGACATTGCCGCTGTCAACAATAATACCGTACATTTTTTTAATAATTTTTTCACTTTTTCGCATCCCCGCTTCCTATTGCTTTGTCATATAACCTGCCAGAACTGCTCCACTTGTCTCAAATGTATGTCCTGCTTCTGTTATCTTGATTCTCTCACACTGGAAGCTGTCCAGATACGTGTTTACAACACATGCAAGCACTTCCGTTTCTCCTGTTGTTCCCATGGAACGAATATAATTTCCAAATCCTTCATCTACATCAAGATCTATCGTCTTCTCTTCTTCGTTCACTTTGAAAGAATTCATCCTACATTCCTGAGTGAGCACTCCATATTCCTGAAGCAATGACCAAGTCTTTTCTGCACTCAAATCCTCTGTCTCCACTTTTTCTGTCTGAATCTCTCCTGAATCCATATTAATAAAATAAATCTGCATCATTCCTTTTGTTGTCTCAGATGCTGTTTTATCGTTATTATCTTTCTCATTATCGTTTTTTGTATCATTCTTATCTGCATTATCTGTCTTTGTATTATCCTGTTTTTCCACTTGCTCCGGATTTTTTGTATCCGTACTGTTTTTCTTTCCACATCCTATCGCAAGTACTGCTGTAAGACAGCACATAGCAAAGAATAGCTTCCTCTTATTCATTCTACTCCTCCTATACTACCACAAAGCAATCTGCTACAATTATCATCTTACCGCAATGCTTCTACTTTGTCTATATTTCTTCTACAATTTCCACAACATTTGTGTATAAACACATCTCACGAGCCTTGACTATCCGATTTTCTCTTCTCGTTACACTCACTTCAAAAAGGGAGCAGTCATAAATGACTGCTCCTAAATCACTAAAACTCTCTTATCCCTTTACTTGAACTGATTTACTATTTCACCCAAACACCTGAATTTGTAAACCAATATGTTGTACCATTGATTTTTCTTTCTCCTGTATAGGCTCTTCCTTTTGCATCTGTATAATACCAAACACCATCCAGCTCGTGCCAACCGTTTTTCAGAAGATATCCATTATCATCGAATACATAAATTTCACCTGATAATGTCTCCATAGTTCCTGTAGCCATCTGTCCGCTCGCGTAGAAATAGTATCCATTATACCATGTATGATGTACTGCTTCCCCATTTTTTATGTAGTACCAACTTGTCCGGCCGTATTCTTTCATTGAAAACCAGCCATCTTTTGGTTTAATAACAGCTCCATCTTGATCGAAGAAATAATACTCAGATTCATTCGTTTCATAATCCCAAACATCCATACTTCCGGTATATGTTCCAGGTGACAAATAATATTTCTTCCCTTTATATTCAAACCAGCCAGTCTTCGGAGTTCCATTTTCAAGATAATACCATTCTCCGTACTCTCCTAATTCCCAGCCATTTGCTTTTGAAACTGCTCCATCTGATCCAACATAAACATATAATTCTCCTTCATGATCGTAAAAAGCAGTATTCGCACGCATAGCACCATCATAGTCGAAGTAATATGTTTTTCCTCCGATCACACGTTTACCACCTCTCACCAATCTTCCCATGTCATCAACATAATACCATTTGTTACCGATTGCATTCCAATCTGCCTTTTTAGCATAACCGATCCACTTTCCATCTTCTGCAAATTTACATAAACCATAGTCTACTGTATTTACGATTGTGTTTGCAACCATATCACCGTGTTCATCGACATAATAATTTCCAATCCACTCATCACGCTTCACTGCTCCGTCTGGTCCTACATAACGCCAAGAGTACCCAGTTTCATATCCTGGAATTGTTACCCAACTATTTGTCTGATAAACTCCTTTGTAATCTACATAATACGTTTTTTCTTCATCATGAATATAGGTATTTGTACACATTTTACCATTGCGGATATAGTAAGATCCAACCCATCCTGTATATGGGTTGCCATCTTTATAATAATACCAAATGCCATCGACTAATGTCCATCCATTCTTGTTTATCGGATTTTTCTGCCAAACTCCATTCTCATCAAAGTATTCATATTTACCCTTTTCATTATCATCCGAATCATAAACCCAACATGCTCCTTTAGCCATTGCGCCATCTTCATTTAGATAATACCAAACGCCGCCTTCACCTAATTTCCAACTGTTTGTCAAATAAACTCCGTCTTCTCCTGCATAGAACCAGTCGTATCCTTTCTGATACCAAGAATTTCTCAAAATAACTCCATTGGAATCTACGTGAAAACCCATATAATCTTCCGTTAGCATTTTTCCATAACCATCAACGTAATAAAGTTGATTTCCATATTCTATTATTTCATTCGTACGTACACTTCCATCTTCATTCATGTAATACCAATTATTTTTATACCAGTTCCAACCAGGTGATGATATAATTGCTCCGGATGAATCTGTCAGATACAGTTTCTGATTATCATTTTCATAAATATCTATTCTTCCTAATTGCATTACTCCGTCATAGTCGAAATAGTACTTCTTTCCCCATATGTCATAAACACCATTTTTCAGTATATCTCCATCTCTCCAAAAATACCAGTCACCATCATACTTAACCCAGTCATTTGTTTCCTGAATCTCACCAGAATCATTGGTCATATAATGAATAACTCTGCCATCGTCAAATGTTTCTGTGAAATATCCTAACCACATCGATCCATCAAACCCAAAATAGTATTTTTTGCCACTCGGTCCTGTGATCACTTCTGAATATGCTGGACACAATCTGCCATTTTCTTCTTTAAAAAAATACCATGATTTGCCGTCTTTTGATACATTCCAGTCTTTTGTCGGATTTACAAACACAATACCACTTGGTTCAGCTAATTTTATTTCCCCTTCTTGATCCCAAAAAACACCTGTCTGCATAACACCCGAATAATTAAAATAATATGTATTTTCCTGGTAAACGTAATACTGATTTCTGATTGTTTTGCCGTCAACAAACAGATACCATTCACCACCTATTATTTTCCACTCTAAATGTGTTGTCACTTCACATTTTGTAAGCGCACCTGTCGCATCTGCCTGATATAACTCTCCATCAAATACAATCTGTGAATTTGTAATCAGAATTCCATCATAATTCAAATAATATTTATTTCCGTTCTCTTCAATAATTTCATTGTATACCTGAAAATAATCAGAGTTATAATATTCAAATGATGCATTTCCATAATTTCTCTGATACCACCCTTTTACCAGATGACCATTCTTATCAGCTCTGATATTTCCTCCATAAGTATTTCCGTTTTCATCTGTGAATTCACACCAAGCTATATCGTCAATCATCATGCTGCCATCCCCAAGGAAAAAACATGCATATGTAGTTCCGTCCTCTTCTGGAAATTCAACGATCTCATTAATTACTAACGTTCCGTCCTCATAATAGTATACTTTACCGTCTTCTTCAACAAATCCATCTTTCACTTCTTCTACCGGTACAGTTTCTTCTACCGGTACAGTTTCTTCCACCGGTACAGTTTCTTCCACCGGTACAGTTTCTTCTACCGGTACAGTTTCTTCCACTGCAGTCGCATTCTCTACATCCGATTCTTTCTCATCCTTAGTTACTTCTGTCGGCGTTTCCTGATCCACAATCGTTTCCTGTGTAGCTTCTGCTACTTGATTTTCTTCTGCCATTACCGGAGTAACGAGACACGCACTCATCGTAACTACACAAAGTAAGGCGATAAATTGTTTTCTCTTCATATGAAAACCTCCTTATCCGTTCTTATTAATTTATATTTTCCTATATTTTGGTAGATTTGTAAAGATTTTTTTGTCTTTTCAGTGTTTTTTTAGCGAATTTTCTTTGTCTTTTCTTTATTATTTTCTTTTTACATATATAATTCACGTTTTTAGATATAATTTTAAGCTTTTATAAACGTTTTTCACAAAAGGAAGAGCTTAACTGCTACATTCTCTGCAACAATTAAGCTCTCCCTTTTATTTTCTTATACTTTATTCTACTTTCATGCTAATTCAGCTGTTGTCCTTCCGGCAACACTCTACCCTCTTCTACAATGTTTGCCAGATCAATAATATTCTGCACAGAAGATTCAACCGGTTCCATAATAAAGAGTTCTGTATCACCACTGGAATAACATGTACCAGTTGTATTTGTACCTTCCGCTGCTACAGACTGAATCGTCCAAGCCGGATTATTACTCAACTGATATTTAATCAATGCGTTAATCTCTTCCTGAGACATATTTGTCTCAACATCTTTGCTCACCTGTTCCATAATCGCATTCGCTTTCAAGAGCATAGTCGGTGACAAACACTTCTTCAACATAGCAGTAATAACTGCCTGCTGATCTTTTCCTCTCTGGTTGTCTCCTCCTGGAACATTGTGTCTCTCTCTGCAGAAAGCAAGTGCTTCTTCACCATTGAAGTGATTATATCCTTCCTGTACATCCATTACATGTTCAGAATCTTCACTTGTTGTAAACGCATACTCTGAATATACATCAATTCCTCCAAGTGTATCTACAATATCAATTAATGAAGTAAAATTCAATCTCGCATAATAATTAATATCCGTCTCATACAATTCACCCAGTGTACGCATAGAGGCATCTACTCCGTAAATTCCTGCGTGAGTCAGCTTATCTCTCTGTCCTCCTGAAATTCCAGGAATAGGAACATAATAATCACGTGGTGTTGTTACAAGTAATATCTGATGTGTCTGCGGATTCACAACTGCAATAATATTTACATCACTTCGACTTGTTTCTGATACATCACCATAAACATCAATACCACTGATATAAACTGTAAATGGTTTTTCTATAATACTATCATCTGTTGCCATAGTATCCTTGTTTCCCAACTTCAATTCCACACGGATATTAAATGTGTATAATACCTTTGCTTTTTCGCTATAACCGTCTACTGTTTCTTCCATCAGACTTGTATATGCACTGTTATAAATGATTGCATCACAGTCCCCATCTATCAAAGCCTGTGCCTGTGCCTGAACCGAATCATACTCTTTCACTTCAATCGTATCAACGCCAATCTGCTTTTCAATATCAGTTACAGCTGTCTGTATATTGTCAGCACCTTTCTCAAACTGTACACCATACGTATAGTCTGCCGCATCTTCTATTGTCTCTGCCGAATCATCTGCTCGCACTGCAACAACCATCTTATCTACTTTATAGTTGCTGCCTGTGATCTTTCCAATCATATTATTAGCCTGAGCGACATAATAACTTCCTGTAAACATCACAACTGCCATAAGTAAACTGAATACTTTTCCCCAAGTCCCCCGTTTTCTCCTTGCCACCTGTGAATTCAGTGTCACACACCATAAGAAAAACAGTATTGCTGCTGCCAGTATCAGATACTTATCCGGAATCATTCCTAACAAATACAATACCGCCATTAAGGCTATACTGGCAATCGTCTGAAGAATGATACACAAAGTCCCCAGCTTATTACTTCCCGATCTGCGGGAATACTTATTTGTACTTTTTTTTCTGCGTGCAGAATTGCCAGCAGATCCTTTTCGTTTTGCCATCTTACATCCCTTTTCTTAAATTAGAACAATTTTGACGGGTAAACTCCTTCTTCAATCAATCCACGAAGCGCTACTGTTACAGATTCTTTATCTTCCTTATATGTCACACCAAACCACTGGTCATGTGACTGCAGTACTTTTACTTCAAGTTTTCCATCACTTAACAGATCTCCAATCATTGTCGGAAGCAGATATTCTGCTTTTAGATCTGTACTTTCTGTTTTCTCAAGGAACTCATCAAATCCTGTCTTAAGAATCTCAAAAAATTCAGGTGTAATTCCCCACATATTCATAGATACCGGTGAATCAACATCAAGGAATACATCTCCATCCTCTTTGTGGATTACAGCTTTTCCGTCTTCTTTTTCGATGTTATGTGTCTCTTCAATGTCTGCAAGCATGCCATGTCCGTCTACTTCGCACACACCTCTGGTCACGCCTCCGTTATCACTCAATGTATTTTTCAATACAAAGCTGACCATACAAATCTGCATTATATCAGCAGATGGAAGGTTTGTCAAATAACTGTATGCCTCTTTAAATGCTTCTTTTCCATAATAATCATCTGCATTGATTACAAGGAATGGAGCATCCACCACATCTTTACAGCAAAGAATTGCCTGACCTGTTCCCCAAGGTTTTGTTCTTCCTGTGAATTTTCCGCTGAATTTTTCCGGAATATCATCAAGCTCTTGAAATGCATATGCTACTTCTACTTCTTTTTCAATACGGTTGCCAATGATCTCTTTGAAATCTTTCTCGAGATCTTTGCGGATAACGAATACAACTTTGTCAAACCCTGCTTCTAATGCATCATAGATGGAGTAGTCCATGATAATCTCTCCATTTGGTCCGATTGGAGCCAGCTGCTTGATTCCGCCTCCAAAACGACTTCCAATACCTGCCGCCATGATTACTAATGTTGCTTTGCTCATTTCTTTTTCCTCCTAATGTCTCTTCACTGTTACAATATACCAGTTTATAAACACCACTTATTCTCCCAATCCATCTTTCACAAGTTGAACCATGTCTGAAAGTGCTATTTCTTCGTCTTCTCCTTCACAAATAATTGTAATCTCATCTCCGCTTTTTATGCATGCACCCAGTACGCTTAATACACTTTTGGCATTTGCATTTACCTCTTCGTTTTTCATCTTTTTATACACTGTGATCTTGCTCTTGTACTGCATCGCAGTTTTACAAAACAATCCTGCCGGTCTTAGATGAAGTCCTGTCGGATTTTTGATCACTACTTTATCGCTTACCATGTTATTCTCCTATTCTATCTCTCTGATAGTTGGAAGTTTTAACTCCAATATCATATAATATGCATTGAAAACTGTCAATGCCAGCCTTCTTAATTCTTTTTTAATTTAGACCTGTACTTTTTTAATTAATATGAAGTATTATTAATTTGTCCCAGCGTTATTTTCCGGTTGTTCATCCTTTGTGGATCCTTTTTCAGTCAATATAAGCTGCACTGTCACTGGTTTTGTCAACGTTACTCCATCCGGAAGGTCTACTTCTACCGGTATGTCATAAGTGCCTTCCTTCGTGTAATTCTGGAGATTTACCGATACTGCATTGCTGATATCCAGACTATCCAGCGTATCTTTCTCTCCCTGAAATACAAGTGTCACCTCAGCATCTGGCTCGTAACTTACCTGAAGATTTTTTGCCAGATAATTCTGTTTGATGGACGCAACCATAAACTCAATTGTACGATTTCCCAACTGTTCGATCATTGCAGTTGCGGTAACCTTTCCTGAAGCGCCTTCAATCAGTTCTACACCTTCCGGCAGATAATCTGTAATGTCAAATGCTTTCTCTATCTTCTCTGTTGCCCCAGCGATAGACAATTCAGATGCTGGAATATTGATACTTTCAATTTTGGATAAGGCATCTTCTTTTCCGCAGATCTGCACGCTCGCCGGTTCGCTCGAACAACCGAGATATTCATATCCATCTGCCGGTGTTCCAGATGCTTCAAATTTTAACGGAACCGTCTTGATTCTCATCACTGTCACATCTACTGTGATTCCATCTTCTCCAAGATTATTACTCAACTGTCCCTGATTGATTACATTTCCCGATGCATCATATAAAACAAGTTCTGCTGTAAGTTCTTCATCTTTTGAAATTCCATCTACATTAATCTTCGCTACAGCTTTATCAATTGATTTTACTGTGGATTCTGCTCCTGTAATCGTTATTTTTTCAGGATTAACTTTCATCTCTCCAATCTGATAACCGTCACGCTGCGTTCCTGTTGTGCTAACAGTCAGTGTAAATACAGTCTTACCTGTTGGTTCTGTCTTAATCTGTATATTTCTCGGAGCAGCCTCTGCCGACTGATAAGATCCACTATACTTTGGAATTGATACTGAAATTGGTATCAACCCTGTCCTGGAATCCATTTCTTTGATATCCGCAGTAGCCACAATATCATCCGACTTAATCTGTTGAATCACTGAACGTTTTGCGTAAACAACTACGTTTACATTCTGTTCATCTAAAACCGTATAAACTTCTCCGCCCTGTGTAATCACATCATCATTCGCTATCGTAACTTTGATGTTTGTATAGGTTGATTTCGTAACCGGATTAGCAACATTCGCAACAATCAGCCAAAGAAATGCTGCAAAAACAAATGCAATAATCTTAAGCGGAAGATTCGTTGTCAATTTGTATTTTTTCATGATCTGTGCCATCCTTTCCGTATAGAAAACTTGTTCTTTGTCTCTGTCTTTCTATACTGAATCTGGCTTAACTGACTCCGAAGTTCTTCTGCGTTAATAGCTCGAAGCAATCGTCCTCCGGAAGCCACAGAAACAAGTCCCGTTTCTTCTGAAACAACAATCACAAGAGCATCGCAAACCTCGCTCATTCCCAATGCCGCACGATGCCTTGTTCCCAGATCTTTACTGATTGTCATGTTATCTGAAAGTGGCAGATAGCATGTTGCTGATGTAATTCTGTCACCTCTGATAATAACCGCGCCATCATGAAGTGGGGTGTTGTGTTCAAAAATATTGATCAGCACCTGTGAAGACACTTTACAATCAAGCTCTATCCCTGTCATTTCATACTCTGTTAACTGAATCACCTGCTCTACTACGATCAGTGCTCCTGTACATACGCTTCCCATGGCATAGCAAGCTCTTACAATACTATCCAGTGTTTCATCCGAAAACCTCTGATTTTCTTTATTTTTATCGAACGGATTAATGTTACTAAATAAATTCTTTTCTCCCAACTTCTCCAATGCCCGTCTAAGTTCTGGCTGAAAAACAACAATTGCTGCAATCGCTAATACATTAATTGACTCTTTTGCCAGATACAAGATCGTATTCATTTGAAAAAGCCATGCCAGAAGAATAAATCCCCCCAACATAAGCATTCCTCGCAGAAGCATCCAGGCTTTTGTGTTCTTGATCCAGAGCATGATTTCATAGACAATAATCGTCACAATCAGAATCTCTATGATATCTTTTATCTGTATATGTGGAAAATACATTCCATTTGAATAATTTCTTATAAAATTCTGAATCCACTCTATCATCTCAAGTCTCACCACCTTATGTAATCACTCGTTGTTATGCACTCTTGCATCTTTTGCTCTGTCGATCACTCTTTTTTCTCTTCATTCTGATCCAGACCCAGTTCCTTGCTCAGACTTCTTGTTAAAAGAATATCTTCCGTCATGTTTGAATCATTAAAAATTGTTGTTTGTGCAAGATCAGACTCCTTTTTCAGTTGTTCTGACTGATCTTCTTCCTCTTTCTGTTCAACTTCCTTCAAATCAGAAACTTCTGACACAGCAGTATTGTTTTCTGTCTCTGACACATTCGGCATCTCTGCGTCCTGCCCCTGATGTTCTGTAATATGTTTTACCTGCTTCTCAGGCATCTGAACCCCTACTTTCGGAACTGCCTTTACATAATAATAGTATTCGTCATCTTCAAACTGAACATTCTCTGTTCTTGAATAATCCACAGAGAAAAAAATAACTTCAAGGAACAATCCTATTACAACACCAAGAATCCCACTGAAAATCATCATCGTATAAGACATGTGAAGTCCAAGAGAAATATTTCCCGATGCACCTACGATCACACAAACTGCTGCTCCTGTTGCTGATGCTATCTTCCAGGAATGATCGACTGCCCGATTTTTAATTCCGTTCACTACCAGTATTCCGATCACTACTGCAAACAGCATAACCCACATTTCTTGATAGCCTACAAACTGTTTTGTAAAATTGGTTAAAGTGCTGATCATTGTTGTTCCATCTGTACCTTTCAATGCTGTTGCAGAAGCTTTGATCAGGTAAAGCAGATAATAAACAAGGATTCCGCAGGATGCAGGAACAATCCATACTGTAGTACCTAACAGCCCAAATATAACCGGAATCACCAGTGGTATTTTCATGCCGAAAGCTACTACTGTCAGCAGAATCAGCCAGCTCTTCTCTGGGGTAAATCGAAAGTAGAAAATATACATTAACAAAAACAGTATCACCGCAACTCCGGCTATTGGCATAGATAATGTATATAAATGAGCCACTATTAACACAGTTGCTGCTGCCGTCATTACTGCCAGAGGGAGAAATGTACAGACTACTGCTAAGCCAACAGTACAAAGAACAGATGATGCCATCTTCATAAATCCAATATTAGAATTGATCAGGTTAAACACCAAAAGTGCAAGCAAAAACTGTGCTCCCTTTCGAACCAAGAGAGAGTGAGAAACATAAATCTGCTTAAATCTTTCTCTAAGAACCAATAAATTGTTCATTGTTCATTCTTCTCCTTTTTACACATCTTCTCTAAACGGGACAAATTACGATAATAACGTTTTACATTCTGTTTGGCAACTGCATGTTTTCTCTTATAAAAACTATTTGCGCAAACCCCATATATAACCAAAAGAACTATATAGCCTGCAATTGCTGCAATCAAGAGAACGAATAGTTTTAAAATTGTCAGATCAGCAGATAAACTATCACTTGAATAAATGCAGAAACTAACGAACAAAATTGCATAACCTATTGTTACCCAGATCAATGTAATCCATCTCTTAAGACTTGCATAATCTTTTCTGTAATAATCGGCAATTTTAAAATCATCTCTGTGATTCTTCTCATATATCGACATTTTTGTCATTAAACGAATCCTGTCTTTATCTAACATATCCGACATTCACCTTTCCAGATTTCTCTCCTAAGTATACCATATGTTCAGATGCCTTGTCCAATGCTTAGAGTCAAAAAGTAGACATTTTCAACACCTGCTTTTTTCAGGATTCCTGCAGCACGTTCTATTGTACTTCCGGTTGTGTAAATATCATCAATTAGTAGAATGTTCTGGCGTGGATTCCACGATTTTGAAACCGCAAATGCCCCCTTCAGATTTCTGTGTCTCTGCTCCCCGTTCATTTCCTTTAAAGGCCGGGTTTTCTTAATCCGATATAAAACATCTTTTTCCATAGGAATTCCCATACATTCTGATAACTGCTTTGCTAAAAGTTCTGCCTGATTATATCCTCGTTTTCTCATTTTCGATCTATGTAATGGAATTGGAATAATTGCCTGAATCCCCCATCTTCGAATCTGAAATTCAAACTCATCTGCCAGCTCTTTCCCAAAGATTTCCGCATAATATCGCTTGTTGTGATATTTCAACCGATATACTGAATTTGAAACCGGCGGAATGTGAACCCAAAGGCTGCGTCCTTGTTCATAATTACTTTTTCTTCTTTCACAATCCCTGCAATACTCTTTCGTTTCCCCTTCCAATGGTTTTCCACAATGGATACATTTTATTTTTCCCACCTTAACAACCTGTTTTCTACAGTCATCGCAAATACCTTTTGATCTGATTTCCTGACAAAACGGGCATCTTTTTGGATACATTTTTTCTAAAATTCTTTGATTCGCTCGTCTAAGCTTGTAAATCTTCCCTGTTCGCTTTTGTTTTCGATCATTTCCTGAAATGTTAGTTCACTCCCTACTATTGTTAAACATTTTTTTGCCCGCGTCACTGCTGTATAAAGCAGATTCCTGTTATATAGTAACTTTGGTCCTGGAAGAAGTGGGATAATGACCGCCGGATACTCGCTTCCCTGAGATTTATGAACCGTAATCGCATAGGCAAGTTCTAACTCATCTGTCATATCGTATCCATATTTTACCTTTCTCCCCTCATCATATTCCACGATAACAGTTTCTGTATATTCATTGATTTCATCAATGACTCCCATATCGCCGTTAAAAACTCCAATTCCTTTGTCAACTGTTAATCCAAATCTGGTAGAAACTTCCCACTCTAATTGATAATTATTTTTAATCTGCATTACTTTGTCACCTTCACGGAACAATCTACCATTAATTTCTTTCTCCGTTTTTTGGGAATCTGAAGGATTCAGATATTGCTGTAGAATCACATTCAATCGTTCTACACCCAGCAATCCCTTACGTGTTGGTGTCATTACCTGGATTTCATTTGAATCGGCCTGCACATATCTGGGTAATTTCCTCTGTATTAAAGTAATAACGACGCTAATGATCGTATTCGCATCCTGGCGTTTTAAGAAGAAGAAATCCCGGCTTTTATTATCAATTGTAACCGGTTCTCCTGCATTGATCTTATGAGCATTTACTACAATATCACTCTCTCCTGCCTGACGAAAAATCTTTGTAAGCGTCACTACGTGAAATTTTTCTGAACGTATGATATCTTTTAACACACTTCCCGGTCCCACGGACGGAAGCTGATCCACATCTCCCACAAGAATAAGTCTTGTTCCCGGAATAACTGCTGATAAAAGCGCATGCATCAGATTCAGATCAACCATGGACATCTCATCTATAATGATAACATCTGTCTCAAGTGGATTCTCTCTGTTTCTCAAAAATCCACCTACACTGTTCTCTTCCTCAGGATTTCCACTTACTTCAAGTAATCTGTGAATCGTCTGGGCTTCATATCCTGTAGCCTCTGTCATTCGCTTTGCCGCGCGTCCTGTTGGCGCTGCAAGAAGGATACTCATTCCTTCGCTTTCAAAAAATTGAATCATCGTATTGATCGTTGTCGTCTTACCTGTACCCGGTCCTCCTGTTAATATGAGCAAACCATGTTTAATAGCTTCTATAACAGCTCTGTGCTGCATTGGATCCAATTCTATCTTTTCTTTCTGTTCTACTCTTTTCAGACGTTTCTCCATCATGTCTTCCGGCATCTGACAGTCAATATCAAGATCATTAAGCATTTTCGCAGTATTCAATTCCAAGTAATAATAATGTGCTGGATAAATGCGAATTTCCTCATCCACTTCTTTCATAACTGTTTTCCGTTCTATACACAGATCCATGATGTACTTCTCAATATCTTCAAGATCGACTCCTAAAAGTGCATTTGCTCTTCGAAGCAATATATTCTGTGGTAAATAAACATGCCCCTCACCTACTGCCTGTTGCAATGTATAAAACAAACCACTTCTTATACGATAATCTGAATCTGTATGTATGCCAATCTTGGATGCAATTTCATCCGCAGTCTTAAATCCGATTCCTTCAATATTATCTGCAAGCTGATACGGATTTTCTTCTAGCACTTTATACACTTTCATTCCGTAATACTGATAAATCTTGGCTGCCAGTTTTGTTGAAATACCATATTTCTGCAGATAAATCATGGCTTTTCGCATATCTTTCTTTTCTTCAAGCTGAGATGCAATCTCCTGTGCTTTTCTCTCACTGATTCCTTTGATCTCCGCAAGTCTTTCCGGCTCTTCTTCAATAATGCGGAAAGTATCCTCTTTAAACTTTTTCACGATTCGGCCAGCCAGTGCCGCACCCACACCTTTCACTGCTCCGGAGCCAAGATATCGTTCAATAGAAACAATATCCTCCGGCTCTTTTACTTTATAATGAGAAATCTTCAACTGCTTACCGTAAACATTATGATTCACATATTCTCCTTGAATTTCAAGAAGTTCTCCTTCATTAATATAGTTCAGACTTCCCACGCATGTCACTTCACCATCGTCATGTTCAATATGAAATACTGTATACCCATTATCAGAATTTCTATATACAATATGACTCACATACCCTGTAACTGTTTCCACACTTTTTCCTCTCTCTTCTTGTATCTTTTCCTATTTATATGCAGAAAAAGGGTGTGTTCCTATTATACACCCCCCTTGTAATTGAATCTTCTTCTCTAAGAACCTGACACTTCAAATTCTTTTTCAGAATTCTTTCTCTTAAAACTCTTTTCTTCCACTCATAAATTCCACAAACTGTCCGGTACCAATTGCAACGACTTTCATCGGATCCTCTGCTGTCATCGTGTTAATTCCTGTTCTCTCTTCGATCAATTCTTCCAGTCCGCGAAGAAGTGATCCTCCTCCGGTAAGAACAATTCCCCGATCAAGGATATCTGCTGACAACTCCGGTGGAGTCTGCTCGAGTACTCCGATTACAGCTTCTACAATCTGTCCTGTAGATTCTCTTAAAGCTTCTTCTGTCTCAGACGAAGTCACCGTAACTGTCTTCGGAAGCCCTGTTACCAGATTACGCCCTCTGACTTCCATCTTCTCTTCCTCTACAAGTGGATAAGTCGTTCCAATCTTAATCTTGATATCTTCTGCTGTTCTTTCTCCAATCAGAAGATTATGTTTCTTTCTCATATAGCGTACGATTGCTTCATCAAAATCATCACCCGCTATCTTAATTGATGTATTCACAACTGTTCCGCCCAGTGAAATAACTGCAATATCTGCTGTGCCTCCACCGATATCAACGATCATGTTTCCACAAGGCTTTGAAATATCTATTCCTGCTCCTATTGCAGCTGCCACAGGTTCTTCAATCAGATGAACTTCTCTTGCTCCGGCTGCAAAGGTAGCCTCTTCCACAGCCTTTTTTTCTACTTCTGTAACACCACTTGGTACACAGATACTGATTCTCGGTTTCTTAAATGTACGTTTTCCCAGAGCTTTCTGAACAAAATACTTAATCATCTTCTCCGTCACCGTATAATCAGAAATCACCCCTTGTCTGAGTGGTCTTACTGCAATAATATTCCCCGGTGTTCTTCCAAGCATCAGACGCGCTTCTTCACCAATTGCCTTGATCACATTCGTATCACGATCAAATGCGACAACTGATGGTTCTTTCAGAACAACTCCTTTTCCTTTCACATATACCAGTACACTGGCTGTCCCCAAATCTATTCCAAGATCTACTGACATCATAATTTCTATATCTCCCTTCTAAAACGCTCTTTTGCTGTTCTCAGCAAGCTCCTGCAAATAAACGACTCCGTCTGTTACTGATTCCAGCATTTTCTTTCCTCAATCAAGTGTCTTTTGTCCCTTGAAGGGGTTTATCGTTACTGTTTTTTTCACTATTTACTGTTGTCAATATTATGTAACCAAAACAGTAATGTTTTATCATCCGCATACTTTAGTATAATAGACTTCGCTTAAAATAGAAAGGCATTTTTTGCATATATTTTACGACTTTTTTCGACTTTTTTTCGTCTTTATTTCTCCAATATAGCCGCAATATATTTCCCTGTATAAGAATCTGGATTCTTTGCGACCTCTTCCGGAGTACCACTTGCCACAACAGTTCCTCCGCGGTCTCCTCCTTCTGGTCCAATGTCAATAATATAGTCTGCCGTCTTAATCACATCCAGATTATGTTCGATTACAATTACTGTATTTCCATCCCCGGAAAGTCTGCGGAGAATCTCTGTTAATTTATGCACGTCTGCAAAATGAAGTCCTGTCGTAGGTTCATCCAAAATATATACCGTTTTTCCGGTACTGCGTTTGCTAAGTTCTGTCGCAAGTTTAATTCTCTGTGCCTCGCCACCTGAAAGCTCTGTAGAAGGCTGTCCCAAACGAATATACGACAATCCGACATCTCTCAACGTCTCCATCTTTCTTCGAATACTTGGCACGTTTTCGAAGAAATCTACCGCTTCTTCCACTGTCATATTCAATACATCATAAATATTTTTCCCTTTATAGCGTACTTCCAGAGTCTCACGATTGTAACGCTTTCCACCACAGACCTCACATGGAACATAAACATCCGGAAGAAAATGCATCTCGATTTTCAGGATTCCGTCTCCTGCACATGCTTCGCAACGTCCCCCTTTAACATTAAAGCTAAACCGTCCTTTCTTGTATCCACGTGCTTTTGCATCCGGCGTTCCTGCAAACAAATCTCGGATCAAATCAAACACGCCTGTATAAGTGGCAGGATTTGACCGTGGCGTCCTTCCGATTGGTGACTGGTCGATATTAATCACTTTGTCAACCTGCTCTAGCCCTTCTATTCTCTTATGTTTTCCAGGGATTGTTCTTGCCCGGTTCAAGTCTCTTGCAAGTCTTTTATATAAAATCTGATTCACAAGAGAACTTTTCCCCGATCCAGACACTCCCGTTACACAAGTCATAACTCCCAAAGGGAATTTTACATCAATGTTCTTGAGATTATTCTCTTGTGCACCGACTACCTTCAGATAACCTGTCGGCTTCTTTCTTTCTGTCGGAACCGGAATCCTGATTTTTCCACTCAAATACGCTCCTGTGACAGAATTTGGATTTTTCATAATTTCCTGTGCATTTCCCACAGCAACAACCTGACCGCCATGTTCTCCTGCCCCCGGACCGATATCTACTATATAATCCGCTGCCAGCATCGTATCTTCATCATGTTCTACTACAATCAATGAATTTCCAAGATCACGCAAATGGTTCAGCGTCGCAAGAAGTTTATCATTATCTCTTTGATGAAGTCCGATACTCGGCTCATCCAGAATATATGCAACTCCGACCAGACCTGATCCAATCTGTGTTGCAAGTCGAATTCTCTGTGCTTCTCCACCGGAAAGTGTTCCTGTCGCACGCGCAAGCGTCAGATAATCCAGACCGACATCCATCAAAAAACTGATTCTTGCTTTGATCTCTTTCAGAATCTGATTACCAATCAACTGCTGTGTCTCTGTCAATTGAAGTTCATCTAAAAATTTCTGAAGACGTTCTATAGAAAGTGTTGTCACTTCTGAAATATTCTTATCTCCAACTGTTACAGCTAAAGCCCCCGGCTTCAAGCGCTGTCCTTTACAGGCTGAACATGGTGTAATATTCATAAATGTCTCATATTCTGCTTTCATCGTCTGAGAACCTGTCTCACGGTAACGACGTTCCACATTCTTGATCAATCCTTCAAATGCAACCGGATAAATCCCTTCGCCTCTCTGACCTTTATAATAAACCTTCACTTCTTTTCCATCTGTTCCATAAATCAAAACATCATGGATTTCTTTCGGATAGTCCTCAAAAGGGGTATCCAGATCAAAATGATATTCTTTACACAGTGCATCCAGAATTGCACGTGTGAAGCTGCTCTTGTCTGTACAGGACTGCCATCCTAAAACTGCAATCGCACCTTGATTAATAGACAACGACGGATCCGGAATCATCAGTTCTTCTGAAAATTCCATTTTGTATCCAAGTCCAAAACATTCCGGGCAAGCACCAAATGGATTGTTAAAAGAAAAACTGCGTGGTTCAATCTCATCAATACTGATCTCACAGACAGGACAGGAAAAACTCTGACTGAAATTCAGAGGTTCTCCATCGATCACATCAACAACAAGCAGACCTTCTGCGAGCTCAAGTACATTTTCGACAGAGTCTGTCAGTCGTTTTTCAATTCCAGGTTTTACTACAAGACGATCTACAATAATCTCAATATTATGCTTGATATTCTTATCTAATGTAATTTCTTCTGAAAGTTCATACATATTGCCATCCACACGAACACGAACATATCCACTCTTTTTTGCACGTTCGAAAAGCTTTGCATGTGTTCCTTTTCTTCCACGTACAACAGGTGCCAAAAGCTGTATCTTCGTTCTCTCCGGAAGCGCCACCATCTGATCTACCGACTGTTTTGCAATCTCACGACCACATTTCGGGCAATGCGGAATTCCAACTCTCGCATATAATAATCGAAAATAATCATAAATCTCCGTAACAGTTCCAACTGTGGAACGTGGATTGTGATTCGTTGATTTCTGATCGATAGAAATTGCAGGTGAAAGCCCTTCGATACTTTCTACATCCGGTTTCTCCATCTGACCAAGAAACTGTCTTGCATAGGAAGACAGTGATTCCATATAACGTCTCTGTCCTTCTGCATAAATTGTATCAAATGCAAGGGAAGATTTTCCAGAACCGCTAAGTCCCGTCAAAACAACCAGTTCATTTCTTGGGATATCTACATCTATATTCTTCAGGTTATTTTCATTCGCGCCTCGTATCTTAATGTACTGTCTGGCGTCCATTTTCTTACCCATTTTGTAATCTCCTATTCCATATCATTGAGCATCTTTTTTAATTCAACAAGCTTATCACGAAGCTCTGCCGCTGCCTCAAAGTTCAATTCCGCTGCTGCCTTCTTCATCTGTTTCGTCAGATCCGCGATCAGTTTCTCCAGTTCTTTCTGGCTCATGGACTCCGGATCTTTTTCAAGCCGCATCTCTTCTGCCGCAACCTTTTTAGAGATACTGATCAGATCACGCACTGACTTCTGAATCGTCTTCGGCGTGATTCCATGCTTTTCATTGTATCTCATCTGAATCTCACGACGACGCTGTGTCTCATCGATTGCCAGCTGCATTGATTCTGTAATCTTATCTGCATACATGATTACATGTCCTTCTGCATTACGCGCTGCACGACCGATTGTCTGAATCAGCGAAGTCTCTGAACGAAGGAATCCTTCTTTATCTGCATCAAGGATTGCAACAAGAGTGATTTCCGGAATATCAAGTCCTTCTCTCAAGAGGTTGATTCCAACCAACACATCAAACACATCCAGACGCATATCTCGGATGATCTCCGTACGTTCAAGTGTATCAATATCCGAATGAAGATATTTTACACGGATTCCTACTTCACGCATATAATCTGTCAAATCTTCTGCCATGCGCTTTGTCAGCGTTGTGACAAGGACTTTATTCTTCTTACTGATCTCTTTGTTCACTTCACCGATCAGATCATCAATCTGTCCTTCTACCGGTCGCACTTCAACTTCCGGATCAAGAAGTCCTGTCGGGCGGATTACCTGTTCTGCTCGAAGAAGTTCATGATCCTTCTCATATTCTCCCGGTGTCGCAGATACAAACATCACCTGATTGATCTTACTTTCAAACTCATCAAAGTTAAGTGGACGGTTATCCTTCGCAGATGGCAGGCGGAATCCATAATCTACCAATGTCTGCTTTCTCGACTGGTCTCCGTGATACATTCCACCAATCTGCGGGATTGTCTTATGTGACTCATCAATCATCATAATAAAATCATCCGGGAAATAATCGATCAATGTATACGGAGCCTGTCCCGGTCGAAGCCCTGCCAAGTGTCTGGAGTAATTCTCAATTCCGGAACAAAATCCAGTCTCCTTAAGCATCTCAATATCAAAATTCGTTCGCTCCGCAATACGCTGTGCCTCTAAAAGCTTGTCATTTCTCTTAAACTCTTTGACACGTTCTTCTAATTCTTCTTCAATATCTGCCACCGCACGTTTGATATTCTCACGGTCAACCACGTAATGAGATGCCGGAAAGATTGCTACATGTTTCAGTTCGTCCTTCACTTCTCCTGTCAAAATATCAATCTCTGAGATCCTGTCTATCTCGTCTCCAAAGAATTCCACACGAATCGCTGTGTCACTCTCATATGCCGGAATGATTTCCAAAACATCTCCACGCACACGAAATGTACCACGGTGGAAATCCATATCATTACGATCATACTGGATCTCAATCAGCTTTGCCATTACTTCATCACGATCTTTTATCATACCAGGACGCAAAGAAACTACCATGTTCTGGTAATCTACCGGGTTACCCAGCCCATAGATACAAGATACACTGGCAACAATGATCACATCTCGCCTCTCCATCAGTGACATAGTTGCGGAAAGTCGAAGCTTATCGATCTCATCATTGATGGATGAATCCTTGGCAATGTATGTGTCCGAAGATGGAACATATGCTTCCGGCTGATAATAGTCGTAGTAGGAGACAAAATATTCCACTGCGTTATCGGGGAACATCTCCTTGAACTCTCCGTATAACTGAGCTGCAAGTGTTTTATTATGAGCGATGACAAGCGTCGGCTTCTGTAATTGCTGAATCACATTTGCCATTGTAAAAGTTTTTCCAGAACCCGTAACCCCTAGTAAAGTCTGGCATTGATTGCCTTCCTTGAACCCTTTCACAAGCTCTGCAATCGCCTGTGGCTGGTCTCCGGTTGGCTCGTATGGGGCTTTTAATTTGAACTCATTCATGGTAAATTCCTCCATTTGTGACTTTTACTATGATCATTATCAGCCAAAAATTCGTATCCAGATTCGTAACGAAAAGCTCATTTTTATAGTGAATAGATGTGTTTCTCACCTCGTTACGAATAAAAGTCACAAAACTAATATTTGTAGATAAAACAGCAATCGGAAATACTGAAAATACTAACCTCCGGTCCTGTCATATTTTTACTGTTTGTTCTTGTAACAGTCCCTATTATATCAGACATTTTTTTGAAAGTATATAGATGAAGGTAAGAAAAAAGTACAAATGTTCGATTCTTATTTGTACTTTTCTCTCTTACTACTATTCTATTTTTTATCATGCTGCGTTGAAATATTCCTTCAGGATTAAGTCTATTTCAATCACTTCTGAATAATCATAATACTGATCTTTCCGCTCTTTTGGAATAACTTCTTC
>ERZ1026903.360-NODE-360-length-22445-cov-16.120858_pt1 | contig 22445 bp, 14 predicted proteins | sample MGYA00380180_ERZ1026903 | MGnify/ENA primary metagenome ERZ1026903 (study PRJEB33269, sample SAMEA4719816) | human gut metagenome | biome: human-associated habitat; feature: organic feature; material: feces | place: Cameroon | collected 2013-10 ... | reverse complement strand
GATGTTGAGCCTTCGTTTCCGAATACATACGTTTTACTTTCCATATTATCCTGAATCTTTTGTTAAACACTAAATTATAATTCTCACTTTGTAACGTTACGAGCACAAAGATACGAATAATATGGATGAGGATTGATAAACTCGTAAAAGATTGTATAAGCGTGTGACGAGCAGAGATTTATGGTTACGGAAAAGGTCGTAAATATACAGGAGGGTCGATTGGGTCTCTCCTATATATATATAATGTGTAGCGATTACTAAAGGTGGATGCCGTACTTTCGTGATAGCTTGCGGAAGAAAGCCTTCTTGTTGGCAAAGTATCGGATAAGCGACTTATTCCACTTCTTTTCGTGCCCGAACTGGTCATGGATGCCTTCGGGTATCTTACCATCGTGTACATACTTCTCAAAAGATGAGATAGACTTGCCCATTTCGTGAGCACACCAGCCCTTGTTGGCTTGGGTATCATTCATCATGGCAGTAAGGAGTGCCACCAGTTCCAAGTCTTCTTCCGACAGACCGCAAGGGATAGGCTTTCCTTCCGCTTGGGCTACTGCTGATTCATGCGCCTTATCAGCGAGAGCACGAAGTCCAGCTTCGATGATGCTGTAATTTACTAATTGCGACATAAGCGTATATAATTAATATGAGTGTAATCAGGAACATATCACAATAATACATGTTGTTTGTGATAATGACAGAGCCGAACATGATGTGAATCACGTTGACTCCTGCCGTATAGAGAATCGGTATTCTCCACTCTACACACAATCTGTGCAACACCTGACCTTTCCAAAGGGAAATCGGGTAGAGTATGTAAGTGATGAAATAAAAGAACCAGACTGGTTCCTCATTCTCTTCATACCACAGTGTAATCTCCATCTTATTGTCATAGAACTGAGATACACCATACCATCGCATAAGCATTACCCAAATAGGTACATACTTGAAATAGAGCAAGTCTGTCTTAATCTTGCTACGTTCAGGGAGTAACTTTGTTATCTCACCAAACAATTTCTTGACCCGTCGGTCTTCGTCTTCATCTTGTTTCATAAGCTTTTGTATTTTAAGTTTAATGATTGCGTCTTCTATTGTTGATTTAACTATCTGATATTCGGATAGTTCTTAGATGCTGCAAAGTTACGAAAACATACCGGAATAATCACGTTTCGGATTGATTTTAAAAGTTAAACTTTATAAAAACTTACAAATTGTTAGATTTCCACAGGAAAAAGAGGTAAAAAGTTTCAGATTGGAAACAATTATCCCCCGAAAGCCTAGAACTTTCAGGGGATAGTCATATATCTATTACTTCTCAGCCTTCGCCTTCTGGTTAGCCGCAACTACCTTGTTAGCCTTCTCCAGCACGGCAAGAATATTCTTTCTCAACTCTCTGATTCTCTTCATATCCTCAGCGTTGTAGGCATCCTTGCCATCATCCAAGAAACCTTTCTTCAACTCGGAAATCTCCTGCTTATCAAGGGAAATCTCGTCAATGGCATCAATGGCTGCCTTGTTGATATTATAGTAGCCATCACTCTGACTAGGAGCCGTATCTACCAAGAGGTCGTAGGAAGTCTTGAATCCGTTCAGTTTGGTGTAGAGTTGTTTCAGCTTCAAATCCTCGAAATCATCCTTCGGAGTAGCGTGAGCCTTATATATATCCTCGGCATTCAACTTATGAGGTCTGTACTCTTCCCCACTCTCCTCAGCACGTTCCTTCTTCTTGTCTTCCTCATACTTCTTCACCTTCACATCATCCTGCTTATACTGCTTGTATTCCTCAGAGCCGTAGAACCGCTCCAGCATAGAGTAATCGCCATCCACCTTGGCTTGTTTCTTCAACTTGCTCAGGGTATTGGCTGCACGGTCGTGGTTCTCCTTCATATTCCAGAACTCATCGCCTTGTTTCTTAGTCACTGGTCTATCATCAGGATTGCTTACGAACTTGCTGAATAATGGAATATCAGCCACCTTGATTTCCTTCGGGTCGTTGAGTGACTTGGTAAGCAAACCGAGCACCTGACTGCCCATGGTGTAAGCACCACCGAGATAAGAGGACAATACATGGTCAACCACGGCAGGGTTATTCAGATTATACCTTGGGTCACCAAAGGCATCTATGCTGTTCTGCTGCACATCAGGATAGTCGTTTCCGATTGAGTTAACCATCTTGGATGCACGAACCAACCAATCAGGAGTGCCCACGTATGCCTTGGTGAAGTTCGGGTCATACTTATTATACTCTGAATCCTTGAATAATGGCTTGCCAGTGAAGTCAACATTGAAAGCCAACTCAAAGACTGGACGGATAGCATTCGGCATCAGACTGACTGCAATATTTCCATCATATCCAGTTGGGTCAAGCGGAAGCATATCCACTACCTGACCGAGCAAATCTTCACCATACTGGCTCCAACTCTCCTCAGCCAACTCGCCACCCATCATCTTGGATGCAATCATATCTCCTATTCCATAGAAGGCACGGAACTCCTGAGCGAGCGGAATCTTCACGTACTCATGTGTGAACGGAACCCACATGATAAGGTTGTTTCGTCTATCCCACTTGGTGAACTGCCAGTACTTATCCTTATCATCATCACCGCCCAACAGACTCATCAGGGCAGCGTTAACGATAGGAACCAGTACACCACTCGCCAACCACGATGCAGTAACAGCCGTGAACTTGAAAGGATGATGCTTAGCAAGCGCACCCAAGGTCTGCAAACTCTGTACTGCTGGGTTGATGAAGAGATAGAGATTTCTAACCATCTGCCAGCCGTATTCGCCAGTTCCCTTGCGGTTGAAGTTCAGGGTAACGTCCTTAGCATCATTCACAGCCTCATCAATAGAACGTCCATACTGAATAGAAGTCATGTAAACCGCAAATCGGTTGCTATCCTCAATCGCTCTGTTCAGGAACTCAATGCCATCCATGATGGTGTGCCCTACCTTCACTGGGTTAGCCTTCCATCTATCCAAATCCTTCAAGTCATTCTTGAATTTCTTCTTCAAGTCTTCCACATCAAGCGAAGAGACAAAGCCAGTCTCGCCACCATTCATCATGAAGTCATAGAACATCTGTTCCTTTGGAGTAGCATTTCCGTGGCTTACCTTCTCTCTCAACTTGCCGTTCTGATAGTCTCTCAGCATGAATCCGAGATTCCAAGAGGTAGCCAGATTCTTTCTGAGCAGATAGTTATATTTAGCATCCTCACGAATAGCGGTAGATGCAAGCGTCATGGTCAGGTCTCGGAAGTAGTTGGAAGGGATGAAGAGAGGTGAAAGACTGGTGTAGGCAGCAGCCATCTTTCTGCCCAACCAAGCAGCAGCCCTATCCAGTTTGCCGCTCTGAATCTCTCTTACTCGGTGTGCTCTGGTGTTGTTCATCGCCTGAGCCAACTGCGGGTCTCCATTCACGTAGATAACGTATTCCTCGCCATCCTTCATCACTCGCACCTCATGTTCTCTCTCCTCGCTATGGGTCTGAGGATAGGCAATGTTCAAGCCGTCTCGCTGCTGGGTAGCATCGCCAGTCTGAGCCATCTGCTCCATCTTCTTCTCGAAAGCATCAATAGCAGCCTTCACCTGATTGCTGTTCATCTGAGAAGTAATCTGAGGTGTAGCAGGAATCCACTCTTCGTTGCCGTTGGCATCCGTACTCTTCACATACCAAGCCTTGCTCAGGGTGAGCAGGGAAGTTGGATGATTCTGAGCCAAGAGCATCAGGTGTTGTTTCACCCAGTTCTTGTTGTTCAGCAGGATTCCACTCTCTGCCATGTTCTCGATGTAGGCGATAGGGTCATCAGCGATAGAGGTTCGTCCGTGTGCCGTCTTCAAAGTCTGATTGAAAGCACCCTTGCCGCCACCTACATAGTCCCATACTTGGTCGGCAGTAGTGCCATCCCAGCCACGGAGAGGAATATAATGGCTATACATATCACGCACATACAGATAAGCATCCTTGCTCATCATGCCAGCCTTATAGCCGTCACGGAGAATCTTCTTGGTAGCCGCATTCGTAGCATTCCAGAGGTCTTGCACCTCAGCAACATGCTTACTCTCAATATTCCTTACCAGTTTGTGGGCAGCTTCCTCAAAGTCTGAGCCTTCAAAGAGTGCAGACAAGCCTGAGTAATCGTAGGCGATACCATTCTTATCATAGCGATAATCCATATAGGATGGAGAGTATTTCGCCCTGAGCGCATTATCTCTCTGTCTCCAAGTAGTGAAATCTACTCTACCTAACTCTAGGTCGCTATCATTGATAATACGGTTCATATCACCCTTATAAGCCTTGTATGCTGCACTTCTCTGAGCCACGTCCTCATAGTCAGCTTCCAAAGACTTCTTGAATGCCATCTGGGCATCACGCTCCAAGCCATGCTTAGCCATCATGTAGATACGAACATTATCATAGCTATCACCCAATACCTTCTTCATCTGGTGATAAGCCTTTCTCAATGGCTGTAAGAACTCATTGTTGTATTCCTCAAACTCGTTCTTGCCCTTGCCATGACTGCGGTTCTCGGCAGTATAGGCATCCTCTGCCATGTTCAGGCGGTCAACACCCACTTCCTTCATGATAGCCTCCTGAGCCTTGCGGATAGCCAGCATACTATCTTGGAAGGCGATACGTTTCAGCACGGAACCACGCTGCAACTCTCGGTTGAACTCTCCAAGGGCAGTATCATCACTCAGAAGATGCTGCTCGTAGGTTGGAGCTGTCTTCCACAAAGCCATCTGCTTGCGGTACTCGTCCACTCTTCTCAGGAAATCAACCGCACTCTCGCCAGCGTTGCGTTGTGGGATGGTTGGTCGCTGGGCATCCTTTGGCAGATTATTATCCTTCTTCCACTGGTTCAGGTCGTGTTCAAACTGGTCGTAGCGCAAGGAGAATCGGGTATTACCCACGATATTGGCATTGTTCTCATCGAATATCACGTAGTTGTAATCGCCTTCCTCAGCACCGCCATGAATCATACCAGCAGGGTACTTGATGCCGACAAAACCAATTTCACCCAAAGCCCTTGATGCTAATTCTGCACCATACGAAGGTCTTTCACGGTTAAAGAAATCTTCCAAAGCATGATAAAGTTCTTCACCTTTCAATGTAGGAAGTTTCTGCATGCCATTTTCAGGCGATTCCAATTTCATTTGGATAATACGCTCAATCCTATCTATATCATATCTCGCTCCAGCATCATTGAAATACTCGTTTTCATTGAATCCATTATGGGTAATTTCCCATAGTCTGTACCATTTTTCCAATGGGAAGTTTTGAGATTCATTCCATCCAAGGTAGTTTTCACCATTATCATCAGGAATATCAACATCATAACGGTTAGCATTTCCCTGAGTCAGATAGTCTTCATCAAGGGAATCAATCCATTTCAAACCTTCCTTATACTCTGCAAGTCTATCCTTCAAGTTCTGCTCATATTCTGTTCCCTTCTCTCTATCCTTCAAGTTTTCAAGGGTACGCTGAATATCGTTGGCATCAGCACCGACACGTTTCTTAGCAAACTCCTTGGCACTTGCCACACTACCGCCAGTGGCAAATCCCTCAATACCTTGAATAACGTGCTGAATCTCGTGATTCAAAATACTATTCATATACTTCAACTCGTCAGCATGAATGGTAATGGTATTGGTCTTTGAATTATATTCACCATTTGAAGGCATATCGTTCATAATGGCATCCGTATCAATACGCACATCTTTCAACTGAGGATAAGCCTTAAATAATTCAGGTGCATCAATCACCTTAGATAGTTTGCCGCCATTCCAGAGCATATCATCCTCGTAACGCTTAACGATTTGTCCACCACCTACATCTATTGTGTCCTTTATCTTGACATCAGGCATTTCGTATCTCCACTTGCCATCAGCACCACGCTCCCAGCCAGTAGCCATCTTGATAGCCTTGGCATCCTTCTTCTCCTCTTCCATCTTGCGAGCAACGGAGAGATTATCCATACGAGCAGTACGCTCCTCTGCCTTGTCAGCAGCAGCCGCACCACGCTCGCCAGCGAGAGAGAAACGAATGTCATTCTTGCGAGAATTGAAACGCTTTGAAGGAGGTATCACGTTGCCTTTATTATCGTAAGTTATGAGGTCATTCAACTTACGATTATTCTTGGCATTCTTATATCTGTATTCCTTGCCATCATCAAAGCCGAACTCATTAGCATCATTGCCATCCCACCATAATTGATTTGCAGGAACTTCGTCTTCGATGACACGATATTTTCCTTCCAATCTATGGTCACCGTGCATTTCAGCATACTTCTTTGAAGGAGTAACCCAGTCACCATTACGCAACTTGCCTTCCTTTACAGAAGTAGGAACGGCACGATAAACCTTAACCTTAACATCTTTCTCACCATTCTTAATGGCATCAATAGCTGTATTGATGGCTTTTACAGATTCCAATCCATGAGGAGTGTTCTGCGAATAACGCTCAGGGTGAGAGAAGTAATCATCTGGCTGCAAGTTATAACCTAAGGCAATATCCTCCAAGTTTACATCAGGAGCGTTATCAATATCTGCTCTTCTTTCCTCATCAGACTCATATTGAGGATTTGAAGGAGCAGCCCACGCTCCCTGACCTTGGTAATCGCTATCTGCATCATCATAGCCCTTGCGTCTAGCTGATTCATCAAGCATTTCTCTTGCTGTTGATTCATCTTTATTAGCAATAGCATCCATGTAACGCTTATCAAGTTCATCAGTTGGAATCAGAGAAAGTTCTTCCAGATGTTTCTGTCTCTTCTCTTCCTCTTCCTGCGCTCTTTTTCTTGCAGCTTCCATAGCATTGCGCTCTGCTTCAACCTGCTTTATTCGTTCCTCAATCATCGCATCAAGGTCACCGAAGTTCTCCTTCAATGCTTCATTTATAGGTTTGGTGTACTTAATTATATCCTTAAATGAGGAAATCTTGTCTTCGTTTACCTGCAACAAATATCGTTTGATGTTTGCTCTGGCACGTGCCGCCTCAGCAGTAGAACCTCGCTCAACTGCATTCGCATACATAGCAACATCATCCTCATTTACCCCAAACTTTTCTGCAACACTCTTAATCTTCTCATCCTTCAAAGAGAAACGAGGTTCTGCTACCGCCTTAATCTGTCTATCCAAGTCTTTGTACTTATTAAACAGACTATCCAAATCATCCTGATACTTCTCGAAAGATTTACTTCTCAAATCTTCCCAATCATCATCAGGAATCTCATATTCCTCTGTCATTTTGTGCTTATCCATATACTCCTTCATCAGTTGCTTGTGGTATTCAGCACGCTCTTTGCTCTTCGAGTTATAGGAATCCTCTGTTTCCTTCCGTTCCTTCTTCAATCCTGCAACCTTTTCTCTGTTAGCCTCACGATGCTTGAAAGCCTTGTATCTATCCTCATAAGTAACAGACGATAGTCCACCCTGCTTGTATTCGTGATACTCAGCACCACTTTCATTGTCGGCATTCTTGTTTGTCACCACATCAGGAGCATTGAACTCGCTAGGAACATAACCCTTCACCTCATTCACTTGGTCAGCAAAAGGTCGGTCAAGGTCAAAGAGTTTGTAGTTACCCCAAGCATCCTTATACACATAATCCAATTCATTGTGAACTGCCTTGTTATAGAATCGTCTCCATCGGTCAGCCAACACTTTCTTCTCGTAATACTCAGGAGATTTTGAAGGATTGCTCATATCCACCAGAGCATACTGAGCATACTTGTTAGGACGGAGTTTGGAAGCATATTCATAAGCATCCTCAGCCGCTTTTCTCTGCTCCTCATTCTTGATAGAGAACTTCAAAGAAGGATGATTCAAGAACTCCTCGAAAGTTTTTGGCTCCTCAACATCAACTTTTTCGCCATTTTTCTTGGTAGTTTCAAAAGAATTGATTATATTTGCAGCAGATTTAAGCTCTTCATCTGTTATTGTGGTTCCAGAATGGTTCTGGAGTGCCTCGATAAAGTGAAGGGCTTTTTCTTTGTCTATATTTGTGGCTTTTCCTTGATTAAACCAATTTATGACACCTCTTGCATCCTTCGGGAACAATGTAACTATCTTATTCACTTTCAAGACAACACCACCTTTTCTATTTTGATTCTCTGTCTGTATAGCTACAATAAAGTTCCTATCCTCTTTCTTTATCTCTGTTAATATAACCTGACCATCATTACGCCCATTTGTATTGTCAAACACAGAAATTGGGTTTGCAATAGCCATAGGAAGGTCTTTAACATCAGTTGCATCAAAAGGATGCTCATGTACATATCCTTGTTTTGATTTGCGCATCAGTTTATCAAAGTCCAGTTCTATTTCTGCATCAGCAATTCCACCAGCCTTTAAAAAGGAACTAGAGCGACCCAATCGAAGAATCTTATCCTTTTGGTTAGGATTCTTCAATAACTCATCTAACCTCTGATTGAAAGCACCATTTACCTTCTTCAACGAAAACTTAGTGTTACCAACTATCTTTGCATCATCCTCATTAAATATCACATAGTTCAAGTCACCTTTTTTCGCTCCACCCCATATCGTACCAGCATAATACTTGATACCTATAAAGCCGAGTGAAGATAGGAAGTTGCTAGATGCCACAAAACTGTCACGTTCCTCAAACTTTGTTCCATTCAACGCATAATACAACAGACCATTGTAAACATCACCAAAGTTTTTGTCAAGTGAGTAACCATTGCGTACCAACCTATCAACATCAACACCTAGTTTCTCCAAACCTTCACGAACAATCTTCTTTTGCTCCTTCTTCATTGGTTTGTTCCAATCAAGGTAATTGTTGCCTGTATCATCAGGTATCTCTACCTCGTATCTGTTAGCCTTGGCACGTTTCAAAGAAGGAATATCTTCCTCTGTCAAGCCCTCAAACAAAGACTTCAACTTATCGAAATCAGCCAACTCCTTCTGTGCTGCATTTTGTTTCCACTCTGGCTTAGTCTCGTCATTGACGATATTCTCATCCTCCTTGATAAGTTCATCCATTCTGTTAAAAGTTTCCTTCTTTGCCTTAGCGAAAGAACTTCTCACAGCATTATCAATGAATCGACCGAACCAATTATCACCATTCTTGATAGCCTTGAAAGCCTTTGGAGTCTTTATCTTTTTTACCTTAGCTTTCAGAGCATAGGATGCACCGATTTTAGCCGATTTAGTCACGTAAATACCATGACCGAAAGTTTCTGAGCCAGCACCTTCATAGGCATGTGAAGTATCAAAGCGGTCAAAGTTCGCTCCTGTTCCGTGATAAGTCTTCAACGAGAACTTTGTGTGCTCGGTGATTTTCATATCCTCAGGCTTGAAGATAACATAGTTGGTATCATTTTCCTCTGCACCACCAAAGTTACGACCAGCCTTATACTTGATGCCAGTATAGCCAAGAGAAGAGAGAAGTTTGCTTGCAGACTTATCATCATTGAAGGTTGCATCATCCGTAACACTTCTCATTGAGATAGTCTTATAGAAATTGTCAAAGGTTCTATCCTTCTTCAAGTCCTTAATATCGTAGCTACGCAAAGAAGGTAGTGCTTTAGCTACCTTATCTATCAGTTCATCAGTTATAGGAGCATCCCAATCCAGATAGTTGCCGCCATTATCATCAGGTATATCCACCTCATAGAGATTCCCCTTATACTTTTTAACACGGATATTTCTAGGAGCAAGTATGAGTTCTGCTGCATCTACTTTGTTCTGATAACCACTCCTTACACTACCATAAGTACCTTTAAGAAGGTCTTTAAAATAAGCGTAATCACCTTTTCGCAATATGCTTTTAGCTTCTGATACACCATATTTTTCAAGATTATACAAGAAATCATCAAGAATGTTTGCGTTATCTCTCCCTACCTTATCCAACAAAACAGAGCGCAAATCATCCTCAGACACGTCCTTGCCATTATAGACGTAAGTAGGCTTTTTACGTGTAAGCTCTACATAGCTTTTACCAATCTTCTTGGAAGATGTTACATAGCCACCCCATCCGAATGCTTGTGAGCCAGCACCCTCGCCCATGTGGTCGAAGTCAAACTCATTGAAGTCAGCACCGCTACCATGATAAACCTTCAACGAGAACTTAGGAGCAGCAGCTATCTCCTGATTAATGCTGTTCACAACATCATCAGTAACAATATCGCCCTCCTGAATCTGCTGAGGTTCACGACCAGCCTTGCTTACCAAATCCGCTTGCTCTGCTCTGGTCAATATACGGTTCACCTTCATCGCACCAGTAATCACCCAAGGGTCAGTCTCAGGGTTCGGGTTGGTACGATACATATAGTAGCCATCAGTTGGCAGATGTTTCAAGCCAGCCAATGAATGCTGATACTTGCCCGATGGATTGATACCCTCTTGGCGAGCTTCCTCCTGATAATCTACATCAGCAGCATACTCCACCTCAGCGAAGACGAAGTTCTTAGGGAAGAGAGTCTTGTTTCCATCTGCATCCTTGCGGTTGAACTGAATAGCGTAAGGTACGACACCCAAGTGCCAGCCTGGTCTATAGGCTAGCTTACCGCTACCGCCTTGTGTTCCCTTGCCGCCCTGCTTAACCTGAGGTCTGCCAGTCTTGCTTTCTCCTGCAATAGGAGCAGCATCAGCATCGAGCCATACACCCACTGGGGTTTCTGCACCATTTGGGTTCGCTACCATAGGTGGATAGAGTTTGCCATCCTTCAACACGAACACCTTGTAACCGATACCCTTCTTCTTTGGCTCGGGCTTCTGACGGAGAGAGAACGAAACATCTTCGCCAGTCTCGGAGTTCGTTATCTCGCCATTAGCAGTCTTCACGTAGGCTTGTTCGATAGAACGGATAATGTTCTTGGTCACATCGCTATACTCTGTACCATAGAATGCCAACTTAATCTTCTGCAATATCTCATGGATAGCGGCGAGCAGAGGATGAGACATCTTCATAGCGAGAGTGTGAGCCAAGTTGAGGTCACGAATCATTTCGCCTACTGCATCAGCCACAACCTCCTCAGCGTAGTAGTCTCTAGCACGTCCAGAGAATCCTGCATCGGAATATCTCTGCATGGTTTCGTCCACCGCCTTGTCGAAGGCATCAGAGCCATAGGTATCAAGCACAAGCTGGGTCAACTCATTGTATGCAGCAGGGTTCAGGTTCTTAATTTGGTGAGTCATTTCGTGACCGAAGATAAACTGAGCACCTTCCGTTATAGAAGAGTCAAGAGTGATAAAGATGGTACGATGAACGTTGCCATCTGCATCCGTAGTCTCCTGAATCCAGCCGTTACCAAGTTTATCTGAGTACTGCCATTGAATGTCAGCACCCATCATCTTAGCCAGTCTCTCGAAAGCCTTGCGAGTCTTCTGCCCTACGATGTTATCCACGACATTCATATCATCCACCTTATTCTTCTCAACGTCAGCAGCACGCTCGGCAGTTGTCTGCTGTGTGCCATTCTCCTTAGCAGAGAAAGGAAGGTCAGATTCATCACGCTGCTCACCAAGAGGAGCATCATCAGTTGCATCCTCAGGAACATTTATATTATCATTTATATTGTCATTTATCTTCTCATTATCCGTTTCATTATCCAAATCATTAGATTCATTAGATAATTCATTATCCAACTTCTCCTCAGACTTCGCCTCTGACTCAGCCTTTTCATCCGACTTCGCCTTCAACTCAGCCTCCTGCTCAGCCTTTTGCTGCTCAGCGTAGGCAGCGTTCTCCTGAGCACGTTTCTGCTCTTCAAGTATGTTCTCTGCCTGAGCAATGCGAATATTCTCAACAAAGTTTCTTGCTTCCGATGCCTTGAAACCGCTATTGAGCACACCGATAAGAGCGTTACGAATATCCTGAGTATCGAGTGATTCAAGGTTGGATGGACGATTCTCCCACAGACTATGAACGAGCGCATCAATGGTAGTTCCCTTGCCATCAGCAGCGAGCAACTGGGTCTTGGCAAAGTCTTCTCTGCTCAATCCAGTTTCCTGCTTAACACCCTTACTTGTCTCTGTTCCCTCATAGTTGAGAGAGTGAGCACCGAGGTTACTAGCCACATACTCCTCAGCAGTAAGCGGAATGGTATCAGTAACATCAATACCAGTGCCATCATACAGACGATGCAGCAGATTTCCAACCGTCTCCTTATAGAGTTGAGCCACCGCCTCAGCATCATCCTTCACAGCACTCTTCAAGCGAGCGAACTTTCTTCTTGCCTTCTCAATGAGATTCTTTCTTCCCTCAGGAGTATCTTCCACCTTAGCCAGTTGTCGCTCGTTGTAGGCATCACGGATAGCAATAGCAGAGTCATAAGCCGCCTGAGCATCAGCAATCGCCTTCTCCTTGGCATCCTTAGCCGCCTTCTGCTCCACGAAAGTCTTACCCTTCACAGCCATATTGTTTGCCTTGTCAAGAGCCTTCTTTGCCTCAGATACCCAACTACTGATTACGCTATCAGCATCCTCACCAAACTGAGTATCATATAACTCAGCAGTCTGCTCGGCAGTCAGCTTCGAGAAGTCAGGATTGCCATCCTCCAGCATAGGCACGATGGTTCCATCTTCGAGAGTCATGACAGGAGTCTGCTCAGGAGCAGGAGTATTCTCCTCAGCAGTTGTATTATCACCACCTTGCACAGCACCATCAACAGAGAACGTTCCATCGCCATTGATTGTCACATTATCAGGAACTGGTGGGAGTTCATCATCCACTCCACTATTATCCTCTATCATTGAGGATTCAGGCATAGCTTGTTTGTATTCATCGAGCGACATAGAAGAGATTGTAGCCACATCTTCTTTATTCACAGCATGAGGAACGATTGTGCCATCACTCTTCAACTCAACTACCTTAGCTTTAGCACCAGTATCACGAATGAGGAACAATCTAGAGTCAGGATATTTGGTATTACCATCCTTATCGAGCACATCTACAAGCACCACGTTACCATCATCATTAAGAATCTGATTGAAATCAAATGAAGGTTGAGTCTGCTCAGTCTCCTGAGTCTGCTTGGCAGCACGTTCTTTTTCCATCTGCTCACGCTCAGCCTTGGCAGCTTCCAGTCTCTTCTGGTCTTCCAAGTCTTTCATCTGTTGCAAGTCAGCAAGCGAATAAGGATTCTCTACTACATTACCATCAATAGAGATAGCAGCAGTACCATCACCATAGTCAGCGAGCACTTCATAAGAATGTTCTGTTCCATCTGCATCAGTAACAGAGAACTGGGAGCCAACTTCAACGGTTCCGTCAATGATACCAGCAATCTCTTTGATAGCATTCTCCTTGGCATCAGCTACCGCCTGAGCCTTCACATCATCAGCAGGGAGTTCTTCACCCAGTTCAGCGAACATCAACGCATCAGCATGTTCCACACTATTGGTTGTCGGGTCATAGTAGAGAATCATATCATCGCTATTACTTACATCAATAGAGCCATCTTCGTGAGTAGCAATATTACCACTAATAATGTACACACCATAGTCTTCCAAGCCGCCAGATGCTTTGATGGTAGCATTGCGGACGGAACCACGACTTTGGTCTGTGTACATATCCACTCTCTGTTCTGCCTGATGTGCAGCGAGGTCAACCTTATCTTGTGCATCATCAACAACACCTTGGTATCGGGCAGAAGACAACTGGTAGTCATAGATAGCTTGGTCAAGTTTATCATCCTGCCCAGTCAGGGATTCCAGTTCCTCATCGCTCATGGCAGATAACTGCTGCTCTGAGATACCCAATGCTGCTGCAAGAGTCTTCATCTGGTCTTCCTGCTGAATCTGAATATCATGCTTGTCTGCATCATCTGCATCATGCCCCTCAGAATAAGCGTTGTCAATATCAGTTTGATGCTGCTCCTCAGGAGTTGTTGGCTCATTAGTAATCTCTCTTGCATTCATTTCAGCAGTCTTAGCAATATTGTAACCACGCATCTTCATCAGGTTCACACCATAGTTAACAGCAGCATTAATCTGCTCCTTACTCATGGTATCTCTCTGACGGAGGATGCCAGCCAGCACACTACCCATCTGCTCGTTGGTTGCGTTGTCAATCTTATCCTTGATGTCTGCCCAGTTATCACCCATCAGGTTCTCTGCATCACTATCAGCCACGTTCACCTTGTTGCGGAATCGGTAGTACTGGGCACGATTGTAGATACCCTTGACTGGTCGGGAGCCAGCACCCATCGCATACATGGAACCAACAGAGATAGCCATACCACCGATGATGTCGAGTTGTTGTTTAGCATCACCAAGGTCAGACAACTTGTTATCACCATCCAACACAGCATGAAGAGGAATAGCAATCTCCTCCTCCATCACTTCCTCAGCGAAACCATTGATACCGAACTTCTCCATCCACTTCTTGGAATTGGTGTACCAGCCACTCTTGCCGATATTCTTGAAGAACTCAGCCGAAACCTTCATACCATGATTCTCCATAAATCTGAGACCACCCTTCTTGACACCATAGTTGTGACCAAACAACTTCTCTGTGTAGTTCTCCACCATGGCAGAGGTCAGACCTTTATAGAGAGCAGTACCAATAGACTCACCACCCTCATGCAGAAGGTTTCCGTTTTCATCGAATGTACCAAACTTATAATTGCCCTGCTCATCCTGATACAGATTACCCAGATGTCGCTGCATGATGTCTGCTCCAGTCTTCAAAGCCTGTTCAGTTCCAGCCATGGCATACGAGCCGATAACATCACCAGCCACGATACCAGTGTTCTTCAAGATGGCAGCACTCACCTTGCCCATGCTACGCTTAGCAGCAAACTTCAAGGCTCCACGACTGATACCCTTTGTAATGCCACCATAGCCGCCAGTCAGGAAGAAATCAAACATAAATGGGAGAGACTGCCCTGCAATCTTCGTCCAGCGATAGATGTTACCCATCTTCTCGTCTTCAAGAGCCGCAGCAGCATCCGCACCCAGTTTACTCTTCAGGAGCATCTTATCCGAACCAGAGAGAGGAATGTTATTATCCATCTTTGTCTTGATACGCTCTATCTGCCCCATGTTAGCGAAGTCAGTCAAACCGAAATCCCATGTCTTGGCAGTAAAGGCGGTATTGTCAAGAGCCTTCAAGGCATCCTCCCCCCAGCTACTTGTAGGATATTGTTTCACCGCTTCCAGCGCACCAATCTGCTGGGTGACCAGAGAAAGAGAGGTTGCCAACTTATTCCTATAATCACTCTGCTCAGCAGTTCTTCCGTTACTTGCACCGATACTAGCACCATAAGAGAGCAAAGGATTTCCGTGTTGACGATTATCCTCAGCGATAAGAGCCTCAATCTCCTTCTTTCGGGCATAGGCATCCTCCAGTTTCTTGTCAAACTGCTTTTGAGCACCTTCCTCAGTAAGATAGGTTCCATTCTTATTGATGTTCTCCTGCAAGTCATAGTTACCATTCTTATCACGAACATCAAAGACGGATGGAATCTCACCAGCATTTACAGCATTGATATACTGCTCCCCCTGCTTATCCAACTGATTCTGATACTGAGCAGCATCATACTCGTTGTCGAACTCTACACCATCTGTTGTAGTATAGGTTCCAGTCTTGCCAGTTGTGGCATTATAGTTGAACTCATTCTTCTGTACATTCTGATTCTGCAAAGGATTCTTTAGACGTGGAGTAACCCTGCCACCATCGAACTTCTTTGCTTGCCCCAGTTTGGTCTGAATGTTTCGCTTTGCTTGTCTTACCGCATTATTAGCACTAGACAAGATTGCCGCAGTTCTAGCAGAGAAACGAGCACGGTCAGCAGCACTCATAGGAACACTACCGCCTTTTGCTCTTGATGAAGTCCTGCTTCGAGGTTCAAAGAGTGCAGAGTAAAAACGCTCATAAGTAGATGGAACATCAAAGTTCTGAGCCTTCAAGTTCTCATAGATAGCGTGTCTGTTATCCGCACCGCCCTTTCCGTCTCTTGTCAGAGCACTCTCAAACTTATTGTAATCATCAGGCACATCATAGTTCTGTGCTTTCAGATTCTTGTATAAAGTGTATAATGGTCTTTCTGCCATAATATATATATTTGTTTGTTACCAAATTCTTGTTACCAATTCTGTTACCACTTTACGCCAGTCTTCTTCTTGCCACCCTTGTTGGATGATGACGTATGGTTCTGTTTATGCTTACGCTGATAGGCAATCTTCTGAGCCTTCTTTCCTGCTGCTGTCTTAGGGGAGTAACCCATCTTCTTCACTTCCTTTGCCGCCTCAGCCATGCCCTCAGGGTCTTTTTCTATCAAATCCATATACTCATCAACCTCCCCAGAGTAAGAACCCTTTCTTGAACTGCCACTGCCCGACTTGTTGGCACGGATTCGACCAGTCGCAGCATTGATACGCTGGATAGCCTCCTGTGCTTGCCAGTGGGAAATCTGCCCATCAGCCAGAGCCTTCTTGATAGTCAAGACTGCTTTCTTGTAATCAGCATCAGTCTGATACTTCATCTTCGACAAGTCAAGTCTTCTGTTTCCTTGGTCAATTCTCTGCTGCCCTTGGTCAACCTTCATATTGTTGATGTCGTTCTGCATATCGTGATACCTCATCTGCTCAGCTAGAGTCAGGTTATTCTTCCGAGCTTCCTCATCAAGAGCAAGTGCCCTCTGATACCCAGCCAACCATGATGCCCGATTCTTCTCTCTCTGAGCATCCATATATGCCTTGCGTTTATTCACCGCCTTAGTCATATCCGACTCAGGATTGTGTACCACCTTGGCTCCCTTGGTAGCAAAGTAGATATTGCTGAGCGCACGGAGACCATCACCCAGAGCAGCGATACGAGCCTTGGTACGCTCCTTTTTCTCTCTGTTCGCCCTCTGCTCAGCCGTCTCCTGATGTTCAGGATTCAGTATCTTATACATGTCTGCATAAGACAACTGCTTAGGCTGAGGTTTCGGCTCCTCCTTCTTCACGATAGGTACGGATGGTTTATCCTCCTCATCACTAGAAGCACCCTGATTCACATCTACCCCATTGGCGATAGCTTGCTGAGTAGCGATAGTCTTCTCTCTAGTCGCCTTCATAGCATCATCGGTTGGAGTGGCAGCATTCATCTGGTCAACCTTCTTGCCAGCCGCATCCAGTTGTTGCTGAGTGAAGACAGGAGCCTGAGTCTGTGCCACCTTGTTGGCAGCATCCGCACCACTCTGCTGCTTGTTGAGTACACTCTGTGTAGTCTTCAAGCCATTGTTTGAACGTAACATATCTGATGCTTTCATAGGCTATGCTTTAATCTTCTTTGGTGCATTGTCACCAATCATGTTATTCAAATCACTCGCTACTTGCTGCTGGGTAGGCACAGCCCCCACCTTGGCATCCAACTTAGCCATATCTGTGCCAGTAGGCGATGCAACACTTGGTCTAGCCACTTTACTTTTACCAGAACCACTATCAAGCGATGCAGCGATGTTGGCAGCTGTTCCTGCCACTCCTGCAACCGCATTGGCAGTATCAACAGCCTTCTCAGCCTCCAAGCCCATCTGTTGGCTCTGCAACTGGTTCTTTCTGTTCATATACTGCTGCTCGATGTTATCCTTACGAGCATCATTGGCAGCAACAATCTGTGACGTAGTATCGGCAAGAGTCTTGTTGTTTGCCTCCTTAACCGCAGTAGTGGAATCTTCTGTACCACCCATCACCGCCTGTCTGCCCTTAGCAGCCTTGTTTCTGTTCTTAATCTGCTCCTGCATCTGAGTGAGCAATCGTACGGTATCGGCACGTTTGGTAGGGTCTTCGTTATACTTCCTATCATACCATGCCTGATTTTCTTTCTGCTGCTGATCAATCATCTGCTCCTGCTTTTTTCTCGCCTTGCGGTTAGCTATACCGCCAGCGATACTGCTTGCAACGCTAAGCCCAGCACCTATTAATGCACCTATCATATATATGAAATTTAAATTATTAATAATGGTACAAAGATACTGATACCATCCGAGAATCGTATTTTATCCGTTTATTTAGGTAGGTAAGTTAACGGATAAAACTTCACATTCAACTATTTTATATATCTTTGCACCAAAATATTATAGATATGGCAGCAGACAGAAATACAAAAGGTCAGTTCGAGAAAGGTAGAACGAAGACTGGAGGAAAACAGAAAGGTTACGAGTCTCCTATCACAAAGGAGTTTCGTGAGTTGTGTGCTGACTTTTCTAGAGAGGCTTGGGAAGACTTCATGGAAGCATGGTATAAATGCGAGCCGAAGGATAAGGTTGCGACCTTCATCAAGATTTTGGAGTTCAACTGCCCTAAGCTACAGACCGTCACTCTTGACGATAAGCGTGAGGTTCACAATGCGCTTACAGAGAAGTTAAGACAGCTATCAGAAAATGAGGGTTAAAATGTAATTCATAAGAAGAACGATTGTTTTTTCATAGGTTTAAGGTTTATAAGATTGTTAGGATAATAAAATAGGGAATGCGTGAGCACTCCCTATTCTTTTTTTTTTGCCATATTCCGACCGAAATGTGTTAAATTCATGTTAAAAATAAGAAAACGTTTGGTTATACCCAAACTTTTATGTACCTTTGCAGCAGAAAATAAAAACAATCATTAAGCCCTCGCCAACACGGATAAGGCAATGAGTATGAAGAAGAATATCGACAACTACATTGATAGTATCATTCACGACAACGAAGATGCGATTACAAATGGTTGGTACAGCAGTATTGCAGACTATATCATTCACAACGCAGAGAACGGCACAGGTTGGAACGAGTACTTTGACGATTCAGAGACCGAGGATAACTTGGGCGAGCCAACACAAGAGCAAATAGAAGAGTTGGAGGAATATCTTAACAAAAACTATAATTATCTTCCATCATAATGTCAACTCTTAAAGCTAAAGAAGTTATCAAGGAGAAGGGCATGACCATTGAGGGAGTAGCCAGCAAGATAGGCATCACCAAAGGTTCCTTATCTGCCGCCCTTAACGGAAACCCAACCGTCAGCTACCTGACAAGAGTAGCAGATGCTATAGATTGTGATATTAGAGATTTATTCAGATAGGAAAAGGGAGTCAATAATGGCTCCCTTTTATTGTATTCACTATCAGCGACCGCCTCTGGCTCTTCTATCCCCAGCCATATCCGTCTTGGAACCACGATTCACCGATGATGGCTTATACCTGATTCCTGCCTTGGTATGGCTGGCATCCATACCCTTGCGTGAAGCTGCCCCATACTTCTTATCGTGAACAGCGTTATGACGAGCAAGTTCCCTACGCTTAGCCTTCTGAGCAGGAGAAGACTCAAAGCGAGTATCATATTTCTTCTTCCGCTCCCTAGCTGCTGGGTGAGTCTGATAATATCTAGCTGATTCTGATACCATTATTACTTCTTATCTTTATCTTCCATTAACGCATCATCAAGATACTTGTCAAGAGCCTTAATACACTTATCAGGAATCTTATTTGCATCCTTGTTTTCTTTGAGGTAGTCAATAGTGCCACCTACCCCATAGATGATAAGCAGATTCTTTTGTGAAGGGATGAATAACGTTATAAATATCCCAAACACAATAGCATATATAGAACCCTTAAACTCTTTTTTAATTATAGGCGATGGTTCTTCACCATCAGTACTGCACATAAAGAACCAAAAACCTAAAGCTACACATACTAAAAGTGAAACAACAGCGATAGCCCCACCAATATCGTGTAAACTGCCCAGAACACCTAACCAATATAATTCACTCATAATCTTAACTATTTAAATTAATATATCTATCTCCAATAAAGTTCACGATGTTCCTTCTTCAATAAATCACCAGTATAACACCACCAGTCATTAGGACTCGCTTTAAGATACTCCTCAAACTCAGGGCAGTTATCTTCATGAGTAAGGTGAGGATGGGAATTAGGCTTGAACTGGTGCACACACAACAAGTCTTCATGATTGCCGCCATAAATTCTTGGTGGCATAACATCTTTCGCCTGATGCCAAACCTTGTTGAGGTCTATCAGGTCAACCCCATCCAGTTCCTTCAAGGCATCATCAATTTTACCCAGCACACGGTTCAAGACTTCTGCCCTATCCGTGCTACCCTTAGCAATTAACCACTGAGCATCACTCAGGGCACTTCTAATCAACATATCCAGTTCCATAAGCCAAAATTTTAAATTTCATAATTACCTAAATCCATATATTGATAAGCATTCAACTCATTCAATATCTTAATCACTCTGCTAAACATAGAGCCAGCCCAGTTATCATCACCATTATGATGCAGATGAATGTAATCGTACACCGCTCTATAGAAGGTCTCGGAAGTATAGCGCAAGCCGTAGTCTTCTGTCTGAAACTCATCCTTGGCGGTCAACTCATCACATTCCAGATGCCGCTTATGAGATTCTATCTTGCCATCTACCTTAAAGACCTCATACCCATACTCCTCACCCTTATGGATAGGGCAAAGGCACAACTCACATAGATGCTGCTTGCGAGCAGTTCTTACCTGACAACTGATTGACTCTATCTTCATTTTCTACAAATATTTCTGATACTATTATTTATAGTCTCATCAACCCCCTCTCGTACTCTTGTACAGAAAAGGCTATTTGCTTCACCAGTAACGTAACTCCAAAAAGACAAAGCAGGAACATGTTCAAGTATAGAATCCAGATTCTCTAACAAGTCTTTACGTATCGTTCTCGCAGCATCACTATATGATATTGATATTCCTGCATCTAAACCTTCTTTAAAAGCTTGATGTACCTGTCTTTCTAAATCACGAATTTCAATTTCGTGCTTTTTCGAAAGTTCAGACTTTATATCTTCGATATATTTTTTATTCAGGTTTGCTTTTGCAAGCAACTCCTGATATTTATCATAATCTACTATGACTTTTTCTTCCTTTTCCATAAGCCTATCTATTTAAGATTGTAAAATCTAAGAAAGCTCTGTTTAAACTATTACATACACAACTTCTTATCTTATCACAGAAGACTCTATCAGCATTGCCAGTAAAGTAGTTCCAGAAAGATAGCGCAGGAATGGTTTTAAGGCTCATATCCAAAGAACTCATCACTTTGTCCAAAACCTTATCACCATTTACAAAAGCAAATTCCCTATAACCTTCTAGGCGAGATTTACGATTTTCTTTTATTCGCTCAACTCTTAATGATACATTTTTATCTTGAAGCTTTGATAAATTATAATATAAATTGCTCTTATCTTTTTCCAACGATGCGATTTTTTCTCTCAATATACCTATCAGTGCTGCATCTTCTTGCTTAGCTTTATCATAAGCTTTGTTAGCTACAGCAAAAGTTTTTTTATCAGTGTCATTTACTCTTTTGAGCAACTCCTGATACTTGTCGTAGTCAAGAATCACCTTTGCTTTTTCTTCCTTTTCCATAAGCCAAAATTTTACTAGTTCAATTATATATACTATCCATTCTTTACCCATCCCCTAAGGGAGAGGGCAGCAGCAAGGAAAATCTTTATTTAATTATCAACTACTATAAGCAGTAGATTATTCCCTACCAAAGCCTACATAGAACAAAGTTACCCACTTTGCTTGGTTCATCTATGTAGGGGTAGTGCCTTTCGGCAGATGGGCACCTGTTGTCAATGGATGGGACAGTGCAGGGTTTACCTACATGGATATATTCTACTAGACTGAGCAGTTTTATATATCGGTCGATAACTCCGAAGAGGACTGCACGGATTGAACCTCGTATGTCTTGTCATTAAACTCAGGGGTATAAAAAAAAGAACCCCCGAGTGTTGGTTACGGACAACGACCCAGAGGTTCATATCTTGTAGGCTTACGCCTTGAAAGGAGGACTACTTTAGTCTGTCAACCGTAACATTGACGATGCAAAGATAGAAACATTTTTTGGAACCGCCAAATGCTAAAAAGTGTTGAATGTAAGAGAAATCGAATTTGTAGGGAAATAGATATACATTTGATATACGAAACGATACAATGTTAATTTAAGTTAAAGTCTTTTATGAATTTAATTGTGAATAAGATTTAATTCGTATCTTTGTGGTGGACAAATTGGTTACTTTGCAAAGATTAACACTTCATTGTTGCTATTTTGTTACTCGTCAAAAGCAATAAACCTAATAACAATCTATAAATCAAGCATTTAGCTAGTAAAACAAATCATATTGGAATAATAAAGATAATTATTTTAAGTTGTTAAACACTTACACATTCTTTTACCACCGTGGTTATCTCTATGCGAAACTCGGTTGGTGTGCCGCAACTGGGCAACTCTTAATGCTTGATTTCGGGTGCAAAAGTACATCATTATTTTGAAACCACCAAATTTTTTCGGGATTATTTTTCCTGTTTTTTTCCTTCTTCTAAAGAAGAAGATTTTTCGGGGTAGCAGATAGCAAGAGATATAGCCTACGTGATAAGAAAAGAAATCCTTTAATGGTTAAACTTTCCTATATTTGCATTATAATAGTATCATAATAATAAAA
>ERZ1026903.359-NODE-359-length-22472-cov-79.638979_pt1 | contig 22472 bp, 21 predicted proteins | sample MGYA00380180_ERZ1026903 | MGnify/ENA primary metagenome ERZ1026903 (study PRJEB33269, sample SAMEA4719816) | human gut metagenome | biome: human-associated habitat; feature: organic feature; material: feces | place: Cameroon | collected 2013-10 ... | reverse complement strand
TATACTCCTGCTGAGTTGTTGAATATTTTAAACCAATAAAGGTGGCGTAGCTACTGCTGTCACAATCCTGAATATTCCTCATTCGAGCGACGACAAGTGCAGAGCGATACTGCAATGAGGAACAATACTACGGCGGGTAACCCGCCCATCTTAAGCAAAGAAAAATAAGCGTTTTACGATTGTCGCTTAACAATCCAAACAATCGTACTGCTTCTACATTTTATAATACTCAATCAAGTTATGATTAATTTAAGAATCACTGGTCTTTACAACAGAGACCAACAGGATGAGTACGTTGAATTGGAAGCAGCGGCACGTTGCGACTTCGAAGGTCTCCTCAAGAATATGCAGGAAAAGGGCGAGATAGGGATCGCCAAGCCTTCAAAGAAGGCAAAGAAAAGCAAGAAGAGTAAGTAACGTACCGCTCACCTCCCTGCGCCGAAGGCGTGGGGAGGTACTTAAATTATTCTCAATGACGATTTTCAAAAAACTGATAGGTGTAACTACTTGTAATATAGTTGTGACACAGTATTGGTGATATACGCAGTTTTTTAGTGAATGTAAAGATATGAAATGTAAATTTGAAAATTCAGTTAATGTGATATTGTTTATTATGTTTAGTTCGGTTCTTGGGACGATTTCATGGTTAAAAGAAACAAACTAGACTTGCCAAATCTTAAGATTCGAGAACTAAGATAATAAGCTTGTGTGTAATGGAAAATCCAAAAGTATTTATTTCATATAGCTGGCATCCAGAGAAAAATAAGATTTGGGTGCAGAGACTGGCTGAGCGTTTGATACAAGATGGAGTGAATGTTAAACTTGATGTCTGGGATTTAAAACATGGCCATGACAAATATGTCTTCATGGAACAGATGGTGAAAGATCCAGATATAAAAAAGGTACTCGTAATTTGCAATGAAGATTATGCTCGAAAAGCGGATGATAGGACAGGAGGTGTAGGAACGGAAAGCACGATAATGTCTAGTGATATTTATTCGTTAGCAGAACAGACAAAGTTCATTCCCATTTTAGCGGAGAAGAAGAATGGTGAACCATGTTTGCCTACATTCTTGAAATCTCGTATGTATGTTGATATGAGTAGCAATGACATCTATGAGTTAGGTTACAATCAGTTGCTCAGAGATATTTATGAAAAGCCTCTTCTTCGAAAACCAGCTTTAGGTAAGATGCCTTCTTACTTGGCAGCAGATGAGCCTGTATTGTTAAGTACGGCACAAGAACAACGAATGCTTAAAGAAAAGGTCGCTGAGAGTACCAATCTGCAGACATGGATAGCAAAGTATTGTGATAAGTTTATTGAGTCTTTAGATCAATTCAAGGTTACATTCAGAGGTGGCAAGACATGCGATTTGATAGAGATGATAGAAAAGAGCATCGCTTCGATGCAAGTTGTTAACAACGACTTTATGACTTTTGTTGAAACCGTGGCTTCTAATTCGGAATGTAATGGCGAGCAATTTGTCGATTTCTTTGAGAAACTTCTTCAGTATTATGAAGATAAAGATATAGAGTTGGCTTCTTCTACGGATTCATGGCATTTATGCAATGATAATTATCGCTTCTTTAATTATGAACTCTTTTTATCATTTACTGCAATTATGTTAAAGCATGAGCGCTTTGATATAATAAAGGAAGTTGTAGATACTGATTACTGCATCCTTTCAAATAGGTTAGGAAGGCAGATTAAAGCTTTGAACTTCGCTGAATTTCAAAAACATAATTACACATTGGATTATTATAAGGGAAATAATGGATATTCGTCATCTAGTCAAGTTGCAAATCTGATGCGAAATTATGGGGGTGATAAATTCAATACTTGGGTTGAAGTTGATATTTTATTGTATTATTTATCTTTGATATATGGAAAACCCGGAGATAGAATGTCTATGTGGTATCCTACATTGAGTATATTTAATAGAGCATTTGAAATACTCCCAAAGATAGCATCTATGAGGTATTTTGAAAAGGCTAAGGTTATGTTTGATGTAGGTGATAAAGATAGTTTCAAAACGTTATTAGTAAGAACAAAGGATGAACTACAACGTGATGCTTATCACAGAATTCCTAATTTGAAAGAGGGACTTAGTTATGATAAAGTCTGTTCTTTACGTTGAATAAGGCGGTCCCATCCCGCACAACCTGGCGAAGACCTTTGATGGTCCGCCAACCTTAGAGCGTAGCGGTTCCGAGCACCGAGTAGGGCGGTTTCCTTCTTCTCGCCTGAGGAGAGAAGACCGAGATGAGAGGTGGAGCCTTCCTTAACGGTAAGGAAGGACGGGTAGGTTTTCGAAAAAAGTCTCTCCTTGCAGGAGAGACGGAGAGGTGGAGCATTCTTTAATGGTAAAGAAGGACGGGATAATTTTAGAAAACTGTATTGTTGATATTGAGATAACTAAACTTTCTGAAAAATGGAAAATAAGGTTTATTACGGGGAATATACCCTGAAACATTGGATAAAGTTGATGCTGTCTGGTAATATAGTTTTGCCAGAATACCAACGTCATTTTGTTTGGCGAGAACGTGATGTAAAACGTTTATTGCAATCATTGTCCGATGGGCAGTTTGTGCAACCTGTTACAATTGCATTGTATGATGATGGTGCCATAAGACGGAATTTGATATTGGATGGACAGCAGAGACTTACTTCTTTACTTTTAGCTTATCTTGGCTATTTTCCAGACAAAAAGAAATTTGAGATGGGTGATAGCATAAAAGTGGCAAATGAAGATGATAGTGCTGTAGATGATGGTGCCTCTCCGTCTGAAGGCTTCCTATGGCAATATACTGATATACTAAAGAATGGCAAGGATAAGTTTGAAATTATTAGTAACATAAATACAAGTGATAAGTATATCAGAATAACAGATGACCTAATAAATGGTCTTACTGATGAATTCTTTGAGAAAACTTATTTAGGCTTCTCCTATGTCGTACCTGAAACAAGAATTGCAACAGAAGTACAGAAAAACTTTTCGCAGCTATTTCGAAGTATCAACTATTTTGGTAAGAAGTTGGAACCTATGGATAGCCGCAAATCATTGTATTACCAGAATCAAAACCTCACAAAGTTCTTTGAGGGCAAATGCGATGATGGCTCTGATGTGTTGGGTGATTTGAGAATTATGGAGGACTTGCAACCTGTTAAGATAGACTTTGTTCGGTATTTGGCAATTCTTTCTCAATATAGTTCTTCTAATCATGATACAGCCTGGGATGTTATGATGGGATATTCTGCATATAGCTCTCGAGAAAGTTATTATGCTGACTATGTCTCATATATTCTTGGCATAGAACAAGAAGACAGAGTTGATAAGTTTGATAGATTTGATTTTGCTGCTGCATTCCCTGACGATGTTTGGCAAGAACGTTTCAATACATTGAAATCTACCATTAGTCATATGAAACTTCGCATGGGATTGAAGGATAATAGAATATTCTCTTCTTGGTATGAAGCTGATTATTGGTTGTTCGGGTTAATGTACTATGTCTTGTTTGAAGGACGTAAGATTCGGGAGCAATATGTGGCAGTAGATTATAGAGGAAGGCATGTAACATTAAAGTCAGAGATAGAAGCTGCAATAGATAGGATGAGAAGTGATTCATCTTTTCTCAAAAACTCAAATAGAGTGACATTTATACGTAATCGATTAGTTGAATCTTGTAACATTTATTCTTCTTATGTATATTAGTCAGCATTCCGATTTTATCCTTTCACCTTTAATCAAGATATTAAAGGATGGAATTGCAGCGAGTAGGGCCATCGGAGATGGTATCGATTCCTATCCCATGGGTGAATATTTGATGCAATCTTTGTTTTTGAAAATGACAGGTGCTCAAGAGCAAAAGATGAAATGTATCTGTTGGGAACTAGCTACACATGACTATGATTATAGGTATGATTTCCTCAATAAGAAAAAATACGGTGAATGTTCAACCTATAGCAGTAAAAATGGGATATTCAATGATTTGATAGAGGTAATACAGAAAGTGCAGCCTTCTTTTGAACCCTCTACTTTGATAGATATAGCATTTTTGAGTAAGATACAGGATCATATAGAGCAATTGTATTCAACTTCAAACTTGTGTATCTGGCAGAATAGGGAATATGTCTATTTCATATCAAAGTTTAGAACTGTCTTAAATTATAGACAATTAAATTATCCTATTGGTCCAGTTAAGTCATACAGCTTATTTCAATCAGCATTGAGTAAAAGATATGAAGAAGTAGTCTATAGACATCGAAATCGTTGTGCGCATAATACATTATCCTATCAGGTAAACAAGCCTGATTTTAGTATTTTAGCTTCAGCTGATTTCTCCTATCATAGCTATTTTTTTAGATTTGCTTTGATAGTGCTGATAGATGAGATTTTTATGGCATTATTTAGAAAATATGTTAGTTTGCAGAATTAATATAATGCGATGGAGAAAGAATATATAGAAAAGGTACAGAGACTTTCTGAGCGGGAAAAAGATATAGTAAAGAAGAAATGGCTATGTATGTGCCCCAATTGTACCGATCCGGCTATAAATAGTCATTTGCTTCAGCGTCATGGAGTGTTAAGTCATATCGTAGAAAAGGGACATCTTTACGAGATAGGGCGCGAAGATTTCTATAAATGGGATGAGAATAGCCCTATAAAAATAAAGAAAGTAGGGTTACAACAGGCCATATCATTTCCTTTGTTTTGTAACAAACATGATACGGAGTTATTTGCTCCCATAGAAGGGGATTTGATCGATTTCGATGATTATCGCTCTCAGCTATTATTTTCTTATCGTGGATTATGTTCCGAAATCCGTAAAAAGGAATTCAATCAGATACGTAATGTAGCTTTTTATGAAGGAGTAATAAAAGATGCTGTAACTGCAGGAACAGATTGTGGCTTAAAAGATTTGCGATATTATAAGAAACTGTTTGAGCAGGAACTGGACATTGCTAAACAAGATTTTAAGTTCTTTCATTTTTCCTATCCTCTTATAAAGGTATGTGCATCTGGTGCTGCCAGTTATGAACCAGTTGATTATAGCGATGAATTGAGTGAAGAAAAAGCTTTAATGAAGAAAGTCTGGGATGGCTTCTTTATCAACATTATACCTCAAGAAAATGCCCTTGAGATAATAATTGGTTATCATAAGAATCATGCTAATGCTGCTTTACGAAAATATGTGGAGTCGTGGCAAAATCTATCTTTTAAAGAATTTCAGGTAAAGCTAACGGACCTGTTCGCTTCAAAAATAGAAATGTGGGGTATATCTCCATCCATATATGAGAATATTGACGACGAAAAGAAACAAAAGTTTATGGAAATCATAGAGGATATACAACTAGATTGGTCCTATGATATACGAAACGAAGTAACTTTTAATTTGTTTGCTGATTGAATTTTTTATAAAGGATGCTGAAAGCAAAGTGTTTGGACATTGTTTGCTCAAACTTTACTGTGCACGATTATGTCTAGCATTTCTGCTAGTAATAGTTGTCATTCCCATGCGGTCCCATCCCGCACAATATGGCGAAGACCTTTGATGGTCCGCCAACCTTAGAGCGTAGCGGTTCCGAGCACCGAGTAGGGCGGTTACATCCCTAATCCCTATGGTAGGGATTTAGGGCTTGGGTATAGGGTAAGGACCCTCCCGCAGGGGAGGGACAGGTGGGGCATAAACAGTACCGAGTAGGGCGGTTTCCTTCTTCTCGCCTGAGGAGAGAAGACCGAGATGAGAGGTGGAGCCTTCCTTAACGGTAAGGAAGGACGGGTAGGTTTTCGAAAAAAGTCTTTCCTTGCAGGAGAGACGGAGAGGTAGAAAAAAGCCTTCTTTAATGGTAAGGAAGGACGGGTAGGTTTTCGAACAGTGTTATGATTAATAAAAAATAATTATATGAAAGGAATCGTATTAGCAGGTGGTAGCGGTACACGCTTGTATCCTATTACAAAGGGTATCAGCAAGCAGCTGATACCAATCTTTGATAAACCGATGATATATTACCCAATATCAGTATTGATGTTGGCAGGTATCCGTGAGATACTCATTATTTCAACACCATTTGATTTACCAGGTTTCAAGCGCCTCTTAGGCGATGGAAGCCAGTTCGGTGTGAAGTTTGAGTATGCAGAGCAGCCATCACCAGATGGCTTAGCCCAAGCCTTCATTATCGGAGAGAAATTTATTGGCGATGAGGCTGCTTGCCTCGTATTAGGCGATAACATCTTCTATGGCGCAGGATTGAACCAAATGCTTCATCAGGCAGTAGTTGATGCTGAGCAGAACAACAAGGCTACCGTTTTTGGCTATCGTGTAAGCGATCCAGAGCGATATGGTGTCGCAGAATTCGATGAACAAGGCAATTGCCTCAGCATTGAAGAGAAGCCTCAGCATCCAAAGAGCAACTATGCTGTAGTTGGCTTATACTTCTATCCTAACAAGGTGGTAGATGTAGCTAAGCATATCAAGCCATCCGCTCGTGGTGAGTTGGAAATCACAACCGTCAACCAGGAGTTCCTGAAGGATAAGCAACTGAAGGTACAGACCATGGCAAGAGGATTTGCCTGGCTCGATACCGGAACTCATGATTCTCTTTCTGAAGCATCTACCTTTATTGAAGTCCTGGAGAAGCGACAGGGTTTGAAGGTAGCTTGCTTGGAAGGTATTGCATACCGTCAAGGTTGGATTACCGCAGAACAATTGAGAGAGAATGCTCAGCCTATGCTGAAGAATGACTATGGCAAGTATCTCCTTTCAATACTTGAAGAGAAAAATCAAACACTAAAAAAGAATTTAGAATATTAGAAAACAATGAATATAATCAAAACTGATATTGAAGGCGTACTCATTATAGAGCCACGCCTCTTCCGTGATGCTCGTGGCTACTTCTTCGAGAGCTTCAGCGAGCGAGAGTTTGAAGAAAAGGTTGCCCCAATCCTGGGACACAGTGTTCACTTCTGCCAAGACAACGAGTCTATGAGCAGCTATGGCGTGATGCGAGGTCTGCACTTCCAGCGCCCACCATATACCCAGAGCAAGCTGGTACGCTGCGTAAAAGGTAGAGTCCTTGATGTAGCTGTAGATATCCGCAAAGGATCACCAACCTATGGTAACCATGTAGCTGTAGAACTGACAGAAGACAATCATCGCCAGTTCTTCATCCCAAAAGGCTTTGCCCATGGCTTCGCAGTTCTCTCAGAGACTGCCGTCTTCCAATACAAGTGTGACAACTTCTATCACCCAGAGGCTGATGGAGGCATCAGCATCCTTGATGATTCCCTCGGTATCGATTGGAAAATCCCAACTGAGCATGCCAATCTCTCAGAGAAAGATACAAAGCATGCAATGCTGAAGGACTTTGATTCTCCATTTGATATCAACGAGAATTTATATAAGTAAGTAATTCTATTCTAAAAATAAAATAGCTATGAAAGTAGTACTTTTAGCAGGAGGCTTTGGCACCCGTATTAGCGAAGAAAGTCAGTTTAAGCCTAAGCCAATGATTGAGATTGGCGGAATGCCAATCCTTTGGCACATTATGAAGGAATATTCATATTATGGGCACAATGAGTTTATCATCTGTGCAGGTTACAAACAAGAATACATCAAGGAGTGGTTCGCTAATTACTTCCTACACAACAGTGATGTAAGCTTTGATTGGCGCAATGGCAGCAACGAGGTTACTATTCACCAGAGCCAACTGGAGCCTTGGAAGGTGACGGTAGTCGATACAGGCTACAATACCATGACAGGTGGTCGTATCAAGCGTGTGCAAAAATATGTGGGTAACGAACCTTTCTTCATGACATACGGCGATGGTGTCTGTGATGTTGATATTGACAAATTGCTGGAGTTCCATAAGTCACATGGCAAACTTGCCACATTGACTGCCGTAAAGATGAAGCAAGAGAAAGGTGTGCTGAACATTGGTGGTGACAATGCCGTGAAGTCCTTCCGTGAAAAGAATATCACCGATGGTGCTCCTATCAATGCTGGTTATATGGTATTAGAGCCAAAGGTCTTCGACTATATAGAAGGCGATTCTACTGTTTTTGAAAAAGAACCATTGGAAACGTTGGTCAAAGAAGGAGAATTAATGTCATATGTCCACGAAGGCTTTTGGCAGTGTATGGACAATATACGTGAGAAGGCTATGCTGGAAAAATTACTTGCAACGAATACTGCTCCTTGGAAAAAATGGGAGCGTGAGATACCTAAAGAGATATAATTATGGCTTTGGATTTATTTAATAATTTCTATAAAGGAAAGCGAGTACTTGTAACTGGTCATACTGGTTTCAAAGGAAGCTGGCTTTCTATCTGGCTCCATGAGTTGGGTGCCGAGGTAGTAGGAGTAGGTCTTGACCCATATTCCGATAAGGACAACTTCGTCTTGTCTGGTATCGGTAAGAAGATAAAGGCAGATATAAGAGCGGATATTCGTGACGGAGAGAAGATGAAGCAAATCTTTGCAGAGTATCAGCCTGAAATCGTATTTCATTTGGCTGCACAGCCTTTGGTTCGTCTCTCTTATGAGATTCCTGTAGAGACATACGAGGTGAACGTCATGGGAACCATTCATATAATGGAAGCTATCCGTGCTACCAAGAGTGTGAAAGTGGGTGTAATGATTACTACCGACAAGTGCTATGATAACAATGAGCAGTTGGAAGGATATGTAGAGACCGACCCATTTGGAGGTTATGATCCATACAGTTCTTCTAAGGGCGCTTGTGAGGTGGCTATACAGTCATGGAGACGTTCTTTCTTCAATCCTGCTGACTATGGAAAGAAGCATACCGTGAGTCTTGCATCTGTAAGAGCTGGTAACGTAATCGGTGGTGGTGACTGGGCTAAGGATCGCATTATACCTGATTGTATCCGAGCTTTGGAAACAACCAAGGTGATTGATATCCGTTCTCCAAAGGCTGTTCGTCCTTGGGAGCATGTGTTGGAACCATTGTCCGGATATATGCTCTTGGCTCAGAAAATGTGGAATGATCCTACAGGTTACTGTGAAGGATGGAACTTTGGTCCGGAAGCAGACAGTGTATTAACTGTCTGGGAAGTGGGCTCTGCCATTGTTGAGAATTTCGGCTTTGGTGAGTTGAAGGATATTTCTGATCCGAATGCTCTCCATGAGGCAAATCTTTTGATGCTCAATATCAATAAGGCAAAAAAACGTTTGGGATGGAAACCAAGACTGAATGCCAAGCAGTGTGCCATGCTTACCTCTGATTGGTATAAGCGATATAAAACGGAAAATGTTTATGACCTCTGTCTGGAAGAAATTGGTAAATTTATAGAACGATGAGAATATTAATTACAGGAGCCACGGGCTTTCTTGGTTATCATGTGGTAAAACAAGCACTCGCTCAAGGTCATGATGTACTTTGTTTAAAAAGGAAAACGTCTAAAAATCCTTTTAATGACGTAGAAAATAAAAGAATAACTTGGTTTGATTTCGAAGATAAAGATTACAAAGAAATTGTAGCTAGGTTTGCTCCTGAAATTTTAGTACATGGTGCATGGGGTGGTGTAAATGCTGCAGATAGAAATGACGAGCAACTCCAAATAAAAAATGTAGAATTCTCTATGTTTATTACTCGTTTGTATCCATACAAACAGATTATTTCAATGGGTAGTCAGGATGAATATGGACCTATAGATGAGATTGTTGAAGAGACGCATATTTTGAATCCGATAACTCAGTATGGTAAAAAAAAGATTGAATACTGTAAACTGCTTACTGAATATTGCAGGAATAATCAAATTGAAATGCATTGGCTTCGTATATTCAATATGTATGGTACGAAGCAGGCTTCCAATTGGATAATCCCTGCAGTAATGAACCGATGTTTAAACGGTGAAAAGGAAATGGATACTACTAAAGGTGAACAAAAGTATGCTTATCTTTATGCAGAAGATTTTGGTAAGGCTGTAGTTAGTATGTTTGGTGTCAAAGGAGTATCTGGTATTTATAATATCTCATCTTCAAATCCTATTTCTCTAAAAGAACTGTTCAATATGATAAAGAAATTGACTAATTCCAGCATCAAATTTAATTATGGTGCAATTCCTTATCGGCTTGGACAGTCTATGATGATTTGTGGAAATGCTGCAAAATTTAAACATACATTTGGTGAGTTTGAGAATGTTTCATTAGAACAGGGTCTTAAATTCTTAATTAAATATTTAAAAGATAATGAAAGTTTCTGATTATATTGCAAACTATCTATATGATAGGGGCATTAAAGTTGTTTTTGGCTATCAAGGTGGAATGGTGACACATATTATAGATTCTATTGGTCAACATTCAATGCTAGAATATATACAGTGTTATCATGAACAAACAGCCTCTATTGCTGCTGAAGGTTACAGTCTTGAAACTGGCAATATTGGATGTGCGATATCTTCTAGTGGTCCTGGAGTAACTAATATGATGACTGGTATCGCTGATGCATATTTCGATTCTATACCTGTTCTTTATATTTCAGGTCAAGTAAATACTTATGAGTATAAATATGATAAACCTATCAGGCAACAGGGATTTCAAGAAATGGAAGTTGCAGAATTAGTTAAGCCTATAACAAAGTATTCTACTATGGTTGATAAGGAAGAGAATATCCCTTATGAGCTTGAAAAAGCTATTTCAATAGCATTAAGTGGAAGAAAAGGGCCGGTTTTGTTAGATATACCTCTTAATGTCCAGCGAGCACAAATTAATCCGGAAAAGTGCAAGCATTTTGTTGCAGAAGAAGGTTTTTTGGTATGCCCTGACTTAACTGAAGTCAAAACTCTTTTGTCAAAAGCCAAAAGACCAATGTTACTTCTTGGTGCAGGAGCATTGCAAAATGGAGCTCCTGAACTTATTGAAGAATTCTTAGAGCGTTATCCTTTTGGTGTTGTAACTTCACTTCGAGGAAGAGGTTCATTGAATGAGTCATACAGATATTATATGGGTATGGTTGGAAGTTATGGTAATAGATGTGCAAATATGTCTATTTCAAAAGCAGATTTGCTAATAGTCTTAGGTTCACGTTTGGATACTCGACAAACAGGAGCTAGACTTGATGCTTTCCTTCCTAATGCTCATATAGTACATGTTAATGATGATATCAATGAACTAAATTGTCATCGCTTAGGAAATCGTGTTAAAGTTAATTGTTACGTACGCGATTTTCTATATACCATTTTGAAGGAACCTGTTTCTTGTGCCAACTTAGAACAGTGGCATAAATTCTTGGCTGTAATTCGTGGCAAATATAATCAGGATCAAGAAATCGAACGATTGGTGGATAATAAGTCCCCATATCGTTTTATTCAAGCTTTGAATAAAATAACACAGGAAAATGATATTCTTGTTTCTGATATTGGGCAGAATCAAATGTGGACTGCGCAGACGGCAAAACTAAAGAAAGGAATGAAGTATATTACAAGTGGGGGATTAGCTCCTATGGGATTTTCTATGCCTGCAGCTATAGGTATTTCTTATGCTGCACCTCAAAAAACAGTTTATGCAATTTGTGGTGATGGGGCCTTTCATATGTCATCACAGGCAGTTGGGGTGATAGCACAGCATAAGCTTCCGATAAAGATTATTATTATGAATAATGATTGTTTAGGTATGATTAATCAATTCCAGAGACTTTATTTTGATAGTAGATTTTATGGAACTCATCCTACATGTGGCTACCAGAATCCGTGCTATGAGGACTTTGCAAAAGCTTATGGAGTACAGTATTTTAAATTAACAGAGGAAGATCTTGTTAATGAATCTTTGCTTAAGCAAATAGCAGAAACTAGAACATGTGTTGTGGAATGTATCATTACTGGTTTTACATCAGTATGTCCAAAACTAGAGTATGATAAACCAATTTCAAAGCCAATGCCAATGTTAGACGAGGAAGAGTTTAATAAAATAATGAGTTCGTATAATGTTTAGAATCTTCTTGAGGTATATTGGTATGGATGGGGCTATTGCATATTCATCAGCGGCTCGAATAATTCAAGCCGTAGCCAATCTCCTTACTATTTTTTTTATTGCGACTTTGTTATCTTCTGATGAACAAGGTTATTATTATACTTTTGCAAGTGTAGTTGGTATTCAAGTATTCTTTGAACTTGAGCAGAAAGTTATGTCTCATTCTGGGGGATTAATAACAATAGAAGAACATCAGAAATCGTGTGGAATGGGATCTGCTGTAGTAGAGATGGTTAATGATTTATATGCTACAGAACAGATTCCTGCCTATCCTATAATCAAGCGTATCGCAATACCTGATGATTTTGCAGATGTAGTTGGAATCCAACAATATTTAAGAGAATACGAAAAACTTAATTTATAACGAATTTTATGTTTATGTTAAGAATAATAGCTAGGAAGATAGGCATGGATAAGTCCATTGCTTATTCTTCCGGTGCCAATATGCTTCGTGCTATTACTGGTTTGGCATCAATCTATTTTATTAGTTTGTGCTTGACTGGTGAGGAACAAGGTTATTACTACACGTTTGGATCAATTCTTGCCATTCAAGTGTTCTTTGAACTAGGTTTTACTGGTATCATAACTCAATATGTTGCTCATGAACAAGCCCATTTAAAATGGACAGATGATGGGCTACATCTTGTTGGTGAGGAAAAATACAAGTCACGTTTAACACATTTGCTTCATTTTTGTATCAAATGGTATTCTGTTATTGCGGTATTACTATTTGTCGTATTAACTGTGGTTGGATATGTGTTTTTCAGCAAATACAGTAAAGATGAATCGGTTTCATGGGTGTTGCCATGGCTTTTCATTTGCATGGGAACTTGTCTTAATTTGATGATATCCCCGCTTAATTCATTTGTGCAAGGCTTGGGTAAGGTCAAGGAAATGTCGAAAATAGCTTTCTATATAGCTTTTATAGCACCTACAACATCATGGATTTGCCTTCTTTTAGGATTTAAGCTATATGTAGTTGGTGTCATTAGTTTCTTGACGGCTGTCCTTTACATTGGATATTTTTGCTGCACTTCACTAAAGACGATACTTTACAATATTTGGAAAGGTCAAATTACTGAACGTATAAGTTACATGAAAGAGATTTTCCCTTATCAGTGGAAAATAGCTTTGAGTTGGGTAAGTGGTTATTTTATCTTTCAATTATTCAATCCTGTATTATTTGCAACAGAAGGAGCGAAGGTTGCAGGTCAGATGGGCATGACTCTTCAAGTATTGAATGCGATTAGCGCCTTGTCCATGAATTGGATAACAACAAAGGTCCCTTTGTTCTCTAGATTGATAGAGCTAAAAGATTATCTAAGTTTGGATAAGATATTCAATAAGACAGTTCTTCAAGAGTCATCAATATGTTTGGGATTTTTGTTCATCTATGTCTTAGGTGTTGAATTCCTGAGGTATATACATTTGGGATTTGGAGAAAATCTTATAGGCGATAGATTCTTGGCGCTTATTCCAATGATACTTATGTGTATCCCAGTCTATACAAACCAATTTGTATTTTCTGTAGCAACATATTTGAGATGCCATAAGAAAGAGCCGTTCTTGATACAGTCAATTGTAATGGGAGGCTCAACGATGTTATCAACCTTGATTCTTGGTAAAGAGTTTGGCTTATATGGCATTTGTATTGGTTATTGTGCATTGAGTGTTATTGTAAGTTTCCCTTGGGGAATGATGATTTTTATAACTAAAAAAAGAAAGTGGCATGGAAAATAATATTTTATTAACAATATGTATTCCTACCTATAATCGTTTACCGATTTTGAAAGAGGCCTTAGAGGATTTGCAGCCAAAAATTACGGGCCTTCCGATAAAAATACTTGTTATAGACAATGCCTCAACTGATGAAACGTATGCTTATCTAAAGGAAAAAAAAGGTATTGTTTATATCGAAAATGAAACAAATATTGGAGCCGATAATAATATTTTAAAGTGTTATCTAGAAGCATCAAAATTTTCTGATTATATTTGTGTTTTAGGAGATTCATATCGTTTTGAAGGAGATTTAAACTTGTTAATTGAGAAAATTCAATTATATACATATGATGTGGTTTTTCTTAATAGGTTTAAAAATAATACAAAATATTCAAGTAATATGGAATTTTGCGATTTAAATGATTTCGCAAAATATATTGGAGGATTATCAGATCTTGTAGGTTGTATAGTGATAAAATCAACAGCTTGTCAAGAAAAATATTTCAAAAACTATTTGTGGAGTAATTTTATTCATGTTGGAATGATGTTTTCTTATTTGGCAGACAAAGTAAATATGAAGGCTTTTTTCCTCTCGGACATAATCCTAACTCATACGCATTTGGTTAAAGTTAAAGCATCAACATCTTGGTATAAGAATACTTTAAATATATTTGTATATACGTGGTTTTTTGTAATTTTGTCTTTACCTAGTATAGATCAAGTTGTAAAATTGAAAATTATTAAAGACCATTCAGAGTTGACCAGATTGTTTGGTATTTCTTCATTGTTAAAATTAAGAATATGTGGTGGTTTGAAGGTTAATGAAGTCTTTGCTTACAGAAAATATTATCCTTTTGTCACAAATACTTCTCCATTATTAATATATTTATTAGCTTTGTTACCACTGCCGTTAGTGAAGTTTATTGATAAGTCCAAAGAAATAATAAAGAAATGGATAAAATAAAGTTAAAAACTATTTTGGGGTTGTTTTTCTTCTTAACTCCATTGCGAATGGCTGTAGTTCCCTTTATGCCGTTTGCATTAAGGTTACGTAAAAACTTTTTCAGGGGGACTATTCCTTTAAAAACATTTTGGTTGATAGTATTTTATGTTGTGGCAACAGTCTTAGGATGCATTAATGGTACAAATGATTGGGCTAATGGCTTTGTTGGACTTTGGATTTCTGTACCTCTATTTTTTCTACAATTTATTAATGTGACAAATGTAATAAGTAAGGAGTATTTCAATAAACTATTGGTATGTTATAAGTATTTTTTGGCATTAATAGATGTTTTAGGTGCTTTCTTTTATTTTGTTGTTTTTAAAGGAGGTGATGAATTCGGTTATGCTTATGGAGTACATTTCCAATATGTTAGCGGATTAGCAATGATGAATGCTGTAATGATTTTATATTATGCACTTTATATCTTGGAATCAAAGGAAACGATTTCTAAAAATACATATTTATGGTTGCTATTTTTTATAATATCTTTTGTTTTTTGTTTTTTTGGTTTAGGGTTGTTATGTTTAGCTCTTGCTTTTGGATTTTATTTTTGTAGCAAAGTTAGCTTAAAGAAAATAATATATGGTTTTATAGCCATTAGTGTTTTTGTTGTTTTGCTTTTTAAGTCTGGAACGGAAATTATTGAATATAACAATCGAAATATAGAATTGGCTGTTGATGCCATTCGTAATCCAAGATTATATGCTTACGATGCTCGAAAGGTTCTTATGTTTTCTAATTATATAGATATGATAGAAGATGAACCTCTTTTGTTTTTAACAGGTACTGGAGCAGGTGGCTTCAATAGTAGAGTGTCGTTTTTACTCAATAGGGATTCTAATAATGAATTTACCAAAATATTTGGTCATCATATGCCGTATTACCATAGTAAAAACATATATCCTTTATGGAATAATAAAATAGTTTCGTTTGATGAACGTACGGATGGTACTCGAAATAAACCATTTTCTTCCCTTCTTGCTATTTTGGCAGAAGGTGGAATTGTTGTCTTTTTTCTTTATATTTCATTGTGGATACGAGTCTTGATAATTTTTTTTAGAAAGGGGAAAGAAAATTATATCTATAACTTCCTTTTTGTATTTAACATATTTTGGCTACTTTCGATGGCATCAGAAGTATGGTTTGAATCAAGTGAATTCTTATTCTTTTTGATTGTAAATAGTATATGTGTTTCTTATTGTAACAGTTTAAAAAATAGAAAAAATAATGATACCAAAAATTATACATTATTGTTGGTTGGGAAATAATCCCAAATCAAAACTTATAGAAAAGTGTATTGCTTCATGGAGAGAAAAACTGCCTGACTATAAAATTGTAGAATGGAGTGAGTCAAATTTTGATATAAATAATCATGCTTTTATGTCTGAAGCTTATAAAATAGGAAAATTTGCTTTTTCTTCTGATCAACTTAGATATTTGGTTCTAAGTAAGTATGGAGGTATTTTCCTTGATTGTGATGTAGAAGTTCTTCGTTCTATGGATTCTCTTCTTGATAACGAGCTTTTTTTGGGTTTAGAGGAACATGTTGGTAATAAATTCGTCGTTAACCCAGGGCTAGTTATTGGTTGTGAACCTAATAATTGGCTTATAAATAAGATGGTAGCAAAGTATGAATCCTGTAGATTTTTGGATGAATTCAATAACCCAAATATGTCGTTATCTTCTCCATTTCTTCTAACTACAGAATTATTGAAATATGGATATCAAAATAATAATGTAGAGCAGGATTTAGAAGGGAAGATTAAAATATATCCAACTTCATTCTTCGACCCTATTAATCATAAATCTTTTCGTCAAAATCTTAAAGGAAATTGGAGAGAAGCATATACTATTCATTGGGGTGCTGGTAGTTGGCTTGGGAGAAATGCAAAATATAGAAGATACTTTTCCCTTATAGTGCGTAAGATATTTGGTAATAGAATAATTGATATTATAAGAAGAAAATAAAAAAAATATTTGTTTATGCGTTTATTATTTGTGTCAAATATTAAAAAATGGGATGATTTAAATTTGCCAAACCATAAGAGTTTTTATGCAAAAAAAATAAAAAAAATCTTAGGGGAAAAACAATTTAAGGCTGTTTATGTACCTGCAGTGACAAATCCTATTTTGACGTTGTATTTTAATATTAAAGTCTTGTTTATAGTTTTATTGTATAGACCTCATGTAATTTATTGTCCAATAAATGTATATTTAATAGCTATCGTTGTTTACTTAAAAGCTTTTTTGGGGCTAAATGTAAAATTTTTAAGGTGGAAGTATACGTCTTGCAAAAAATCCACGAATATCTTGAAAAATAGATTACTTGTAAAATATTATACTGCATTTGATAAAGTATATTTTCTAACTAAGAGTCATAGAAATGATTCTATAGCATCAGGTATACTTTCAGAGAAACAGGCTGAATTTATAAGATATGGTGTTGATTTAGAATGGTTTGAACGTTACACAAATAGGAATAAGCATTATGATAATTTCTTAGTAGTTTCTACAGGTGTAGAAAATAGAGATTTCTCAACATTGTGTGAAGCTGTTCTTAATACGGATATAAAATTACATATAATTACCAAAAAGAATTATCTAAATGTTGACGCTTCAAAGGTTTTAAATAATTATTTACATGAGCCCAATATTACGATTGATTATTCTGAAGATTTGTTAAAAAGAGGTGTAGATGTATTGGATTATATAGAGAAAGTTGTATCTTTAGCTAATTGTATTGCAGTATGTGCCAAGCCTGTAAATTATGGTGTAGGTTATACTCAAGTTGTTGAATCTTTGCCTTTCGGCGTTCCTATTTTACAAACTTATAATGTTTATAATCCAATAAATATGGAATCTGAAAATATAGGTTATAACTTAGCTCCATACGATATTGAAAATTGGAAAAAGATATTTTTGCAACTTAAAAAAAATAAGGAAGAACAAAAAGAAAAAGGTTCAAATGCATTAAAACTAGCAAAGAATCTATATAATAGTGAAATAGTAGCAATGCAAATATTCAATAATCTTTAAAAGATAAAACTTTTTTAAAGAGAGAAATGTTATGATAAAAGATGACTAATAAAAAAATTTTATTCATTATGCACATGCCGCCCCCAGTACATGGTGCAGCGATGATGGGGCAATATATACATGACTCAAAACTAATTAATGAGTCTTTTGAATGTCGATATATCAATCCTTCTGCTTCCGCGTCTATAGATGAGGTCGGAAAAATGGGAATAAAGAAAATGTTGCGCACTATTAAAGTTGTTTGGAAGATATTCAAGACTTGTATAGTGTGGAGACCAGATTTAGTATATCTTACTCCGACGAATTATGGGCGTTGGTATTCAAGTTCGCTATATCTAAATATAGCATATGTCTTAGCACTTAAATTGACTGCAAGAAAAATAGTTTATCATATGCATAATAAGGGAGTAGAGTCTTCCTTAAACGTTCAACCGTCGTTGAGGGGTTATTATAAGTGGATGTATAAAAATGTAAAAGTAATATTACTTGCAAAAGCACTTTATCCTGAGGTGAAAGACTTTGTTAGTGAAAAAGACTTATATATATGTCCTAATGGAATCCCTTCAAATATATCCGTTTCTTCGTCCCAAAAATGTAAACAGCAGAAAAAGGTTCCATCTTTGCTATTCCTCTCTAATCTTATTGAAAGCAAAGGGGTCCTGGTTTTGCTTGATGCTTTAAAAAAACTGAAAGATTGTGGAGAAAACTTAGTATGTAATTTCGTAGGTGGAGAATCTGTAGATATAGACACCGCTAGATTTGAAAATGAAGTAGCACAACGAAATTTATCAGACAAGGTCTTTTATCTTGGGCGTAAATATAATCAGGATAAAGAAGCGGTTTATGAAGAAGCAGATATTTTTGTTTTTCCTACTTTTTATCCTGGTGAATGTTTTCCGTTAGTCCTTCTTGAAGCTATGCAGCATAGATTGCCATGTGTCAGTACGACAGAGGGAGGCATAAGCGAAATCATTGATGAGGGTAAAACCGGTTTTGTTGTAGAACGTGAGAATGTAGATGCTTTGGCGGATAAATTAAGAGTTCTGATTCATAATCCTGAACTTAGGTTAAAAATGGGTAATGCAGGATTTGAAAAGTTCCAGAAGTATTTGACTTTGAGTTGTTTTGAAATAAATTTAACGAAAATATTATCAGATATATGTCAACAAGAAAAATACTAATATGTGGAGCTACATCATTTGTGGCTAAAGGTTTTAAGAAACTGCTGATTCAGCAAGGATTTGACGTTGATACCTTTGGAAGAAAGGATGGTAGTTATTTAGAGATAGATAAGAACCCGTTGCTTGCTGATAGTTATGAAGCAGTCGTCAATTTTGCTGTTCTAAAAGATCAAGGTATTGAGGATAATGTATCATATATGAAATCACTTGTTAAGATGTGTAAGCAAAAACAAGTGAAGAAGTTGATACATTTCTCAAGTATTATGGTGTATAGTTATCATCTTGGAAAACTTGATGAGAACTCTCCTATAGATACGGTTGCTAATACGATGATGGAAGGATACGGCAAAATAAAGATAGCTTGTGATGAGTTTCTTAATTCAATAAAGCAATCCCTTCCTTTCGAGGTCGTAATGGTTCGTCCTGGTTATGTTCTTGCCGATAACCGTCCTGCTCCTTTTATAAAAAGATTGCCTTGTGGAGTAAGTGTTATCCTTGGTAATAAAAAGAGTCGCCAGCCAATAGTTAAAAGAGAAGATATTCATCTCGCATTGCTTAAGATTATTGAAACAGACAAGAATCTTCCTGTATATCATCTTTTCCAGAATAATGATATTACTAAATATAATTTTGCCAAGCAGACTGTAGGCGGACTGATTTTTGTTCTTCCAAAGTTCATATTTGAAGGTTTGCCAAGGCTTATGATGAAGATGGGAATGATGAAGAAGGCATTATATAGTCGTTTTGATGGAATGTATAATTATAATGTTGCGTCATCTACAATGACGGAATCAAAACTTAATATAAAATTCAAATGAAAATTGCAGTTTTAGGTGCTGGTACATACGGCAGTTATGTTATAAATTCTCTTATTGAGAAATATCCAGATGCAGAGATTACACTCTTTGATGTTGGTGATAAGAATGTAAAGAGTGAGGAGCAGATAGGCTTTTACTCTAAATTGAAGAAGGCTATGTACAAGGGATTGACTGATGGACGATTCTTTGGATATGGTGGCGCTTCAGACAAATGGGGCGGTCAGCTCTTGACATACACTGATAACGATTATAATCATCCGGATGCATTTATGCAGGGAGTTATCAATATAGATAAGGCTCGAAAGGATGAGATGCTTGCAAAGTTTAAGATTGAAAATAAGTTTCCGGAAAATCATGTTAGTAATGAACTGTTTACGAAAACTGGTGTTTGGTTGAGTGCTTTGCATAGAAACTTCTTCCATTGGTTTAAGATAGATAAACGCCAACAGGTTAAGATAATGAATCATTGTCGTGTTGTACGACTTGAATCAAAGAATGGAAAAGATATTGATGCCGTTGTTTATACCGATGGCAAATCTGAGAGTAAAGCATCATTTGATTACTATTTCTTGACTTCTGGGGCATTTGAGAGTTCTCGTATATTGATGAGTTCAGGATTGATGCCTGAAAAAGTTCATTTCAGTGATCACTTGTCTATGAAGGTTTTCAAAATCAAGGGATCTACAGTCATTGGCAATGAAGACTTTGTATTTAGAATGAGAGGTACATCTCTTATCACGAAACGAATGATTGGTGAAGTGACGGATGTAGATGCTGATGGCAAGGTTGCACAGAAAGACTGTTCTTTCTATGTTCATCCTGTTTTCAATTTGAAGTTCCCATTTTTTGTTGTCATGAAGGAGGTCCTCTTCAAGCATCATTTTGAATTGAAGTATATCTGTACTGCTCTTAAAGATATTCCACATTGCATAGCTTTTGCCTGGGCGGTATTGGCAAAGAGAAGAATGTATGTGATGGACAATGAATGGTTCCTGTATATAGATATCGAGAATCCTTCTCTTGAAAGTTATATATCGCTTTCTAAAGAAAAGGATGCATTTGGCGTTCAGGGACTGGATGTGTATTATGATGCTGGTAAGGAGGCCGAGTTTGTATTTAATGAAGCAAAGGAGGATGCAATAAAGCACTTGACTGCTTGCAATGTAAAGTATGATGTGCTTGCTGAAAAAATCAATGTCCAGACTTGTGAAGACATTTATCATCCTTATGCCATGTTTGACTTCAAGGATATGAATGATTATTTCACACGTTGGAATAACATGCTTGTTGTTACCACTGGCTGTTTGAGTCGTTCGGGTGGTATCAATCCAACAGCAGCCATGTTACCTGTTGTAGATGAGTTTATCGAAAAACATTTGCCAAATGCTTAAGGTTTTAATAAACGCCTATGCTTGCTCCCCTAATATGGGGAGTGAGCCTGGTATGGCTTGGAATTGGGTGAGTAATCTTGCCAAATATTGTGAAGTTCATATTCTTACAGAAGGTGAATTTCAAGATAAGATAGAAGATGTAGTCCCTAAATTGGAACAAGGGAAAAATATGCACTTCTATTATAATCCTGTTTCTGATGAGATCCGTAAAATGTGTTGGAATCAAGGTGACTGGAGATTCTATAAATACTATAAAGAATGGCAGTGGAAGACCTATTGTATGGCTAAGGATATCTGTTTAAAGCAGCATATTGATGTGCTGCATCAATTAAATATGATTGGATTCCGTGAGCCTGGGTATCTTTGGAAACTATCGAAGGAAACTGATATTCCATTTGTATGGGGACCTATCGGTGGTTTGAAACAGTTCCCTACGGCTTACCTGCAGGGTGCTGGTTTGAAAATGAAAGTTTTCAACCGCTTGAAGAATTTTTTGAATATCTGGCAATTGAAGCATGATAAAAGGGTAGATGAAGCATTTGAAACAGCAAAGCTTTTGGTTAGTTCTATTCCTGATTCATACAATGCAATTAAGAGATGTAAAGGACTAGAGTCTATTGTTATTCCTGAAACAGGCTGTTTCTTATCTGAAGACATTTCTACGGATAGATTTGATGAAAAAGAGTTTCATGTCATGTGGGTCGGTAAATTCGATTTCCGTAAACAGTTGCCATTGGCATTGAAGGCTATTGCTATGACGGGTAAATCTAATATATTCTTAGATGTGTATGGAAGCGGATCTGATGAACAAGTTGCGTCTGCAAAAGAATATGCAGAAACTTTAGATATCAAGAATAAGGTAGTATGGCATGGAAACCAATCCAATGATGTTGTGATGAATGCTATGCGTAAGTCTCAACTGTTTTTCTTTACCAGTGTCAGTGAAGATACTTCTACGGTGGTATTAGAAGCAGTAAGTAATCGTTTACCTGTTCTTTGCTTTGATGCTTGTGGTATGGCTGCGGTTATAGATGATAAGGTAGGTCGAAAAATACCATTAACAACACCTTCGCAGTCTGTTCAGAACTTTTCAAGGACGTTGAATGAATTGGAAGGTAACAGAGATTTGTTGAAACAGATGTCTGAGAACTGCAAGCAGAGACAGATAGAATTGTCTTGGGATGAAAAGGCTAAGACCATGGTAGGGTGGTATGAGAAGATCGTTCATCATAGCTAGAAATTGTTGATGAATATCATAATATTTGTCTTATGATATTGGGAAAAGATACTATTTGTGAATTATATTTTACGGTTTAAGAATAAAAAACTGAAG
>ERZ1026903.357-NODE-357-length-22504-cov-14.349726_pt1 | contig 22504 bp, 6 predicted proteins | sample MGYA00380180_ERZ1026903 | MGnify/ENA primary metagenome ERZ1026903 (study PRJEB33269, sample SAMEA4719816) | human gut metagenome | biome: human-associated habitat; feature: organic feature; material: feces | place: Cameroon | collected 2013-10 ... | reverse complement strand
CGGAGCCCAGAGATTGCCATTGGCCCAGGAAATCTGGTCGCTCTTGGCATCGAGCGCCACACCTTCGTTCTTCCACTCCTTCAGGTCGGAAGAAGAATATACGTAGTATTTATATCCACCCCATCCCGGTTTTCCATCGGTGGTAGAATAGATATAGTACTTACCCGTCTTGTTGGAATACAGGATTTCCGGGTCGGCATGGAAACCTGGCAGGATAGGGTTGCCCAAGCCGCTGGCACCCTTGGTGGTTGGAGCGATAGGACGGATGGTTCCATCGGCATTGTAAGCCATCGGTTCGATGATAACACTGCGCTTGTAGCTTCCGCCATCATGCAAGGCACCATTATGAGAGAAGAAGAGCCACTGGTCGTTATAGTTTACGATGGCTGGATGGGTGGTATTGCTGTTGCCGGCAATCTCACTGATGATGCCCTTGGCTGTCCAAGGACCCATGATGTTGTCCGCCATGGCGTATGCTATCTTCTCTGGCCAGCCCGAAGCATAACTCAGATAGTACTTCTTGCCATATTTGTGAACCCAAGGAGCCTCGGTGAATGGGAACTCGGTTCCTACGTCGATGCGCTTGATTTCGCCATCAATCTCCACCATATTATCCTTCAGCTTGGCGATGTAGCACTGTCCATTACCCCATATAATATAAGGTGTATTGTCATCGTCAATGAAGATGGCAGGGTCGATGCAAGCCCATCTGTGCTTGGAATCGAAGCAATCTTTGTTGGTCAACAATGGCTTGCCCAGTGCATCCTTGTAAGGACCTGTAATCTTATCGCTCACAGCCACACCGATGCCACACCAGTTGGTAGAAACGTACCAGTAGTACTTGCCGTTTCTTTCCACCACATGTCCGGCGTATGCCTGCTTGCTCTTTGCCCACTTGAAATCAGAAACCATCAGTGGGGTTGGATACTGGGTCCAATGCTTCATATCGGTGGTAGAGAAAACCTTCCAGTCGTGCATTTCGTAACTAGGATGATTGCCCTTGGCATCATGACCGGCGAAAAGCCACAAGGTGTCCTTATCTACCAAAACGGCAGGGTCGGCAGTATAGATGTGAGAGAAGAGCGGATTGCCTGTTGCCACGAAATCGTGCTTCAACACATAGCCCCACTTCTGCTGCAATCTCTCCATCTCGTCCTTGGTTACAGAGCAAACCGTGCCATGACGAGGGAAGAAATCCTTGCGGAATGATTCTGGCTTGGTAGAGAAAGTGTTCAGATCCTTGGAGGTCTGATACTCATATCTTCCCGAGCCATAGAGATCGTACATCAGGATATATTCATCCTTATCGTTGAGTTTAAATACGCCGGAACCTTCTACACCCGTCTTGCTGTCTGCGTATGCATCAATAAACTTGAAGTCCTCCTTCCAAGGTCCCTTCAGGTTCTTGGCAGTAGCCTGCTGAATACCATTCTGTATCTCCTTGCCTTCGGCATTCTTGATGTTTCCCTTATAGAACATGTGATAAACGCCGTTACGCTCGATGATGTCGTTATCGATGCAACCATACTTGGCATTGAAGAGCACCTTTGGCTCACTCTCGAAACCCGTAAAGTCCTTGTTGGCATAAGCATAATAGGTAACGAGACTCTTTCTGCCATCACCCGTACGCTGAAGAGTGAAGTAAATCATATACTTCTTTGCCTTCTTGTCGTAGATGGTCTGTGGAGCCCATACCCAGTAGGCATCGCTGAAGTGCTCCTTGTAGTCTTCCTTCAACACGATTTTAGAGTGCGTCCAGTTCACCAGGTCCTTCGATTTCATCAATACGATGCCCGGATTATCCTTCCATCCATTTTTCACGGTGTTCATATCGGTAGCCACGATATAATAGCAGCCATCTTCACCACGAAGGATATGAGGATCACGGATACCGCCACTGGTACTGATAGAATCGCTGGCGATAACTGGCTGGTTGTCGTTGAGCGCATACCAGTTCTTGGCATCCTCGCTGATGGCAAAGCGAAGATGCTCCTGCTTGTTACCACTTCCTTCGAAATAAGCGAAAAGATAGCCTGCAAAATTCTGCTTGGCAACCTTCTTTGCCGCATGGGCATTCATAGGCATTCCGAGAGCCAATGCTGCCATCAGCATCCCGCCGAATGTTAGTTTTCTGTTCATCATTATCTTGTTATTAATGTTAGTGTTCATAAAATGAATATTAGTCTTCACAATTTGCCTGCAAAGATACATCATTTTATACGAACAAAGGCATGTAAATTCTGATAAAAACAGAGTCATTTCATTCAAATGGCTCTATTTTCGTCCTAAAACCAGTAGGGGCGGCTCTTAAGAACCGCCCCTAGTTAGTTTCATTCATGTTATCCCTAAATCCAATCTTTACCTTAAATCATTTCAACTAATTCATCCTATCTTTCAGACTTGTTCGTTTTCTTTTCAGAATTATATATGAATTCTATTTCAACTTTTCTTAGTTTACCTTGTCCTCATCGGCAACGGCATCCTGCCAGTTGTCAAATTCAGGGATAGAGGCATCATAACCTGCATAACCATAGTTCTGACGGAGCTGACCATAACGGTTGGCAGTGATGGCACTTTCAGGAATAGGCCAGAACACGTTACATTTGTTCATGGTGTAGTTGAGAGTTGCCTTACCACTCTTAATGCCCATTCCCCAAGGACGGTTGTAATAAGAATAGTTCACGCAACGCTGATACCAGTAGCTGCCACCCGTGAGGTCGGTACCTTCCTGCTTGTCCCAGTTATCTACGCTATATGTATTGCCCCACTCATCAGGCTTACCACTCAAGGCAAGGTCATAAGATACACGAGTCAACTCAACGTTGCGCCATTCCTCAAGATAAAGCTCACGAGCACGCTCGTTCATGATATCACCGATATTAACAGTGGTATAGAGCTGAGAGCAATGAGCACGCTTACGGATTACATTCACATCCTCTGCTGCACCGGTAGCATCGCCCTGATAGAGCTTTGCCTCGGCACGAAGCAGGTAAGCCTCTGCCAGACGATAGAGATAGAGTGTACCATCGGTACCCTTAGTACAACCATTAAACTGAGTTGCGCCCAGATTAGCCTCAGCAGATGCATCCTTGAAGTAAATCTTGTAGAGAGGGAAGTCGAACCAGCAACGGATAGAGTCGGTGCAGAGACACTTACCACTTTCATCATACAGCTGGAATGGCTTTCCATCATACTCAGAATCCTGATTGTTATACTTCAGATCGCTCATATGAACCCAGTTACCAATCTGTGAATTATGACGGTAATCCTCATTATCCTCTATGCCATTCACAGCCCACATACCATGCTGTGACCAGTAAGAAGGACGGAAAGTAGCGATGCCACGACCGAAAGCACGGAGCAGGTCATGATCCTTGCGATACTTGGCGTTGGTACGGGCATAGTTCATACCTGCAGCCTTACCATCAGGAGTCTTCAGGTTACCATTGTCATTCCAGCTAGGACCGAAATAACGCATGGTAAGATAATCAATATGGCGCTGGTCGCTGATGTTCAGCATCACCATGATATTCTCAGTATTGTCTGAGCAATACTTGTTAACAGGACGATGGAGATCCCAGATTACATTACGGGTAATGTTCCAGGTCTCAGGTTCACCGCTGTTAGCATCATCGTTGCTGCCGAATGGCTGTGTCATCAAGGCAAGTCCTGAATTGTTGATCAACTCATCACACTGCTGCTCAGCCTTCTTCCACTCACCTACAGAGAGATAAAGCTTGGCAAGAAGCATCCGGCAAGCTTCCTTGTTAACCATACCAATGGTGCTCATCTGCTTCTGTGAAGGAACCCAGTTTACAGCCTGTTCCATGTCATGCACACACATTTCCAGGATAGCCTGACGCTTGGTAGTCTTGTAGTTCTGCTTTGGCACCTCAAGAATCTTGGTTACCAATGGTACATCACCCCACTGCCAGCAAAGTGCATAGTAGCGATAGGCACGATGGAACATTGCACGACCCTTGTATTCGTTCTTCTTCTCCTCAGAGAGTCCTTTCACACCATCAATGTAAGAAAGTACGGTGTTGGCATACTTGATACCTGTGTAACCCTCATCCCAGTAGAACTGCATATAGTTATTGTCATTTGCCTGCATTCCGCTAGTTGGAGTCAACTTCTTGTTTACATCATCCCAGATGCCGCCTCCCTGGTCGGTCTTTCCATAAAGCATGAGATCGGACATCATGTATTCTGTAGCAATAGGACAAGAGAGATTCTTGTTATCCCAGTAGGTCCAGTAAGAACAGAGATGACGGTCGGCCATCGCAAGAGCTGCCTGAAGACCCGATTCTGTTGAGAAAGTCTTATTAGGCTCATACATTGACAATGGGTCTGGGTCTAAGAAATCGCGAGAGCAACTTGTTGCAGATGTCAAGCCTGCCACAACGATGAGACCCTTTGCTATATTCTTATATATCTTAGTTTTCATATCGTTTCTATTTATATATTGTTTATACCTTATATATATTATTGCCTCCCACGTTTACAATGTTACGTTCATACCGAAAGTAAATGTTCGTGTAGCAAGACCTCCTGTCTCAGGATCTCCGTACTCCCAATCAGAAGAATGGATTGTACCGAGGTTCTTGATATTGAAGAACAATTTCAAGTTGCTGATACCTGCTGGTGCCAACCACTCCTTAGGGAAGGTATAGGCTACCGACAAGTTGTCGAAGCGCACGAAAGAACGATTGATGAGCTTCTGTGCACCAGTAGCACCTACAGGACCCTGAGCATTAAGGCGGGCATACTTATTGGTTGGGTTTTCTGGAGTCCAGTAGCCCTTCACCCAAGTATTACATCCGTTGGTAATAAGCGAACCGCCATTATCATTGTTCAGATACCAGCCAGAAAGGCTCTTGTGACCCAACATAGAATACATGCTAAAACCTACAGTCCAGTTCTTGAACAGAGTAAAGTCATTACGCATGCTCCAACGTACCTTAGGAGTAGTCTGACCCAGGAACTGCTTATCCTCGTTGCCATATACATACTTCTTGACTGTACCATCTGCATTATACTCATCGTTGTCTGGATTGTTCCATACCTTAGGGTCACCAGGACGCTGACCATACTTGGCAGCCTCTTCGTATTCATCAGCCTGCCAGATACCGATTACCTTGTAATTCCAGATAGTACCGATAGCCTTGTCTATGAACCATCCGTTGCTCAAGTCATCAGACTCCTTGCTTCCAATTACATTACCATTGGCATCTTTCACATCCTCATATACTCCATAGAGCTTCTTGATGGTGTTCTTGTTCCAAGACAATCCGAAGTTTGTACGCCACTCGAAATTCTGGGTCTTGATGTTAAGTGTATTGAGCGAAAGCTCGATACCGTCATTGTTCACCTGTCCCAGGTTGGTTGTCATGGAACCGAATCCGCAGAATCCCGGCAAGCGCTGGTTCATGATCATATCCTTGGTCATCATGTGGTAATAATCGATGCTACCCGAAATTCGGTCGTTCAGGAAACCGAAATCAAGACCCAGGTTGATGGCCTCAGTCTTCTCCCACTGCAAGTTAGGATTAGCCATTCTACCCACACTCAGGTACTTCATATCCACAAGATTTCCACCCGTGATATAGTTCATGGTCTTACCGGTACCAGAACCGAGGTCGGCAAGTGAAATGTATGGATCAGAGAGCGAACGGTTACCGTTCTTACCCCATGAAGCACGTAGCTTACCATTGTTCATGATATGTCCCCACTTCCAGAACTTCTCGTTGGTAAACGACCAAGCCAAAGCCACAGATGGGAAGGTTGCATATGGATTGCTTGAACCGAAAGCAGAATAACCATCACGACGCACAGAAGCTGTAATCATGTAACGGCTATCGTAGCTATAGAACAAACGTGCAAGGAGAGCATCTGCAGTCTGGTGAGAATCGCTGGTACCAAACTTACTCTTAGTAAGCGTTGCGTTCTGAGTATTATGGAATCCGAGCGCATCAGATGGCAGAATCTCACGAGCATTGATATAGTCACTCCAGTAACGGCGCTCCTCTGCCTCCTGTACGAGAGTAAGGATTACATGATGCTTCTTGGCAAAAGTATGATCCCAAGTAATGGTATTATTGAGAGACCAATCGAAACGCTTGCCCCAGTTACGATCTACACCACGATCCTGCGCATTGGTATCAGGACGGTCGGCTGACATAAAGTAACGGTTGTAATAGTACTGATAGCGAGGTGAAGCATTGAAGCTATAAGTAATGCCGAATGGCAATGTAACCTTCGCATTGACAATCGTATTCAACACCTGATATCCTCTTTCAAGATCCAGATACTGGCGTTCGAAGTCATAGCTATAACCACCATAGAAGGATTTATCCATAGGATATTGTGCCAAACTTCCATCTGCATTTGTATAGATAGAGTAAGGAGAGTTGCGAAGCTGGTTACTATCCCAATAGTTGGTACCCAGACCAACAGAGATATCACCATCCGAACGGTCCTGGAAGTTCACATTGGCACCAATCTCCAACCATTTGGTAACCTTACCTGAAATCTTCATGTTGGCACGTACAGAACGATATTCGTTACCCTTTACAGCACCTTCATTATGAAGGAAACCTGCAGAAAGATAATAGTTCATATTCTCGCTGGCACCAGAAATGCTGGCGTTATAATCCTGGTTGATACCTGTGCGGAAAGTCTTATCCCACCAATCAACGGTCTGTCCATCCAGATAGTTCTGAAGAACATTGCCACGAAGGCCAAGACGCTGAGCATAGATACTGGCATCCGACTCGCCATCGCTGTTCTTGGTATAGCCAGCCCATGTAGCCTGATCTACGCCATAGAGACGCTGTGCATTCTCGGCAGTATCAAAATAACCTGGCTGGAATTTCAGATTTCCCTTATTGTCCTTGGCACGATATGCACCATACACACCATCATCGCCCATACCATAAGAGTCTGCCTTGTACCAATCCTCACGATACTTCATGTAACCTGCTGCATCATAAACATCCATGGTATAATCGCTCTTGGTATTGATGCCTAAATTGGCACTTACATTGATGGTTGGCTTACCCAACTTACCCTTCTTGGTAGTTACGATGATGACACCGTTGGCAGCCTTCGCACCATAAACAGCGGCAGCAGAAGCATCCTTCAAGATATCAATCTGCCCGATATCATCTGGATTGATTTCTGATAGTTCACCATAGAAAGCCATACCATCAAGGATAATCAACGGATCGTTGTGACCACCACTGGTATATACAGAACGCTGACCACGAATCTGCATAGAGCCACCACCCTTGGCATCTGCACTATAACCTACATTCAAGCCTGGGGTACCACGGAGCAAATCCTGTACGGTTGAAGGATTTTCATTAGCCAGTTTATCCGGATTAATCTGAGTTACACTACCCGTCAAGTCTTTCTTGCGCATGGTACCATAACCCACAACGACTACATCGTTGAGCTGCTTGGCATCCTCCTGCAGTGTAATCTGTAGATGAGAAGCTGTGGCTTTAACAGTTTGGGTCTTAAAGCCTATATAAGAAACTTCCAGAGTTGCACCCTTGGAAGCATCGATTGTGAAATGGCCATCCAGGTCGGTGATTGTACCGCCCTTTTCGCCCTTCACCTTAATAGTAGCACCGATAACGGCCTCACCGTTACCATCTACCACTGTACCTTGTACCTTACCTACCTGCTGCTGAATAGCTGACACAGGTGAAACCTCAGTTGCGGCTGCAGCCTGAATAGCTGGTGCACTTGCCATGATCATCATGAGCAGAGCCTTCCGCGAAGCTGTAAATAGGAATGTCTGGTTCATACTTTTCTATTATTGTTAGTTATACATTTCACACATTGTTCATTTTCCGACTGTCTATTCTGTGTTCGGTCTGTCGTGAAAGCCGCAGCATTTACGCCGTTGAAACTTTCGGTGGCAAAATTAATGCTTTGTTCCAAAATTAAAGGGTAATTAACAAGAATAGACCGAAAGTTATCGTTAACACATGTGGAAATCATGATAATTATACCTAAAATCATGATAATTACACATAAAACATAGGGGATATTTCAGATTTATTTCGTAAATTTGCAACAAAATTCTAAAATAACAAGATATGAACCAACAACGTATAACATTTCGATATATAGGTTTGAAGATACAAATCGTTCTCGTCTTAATGATGTGGACAGCACAATTACAGGCCTTCAACTATTTGCCAAGATTGCTCAACTCCGTATATCCTTCCGCTTCAGAAGAGCAGAAATGCATGCTCATCGACAAGCAGGGACTGATATGGATTGGTTCAGATGGCGGAGTGAATTCCTATGATGGTTACCGTTTCAAGAATTACAGAAGCGATGCCACATCACCTAATATTCTGCCAAGCAATACGGTTCTTTCCCTGACCGAGGGAAAGGACGACGTGCTATGGATAGGAACCAGAAACGGCATTGTCAGCATGGATAAGAAATCGGGCAAGTTTACCACCCATCATCTGCCAGGCACAGAGAATCGTGTCATCTATAATCTCTTCACTTCCAGTGATGGAAAGATATGGATTGGAAAAGATGGTGGTGTGAGCTGCTATCTGCCAGAAGAGAAGAAATTCTATTCTTATACTTCACAGAACACCACCATTGTGGAAGCCAACGGCAAGCGCCATGCCCTCAATGAAGTGATTAGTGCCAAATCGTTTACAGAAGATAAACACGGCAACATCTATATCGGCACCTGGTCGGAAAGTCTGTTCCGACTGGATACCAAAAGGAACATCATGTACCGCTATGTGATTCCGAAAAGCACTGAGGGAGGAAACACCTATCTGGTGAAGATGGACCATGCAGGAAGATTGTGGGTATGCACCTGGGGAAATGGTATCAAGTGTCTGACACAGCCACTCAACCAGCAGAACCCTGGGCTCATCGATTTATACAAGGGCGACAAGAAATTCGCCCTGCATTACAGTATCACAGAAGATGTCGTATCGCATACCATCTGGGTGGCATCAAGAAATGGCTATGGCATCCTCAACACCGACAACATCAAGGCTGGTTTCACCTATTATAATAGTATAGACAACCAGCCTACCCAAAATGTTGTTGATGTCAAGACTGATGGCAAGGGAAACATCTGGCTGCTCACCATGAACAACGGATTGCATCATGTGTTTACCCGCCCATCCCTGTTCCAGTTTTTGCCCGTCATCCCAACAGATGCCACAGCCAACCGCATCTGTTCCATCTTCTCGGTTGACGGACAGCACTTCTGGCTCACCTTGGCTCCATCTGGTATTGCCCTATACGACAACCATAGCAAGCAAACGGTATTCAACAGAAACATACCAGGCTTTGCCGACCTGCCCAACAGCACCATGAATACCCATTATTCCGATATCATAGCAAATGGGAAAGGCGGCATCTGGTTTGCCAACAACGGCTTTGGCATCACCAGTCTGCAAGACGGAAAAGTACGTACACTGGATGAAAAAGTATTCCAACTTGTCAACGACCGCTTTGTCAATGCCTTGTACCGTACCCGTCAAGATGTCATCCTGGCTGGTGAAAAGATGCACCTCAACTATCTGCTGCCCTCAGGCAAAAGCCATTGTCTTCTGCAAGGAGTAGATGTAAGAGACATCATAGAAGACCATACAGGCAATATATGGGCTACCACAGAAAACCAGGGTATCATCCGCATAAAGGGCGACGTCAATCATCCCAAGAGCCTCAACATCAAATATTACAATGCGGCTCAAGGCAACTTTATCGTCAATGATGCCACACAGTGCCTGGAAGACAGCAAACACCGGCTGTGGGCCATCTCGAATAGCGGTGGTCTCTTCAGATACAATCAGGAAAAGGATGCTTTCGAGAGTGTGAACAAAGATTACCATTGGGACATCGACCGCATCTTTTCCATCATCGAAGACCAGGAAGGCTACCTGTGGCTCACCACAGACAATGCCCTTATCTGCCTACAGGTAAACGATCAGGGCGAGGCGCAATATACTACCTATACCAGCGAAGACGGTCTGGGAAATATCATCTTCATGCCGCACTCCTGCTTCAGAAGGGGCGATGAGATGTACTTTGGTTCGGGGCGCGGTCTGATTCATTTCAATGCAGCCATGCTCAATGCCCATCGCAAAGAGAAACAGCCATCCAACATTCTCATCACCGATTTGCTGATAGACAACAGGAGATTCAGCGAACTTGATTCCGCTCTGCGGGCAGACCTGTGCGATGTTACTCCGCAGTATCTGCGCCAGCTTACCCTGCCAGCAAGCATCAACAAGTTCTCGGTAGAGTTTGCCCTGCTTTCATACGCCAACACAGCCCAATGCAAGTATGCCTACTATCTGGAAGGCTACGATAAGGAATGGCACTATATGGATGCCTCTATCCGCCAGGCCACCTTCGAGAACCTTCCTTCTGGAAGCTACAAGCTGCACGTAAAGGCTGCCGACAGCTATGGGCACTGGAACGAGATGGCATATACCATCCATATCAAGGTGTTGCCACCTTGGTATGCATCCTGGTGGGCATACCTTATTTATCTAGCACTCCTCATCGTAGGCTGCCGCATCGCCATCATCTGGTACCGTGAGCGTCTGCGCACCAAGAACCGCCTGCAGATGGCTGTGGTATTCACCAACATTACCCACGAGCTGCTGACTCCACTCACCGTGATTGCGGCTGCGGCAGAGAATATCAAGCGAATAGCACCTGCCACAGATAGCCAGGCGGACATTATCCACGATAACATCAACCGTCTGACCCGTATGCTCCGCCAGATTCTGGAAGTGAGAAAAGCACAGGCAGGAAAATTGCAGCTGAAGGTGAGCGAAGGAAAGCTGGGCGATTTCTGCGCAGAAACCTGCCGCAGTCTGATGCCGATGTTCCAGCCTAAGCAGCTCACTTTCGAGCAGAATATTACCTGCATGGGAGAAACCAACTGGTTTGATACCGACAAGGTAGAGAAGATGCTTTACAACCTGCTGAACAATGCCGTGAAATATACCGAACCCGGCGGCAAGGTTTCGCTCAGCGTTTCCATATCAGAACAGCAGGCAACCCTCATCGTATCGGATACCGGCATCGGCATCTCGAAAGATAAGATGAAGCATCTCTACAGTAGATTTCTGGATGGCGACTACCGCCAGATGAACACTATCGGTACGGGCATCGGTCTGTCATTGGTCAACGACCTCGTAAAACTGCATCACGGTAAGATAACCTGCGATAGCGAGGAGGGCAAGGGAACCACCTTTACCATCACCTTCCCTATCAACAAGGAAAGTTATACCGAGGAAGAAATGCTGAAGGAAGAGAAGAATATCCCTGCAGCACAAACCATCATCGTGCCTACCACCTCTTCGAAGAGCGAGGAGGCGATGGCTACCAGCCAGACCAATACCGATATGACGGAAATGGATGATGGCGATTCGGAACATCATAAACATGATAACAAAGAAAAGGAATATACGGTTCTTCTGGTAGAAGACAATCAGGAACTGCTACTCCTGATGAGCAGCCTCTTGAGTGACAAATACAATATTCTGACTGCCACCAACGGAGAAAAAGCACAGCGACAGATACAGAAAGCTTCGCTCGATGTTGTTGTGACCGATGTAATGATGCCGGTAATGGATGGTATCGAGCTGACCAAGTGGATTAAGGAGAACGAAGACTTCTCGCAGCTCCCTGTGGTCATGCTCACGGCAAAAACGCAGGATGAAGACCGCAATGAGGCTTACCGTGCCGGAGCTGATGCCTATGTCACCAAGCCTTTCAACCTTGCCGACCTCCAGCTGCGCATCGACAACATCATAGCCAATCGTCAGCGCATCCGCCAGAAATTCCAGTCGCAGACAGAATTCAACGTGGAGGAACAGCACTACAGTAATCCTGACGAGCTCTTCATCAAGGGAGTCATCGAAAAGGTGAACGAGCATATCATGGACAGTGAATACGGCAGAGAGCAACTGGCAGCCGATCTCTGTATCAGCAGCAGTACTCTCTACAACAAGCTTCGCGCCATAACGGGGCAGAACGTCACCTCGTTCATCACCAGTATCCGCATGAAAGAAGCTTGCCGCATCATCCGCAAGAATCCAAACATCCGCATCAATGAGTTATGCTACGATGTAGGCTTCAGCACGCCAAGATACTTCAGCCAGTGCTTCAAGAAGGAGTTTGGCATGGGAGTAAAGGAATATGCAGAAAGTGTGATTTCAGGTAATAAAGAATAAAAGTACAAAACGAAAAAGGTCTCCGCATGGTTCTATCCTGCGGAGACCTTTTTTATGATAAAAACAGTTATCTTTCGATATACCTGCTTATTAATTTACGAATCAACTTACCTGTTAACCTGCTTCTTGCCATTTTTAATTATAATACCCTTAGAAACAGGAACAGCCTTGATACCCTGCATGGTATAAGCAGCTTCCTCGTCTGAGTTTGAAAGAACGACACCAGTGATGCCGGTAACATCACCACCAGCGATTCTCAAGCTTCGATATGTAGCAGCGGCACTAGGACTTATCTCTTCAAGATGAGCGATATAAGCACGATTGTTACCCAAGTCGAAACGAGACTCGTTGTCAACCTTGTACCATACATCCGACTTCAAAATATAAGAATCATTCTTCACTTTGCCAACCTTGCTGTCGAAGACGCCCACTAAGCCATTGCTTCCTTCCACAGGCTGTGACACGGCATTGCCACGTTCGGCAAATACGGCTACCTCCTGGGTAGAATAGAAGATGTAAGGCACACCAGCAGTCATCTCGGCTACAGGAGAAAGATATAACTCTGTCTTCTCTGCATTGATACCAGCAATCTCGTAAACCTCAACACCTTCTGTTGGCGAAGCTGTATATGGCAAGCAGATGGTATTCCAGCTATTGGCCTTCACATTACGTGAATACTGCTTGGCACCCAGACATACATTGTCTATATATAATAAGGTATTGTTAGCAGCGCCATAACTTCCAGAAGAAGCATAACCCAAAGACAGTTCTACCTCCTGAGCAGACTCCAATGTGAAGTCATAAACCATCTTCTGCCACTCGTTTGCCTTGGCAGGATAACGGTAATCAGTTTCAGCCCCTATCTTGATACCCGTCAACGAGGTATTGGTATAGGTCTTCTTATCTGCCTTAACCTCCTGTGCTGTAACAATCTTACCATCATTTGCCGTCTGGTTAGGGCACTCATACTTCATATCCAGCACCAGACGATATTCGCCAGCCGGCAAAGCAACCTTTTGGGTGATGGCATTCTTACCCTTAGCCCAAGAGTTGAGCACAGTGAGCATACGTTTTCCACTGTTTTCATCGATGGCAGGCGATTCGCATTGAGCAGCAAAATTGCCCACATCCTTAGGACTTACGCAATACATCGTTGAACTATATGGCATAGAGAACATACGAACAAATTTTGAATTGGCTGCCATATCCAGGCCAGACTGCCATCCCTCCACAGGAAGAACATTTGGCCACTGAGCATCCAAGGCTGCCACCTGATTCACATAACAAGGACTATAGGTTGTAGAACCCAAAGTAACATTGCCAGTTGCATCCCCATAAGTTGTATCCTTCTCAAAGTTGGCATTGGCAAGCTTCTTCTCTGTTACATCAACAAATCCTGCCAATAATGCATCAGATGGGAAGACAACGCTTTCATCTACCATAAACTTCTCTGCCTCAGCCGAATATCTGACAGCAAGAGATTCTCCTGCTTTCAGGCTGCGAGTATATTGAGGAGCACCCTTGCGATAGGTATAGGTGAGCACCATGTTCTGCATTTCCTGGCTCTGGTTAGAGAGATAAACCTTAGAAGAATCACAGGCATCCTGGATGGCAGAAAGTTCTGTGCCCTGAAGGGTGAACCCTAAGATTTCACCCTTGGAATGATTGGCATCCAAAGAGAAGCTAGCACTCGACTTAGAATCCCTGATGGTAGTCTTCACTGTAAACACAGGAGCCTTTCCATCTACCTGCACCTCCTTCAAGCTACACTGCTTATCACCGCAGAAGTTTGCCAGAAGCATATAGGATGAGTTATCCGGGTCGGTAGCAATCACACCATTCCATCCCGCCGGAACCTGATCTTTCAGACTCACACACTTCGCCATCAACTGCTTAGTGGTCTCGGCATTCACATTACTATAATAGATGATGTTGCGCTTGTCAACCACGGAACCAGCCTTTAGGGCACGACTCACATCAGAATAAGAGGCATAAAGCTTAGAAGTATTGATGGAATTATTGTTGGCATTATCACCAAAGCCCATCTTGCTTCCATCCATATTCACTACACCCAATGCATTGTCGATATTAACCCATTTGCTATCGAAAGTTTTAAACTTCGTACCATCCGTCTGCTTATGAGTATCTCCATAATAAAGGGTACGCTTGGTACGAGTAAGTTCATCCGTACTTATCGCCATCAGTCCACCTTGCTGCTTGCTAATGGTAGCATCGGCATTGGCACGTACATAATCTGTATAGATAACGGCATTACCCGGTGTGGAATAGATGGCAAAACGATTGTTGAGCACTGCATCATTGGTATTCAACTCACCATTCATGGTATAGCTGTTACCGCGCAGATTGTAAATGCCATTAACCACAGGGGTAGCGTTCGTCGTCTTGCCACTAACCTCATACCAACCCAGGAAGTTGCCTGTGTTGTTGGCACGATAAGGTACTATTATCTTATTCTGGTCAACACTATTGGCTGCAATATACCCCGTATAACTGCTCTTGCCCGGACTCCAGGAAAAGCAGGTAAAGCGATCAGGAGTAGAGGCACGGACCACATTCTGACTATCGAAAATCTTGGCAGCAGCATAACGCTGATTGAATTCGTCCCACTCCGAAGGGGTAGCATCTGCAGTAGAAAGCAATTCATGCATCAACCAAGTCATCATCACTCGATGACCTTCTACACCCATTCTTCGGGCACCGATATCAGAACGCAGCAACCATGAGCCATCCGCTGTGGTTGTCTGGCGAGCCTTGATATATTTATAAGCCAGATTCTCAAGCATCAATGCATCCGGATCGTTCAGGAAACAAGCATTGGTAGTATAAGAGGTAAGCTGGTCATAGAGGAACAGGCTCCAGTCGTTGCCATTAGGCATAGCGAGTTCGCCATCTGCAAGCGCCAACCAGTTGAGCACCTCCTTCATCACCTTGTCATTGTTATGCATCAAGGCATTGGTTTTCCACTTCTCCACCCCATTGTTGGTTTTCTGCTGGAAGAGTTTCAAGGCGAGCGCAGCTTCACCCAACTCCTGCATTACCACATTCTGATAGCTGGTATGGAAGAAACTATGGTTCTGGAGGGTATAATCATCATAGAGATTCTGTCCCACATAAAGATCGGCAACGGTTTTATTATCATATTCCGGATCAATGATGGTGGTGTTATTGGCATCATCCCTGTGAGAATAGCTGTTGATGGCAAATTCACGCAGACGCTCAAACCACTTTGGAGCCAGCTCATCATGAGGGAACAATCCTAAAGTGGCAGCAAGCACGTCAGCCTCCCATCCGTTTTCCTCGGCCTTGGTATCATCCTTATAGCCAGTAGGGATAGAACGTTCCAATTCGTAATTGCATTCTGCCTTCAAAAGCTTCTCGATATATCCCTTTTGAGTATCAGAAAGCTTGTCCCACTGGAAAAAAGCAGAATAAGCCACCGACATAGCCCAAAGTGAACTCTCCCAAACATGATCAGAATTAGAGGTAGAACCCCAATATTGATTACCGGAGCAAACCTTCAGCTTGTTAGCCTTATGGGTGGAATAAGCAAAGACAAGACTCTTCATCGCCATGGTTTCCAAGTCGTTCCAGGTTACCCCCTCAGGCAGGGCAACCTTATCCTTTCCATATTTTACCAGAAAGGCAGAAATCATAGAGAGGTCGGCATTAGAGCGGACACCATCCTCATTGCTATTCATGGTACTGTTGCATTTAAAGGCACCACACGCCTCACCCACGGAGTTAGGAGAAGCACAATCCTTCCAATCATTTTTCAGGTACTTGGCAAACTTGGCCAGCATGTTCATCAAGTCGTCCTTCATCTCTGCTTCTCCCACAAACAGATTGTTGATAACGCCTTCTGTAGGACTTGTCACTTCCGCTTCGGTTGGATCTTCCGGCTCAACATAAGAATCGGGTATCTGATAAAGATGCACATTATCGATAGAGATACAACTACCTCCCGATACCCAATTTACCATGATACCTACATTTACATCTCCAGCTTCACTCACCGAGAACTCAATTTCCTGGGTACTCCAATCCATCGAGGTAAAACAAGAAGAAGAACCTTTAGAGAAACTTCCAGACACGCGCTCGCTTCCGGCGAAGAGCGCATAAGAAGAAGTAGCACCACCATTATAAGCAGAACGCACATCCGCCGTCAGCTTATATTTTCCGGCAGGAAGATTCTTAAGAGTCTGCTGCAAAGTGGTAGAACCAGAAGCCCAACCCTGTCGGAGATAATATGCCTGCTTACCATCGGTGATGGTGGTCATCTTGCCAAAGTTGTTGTCTGTATAACAATCTTTAGTAACCAGCAAGCTGGTTACCGACGTTCCACTCACCGTCCAACTGGCTGGAGCTGTAACCTTATATCCACGAAGACCATCAGCAGAATTATTCACAGCATTGCTGCTTGACAACTCATCTGTCTCGAAAGAACTGTTCGTAACGTATTGGCTAGTAACATCTGTAATTGTTGCAGCCTGTTTTGTTTCGGCAGCTGCCATCCATGCACTAGAAAAAAGGAAGGCAGCAACACTTATTATTTGTTTATTCATTGCATTTTTTGTTCAGTCAGTTATTAGCACTTTTTTAGAAGGAGGTCAAAAAGTGCACACTTGCACTATTTGAACCTCCTTACACTATTGAATTACCAAACTATCAATCATCTCAAAGAGAAGCTGCCAAAATCATCTCACTCTCCATCATGGTAACCTGAATCACAGGCTTACTATATTTCTTTTTCATTGTTATTACTATTGTTATTTACCTGGTTATTATTTCTTAACTTGCTTGTTACCATTCTTGATGACAATACCCTTAGCATTCTTATCTGCCTTGGTACCCTGGAGGGTATAAACCTCACCGGCAACCTGAGCCGACTGGTTCACATGCTCAATGCCCGTAGTAGCATTGCCGCCAATCTTCAGGCTTCTGGCTGTAGCTGTGCCCGAAGTTATGTCGCTCAAGCTTGTGATATAAGCACGGTTGTTGCCCAAGTTGAATCGTTCCTGATTATCCACCTTGTACCATACCCCCGACTTCAGGATATAAGCATCATTCTTCACGTCACCAGCCTTGCTCTCGAAGATACCCTTCAAGCCATTGCTGCTACCCACCATTGGAGTTTCAACAGCCTCGCCGTTTTCTGCAAACACTGCGATATCGCCGGCAGAATGGAAGATGTAAGGAACACCTGCCTGCATATTGCTCTCCTGAGTGAGATACAACTCTGTGTTATCGGCACTGATACCAGCGATGCTATAGACCTCGACATCCTGAGCAGGAGTTGCCGCATATGGCAGACAGATGGTATTCCAACTGTTTTCATTCACGGCTCTTGCATACTGAGGATTCAGGACAAGTGCCTTATCCTGGAACAGAGTCTTCACATCTTCTGCGCTGATGGCACAATTATAGATGCTGAAATCATCATATACATGGTCGCAATAAGCATCCGATGTCCATTGAGAACGGCCCAGCCAGTTGCGGGTAGTTACACCTAAGTCCTTAGGGCAGACATTCAACTCATTCTCTGCACTTCCAGCTTTTTCACCGTCAAAGTAAACAGTCATGGTAGTGCCATTCTTCACGAATACGAGGTGATGCCAGTTGGTAGCATCCCATGTGAAAGGAGCCGTATAATCGAAAGTACCCTTCTCGCAGGTAATCTTCCATCTCACACCGGTTCCATTTGCCTGTGCAAACATCGCTGTAGATGTCTTTGAACCAAAGTCAAACACACGGCCCTTGCCTCCTGGCATCTTGATCCATGTGGCGATGGTGAAGTCTTCAAGACGGCTAACCACACCCTCTGGCATCTCGATATACGACTTGCTGTTCTTGACGAGTTTAGCTGCATGTCCCTCGTTTCTACCCACATCGAAAGAAGTTCCATCAACAAACTTGGCATCATAGCAACCCCAATCATCATAAGTCATATCTCCCTGATTCTCATCGAAAGAGAGATGCATATATTTACCTGCCACAGGAGTAGCCTGCAAGATGGCAGTTTCCTTGCCATCGCCTGCCGGGTTGTATGGCTGCACCTTATAATAATAGGTAAGACTATTCACAAGATTTTCATCTACATAGTAAGTAGCATCCACCTTGTCGGCAACCACCTTAAACTCGCCATCAGCCTTAACAGCACGAGACACTCTGTAGAAAGTATCGTATGCGAAATTCCAACGCAAGGCAGCACTGTTGCCACCACCGGAGATTCTCACACCCGTCATATCAGCAGGAACAGCATAAGCCTTTGTTGTTACTGCCAAAACAGAAGAAACAGGACGCTCTGCAGCAGAGTTGATAGAGTAAGCACGATAATAATAGGTAGTATGCTCCTTCAATTCCTTATCCTCATATTCTGTTACAGACAAGTTATCTGCAATGACCTGATATTCGCCATTTTCAGCATCGGCTCTTTCCAAACGATAAGTTTTGGCGCCACTCACTGCATCCCAAGAAATCTTGTTGATAGAGGTAGAGATAGCCTCACCCTTCAAAACTGGGGCAGAAACAGCCGCATCACGAGTGAAAGACTTTTCACGAGAATAGATAGACTCTGTATCCTTGTAACTCAAAGCCTTGATGCGATAGACTACGCTGCTGGTACAAGGTATCGGTTCTGAGAAGGTAACAGTTCCTCCTGCCGCATAGTCTGAACCCAAAGTGAACTCTTTGTATGCCTTGAACTCTGTTTCGTTGTCCATCTTGCGCTCCAGGATATATTTCTTACCCGTCTCGCCATTATGATCATACCAGTTGATGGTGATGTTGCGGCAATCCTTGTCTATGTTGAGTATTGGGAAAGGAGGAGCAATACGCCATACATGATCGTAAGCATTGGCCTTGCGATAAGCCAACGCAGCCTTGTGGTCGGCATACACCTTACCGGCAGGAGTCAATTCGCCATTGATAACCAGCGCACGGGCATCCTGCACCCAATCATATTCATAGTAGCGCTCTATCATGCCACACTTGTCGAGAGCCGGCAATGTCTCCTCAAAGAACTTACGCTGCTTCTCTGCATTTTCCTTACTTAAAGGACGCTTCACCATCTTGGCATTTCCATCTTCGTCATAGATGATGTTACTGTTGGCATCACGCTGTTCGCCTTCCTCCATCGGCCATTTCTCATCCGTCCAGTTTGCACCATTGTTCCATTCGGTAATCCATACCGGACGCTTGATGACAGGCAACCCATTTTTACCATCACGGTCGCCGCCGCCTCTATCTACAAGTCCCTGGATGCTACTTACCAGCGAAGAGGCATTCTTGTTTTTCTCATATATATGGGCTACCATGAAATCTACACGATAGTTCAAGCTATCGGCAGTATTCATGAAGTTTCTGTTCCATGCCCAAACAGAAGAAGGAGCAGGCGAACCAATACGCAGACCACTCTTCATCATCTCTGGCCACATCTGGATTACCTGGTCAGCCTTTGCATTCGCCTGGTCTGGACGATCAGGCTCATTGCAGCCTAAAACGTGTGTCACACCCTTCTTTTGGTTGATTTCATCCCATGAAGGCCAACCCAGATTCTGACGAATAGGAGTATATTCCACATCAGCATCACTATTTCCACCAGCACTCCAATCATAGGTGGCAGTAATATTGAGCATATCTTTCTGTCCATAGCCATTAGCCTTACCCTTCTTAGAAGGCCAGTTCCAGCGGAAGACACGAACAAAGGAAACGAATTTCTCCATACCCTCTGGCAAAACGGAGATTTCCAAATCTGCATCATCAGCGATGAATACACGGCTATAGCCTGTACCGTTGGCATTGTTTGCCAATGTCGCCATATAGCCCTTTTTGAGCTTGAACGATCTTATCTTGTTATCCCATTCACCGAGATTATTATGATAGGTTTCAATCTCAAATTCCTTTGAATTACCGGTAAAGTTCTCACCATCATAAGCCACAAGCGCCTTCTTGTCGTAGGCTGGCCCGTTAGGAATTACCACAGCTCCATTGTCCCAAATACTGACACGGCAGTTAACCCCATTCTCTGCCTGCTGACCATTGATCTTGATGCTAGAGAGATAATCGCTAATCACCTTGCTAGGCTTGATATAATCGAAATAAAGCCAGGCATTATCATCCTGCAGGTTGAATTCAGTATTCGCACAAGGATTTCCTTCGGCAACCATGTGGAGATTGGTCTTTCCACTCAGATTGAATGATGAATTGAAAACAAAACTCTTCTGCAACGTACCAGCATCTGCCAATGTTTCGTTCACCTTTTCGCCTACCTGGGCTACAGGTGCAAAGGCACCGGATGCATCGTAGTCAACCGACTCTACCTCCACAGAAGCTTCTCCCTCATAGTCCTTACCGATGAGAATCATCGGATTCACCGTTTCTTTCACTTCCTGCAACTGAAGATTGGCAATGACAAACATAGCCTCCGTACCTGTCATATAGATATAATAGGTACCTTCGCTGCCTGTCGTAAAATCCATGGAATTGGCAACCAGAATCTGCTTGCCGCTTTTACCTTTAGTTGCAATAGCCTTTGTTGCCAAAGAATTAACAAGCGTCTTATCTTTACTTACACCCACAGTAAAGCTGGTATTGTTATCATTGTTCCAATAGGCAGCATCCAGTGAAAAACGATACTTTGTGTTAGCTTTCAATCCTGTTACGGCATACGCATATTTATAGTTCTTGCCTTTTAAACCGCCATCCCATCTGATGACAAAGAAATTGCCCACAAACTTCGTACCATCAGCATACTTTGGTTGCATATTTGACGAAGCCTTCTCGAAACGCGAGTTTGGCCAGGCAGTAACCTCTTTGTTGCTACCATCAAGCAAATACCACCCCTTAGACTGAGGAGATGGCTTGCTGGTTCCCCAATCACTCGCAGGAATCACCTCAGAATTCACATTCTCCTTTTCGATATTCGTTGTAACAGACTCCTTAATCATCTCCAAAGGACGTGTAGTAACAAAGTAACCATCCTCATAGATGTTTACCTGGTTGCCAGCCACTGAGAATCGAAGAGTTCTGGTCTTCGTATGATCTGCATCAATAAGGGTAGAAAGTGTGTTAAGCGGATTATTCCAATTCAGCGTCTTGGCATCCAAAGATACTCGGAAGCCCATACCATTGGCGTCATTCGCCCACACATCCAATCCGCGACCTGTGCCCGAATTAAATTTTCCTCTTACCTCTAAAGTATATTCCTTTCCAGGAACTACAGTTGTAAGTTTACTTACGTTCACCTCTTGGGATGAATAGCTTTGGTTTTTCAACAGATTGGTTGGCAATGTCTGCTTTTGTTCCAGACTTGGAGCCTGGGCTAAAGCTACACTTGGAGCCACTGCACTGCATAAAACCATCGATAACAAGTTGATTTGTTTCATCTTGGTTACTATTATTTGTTAGTTACTACTATATTGTTAGTTCACACTTATTATTAAGCTTTGAAATCGATGGCAAAATTACTCGCATTTTTCTGCTTCGACATGAGTCAAAACAATTATTAATGTCTAATTATCAATATCTTAATGATAATTGCACCACAAATCACGATTACTTACCTTTTCAAAAGGAGAAAAGAAGATGAAGGAAATGAAAAAGGAGATAGAAGAAACTAAAAAGGAGATAGAGAAAACAAGAAAGAATCAAGAGAAACTAAAAAGACGATAAACCAGCTACACTACAACTGCTGGTTTATCGTCTTTTTTATTGCTATTCCGAATGTTTTTATTCATTCACTATCAATCCACCCTTAGGCTGCATGACAACCTTCAGATTTCCCTTCTTATCTACCTTCACGGTCTTCACCTGCGATACTGGCCAGAGTGCCTTCTTATCCTTGCTGGCAGTCTCATAATAATAAGTAACACTCTTGCCGGCAAGCATTGGCAGATTCAGGGTGAGCTTCATTGCCTCATCGGTGCCGTTCAAACCGGCAACATACCATTTATCACCATGGCGACGGGCTACAACCGCATATTTTCCAGGATAACCGGCGATGAACTTTGTCTCATCCCAGGTTGTAGGAACGTTCTTCAGGAAATCAATCTCATGCTGAGGAAGCTCGGAGAGATTGTTCGGATAGATGGCGATGCACTGGATAGCCGCCTGGTTCATGATAGCCGCAGCCATCTCGAAGACATCGGTGGTATAACGGCGATGACGACTCTTATTATCCTTAGAAAGATACTTGTTCATGATGGTACCACCCCAATCCATCGCTCCCACGGCATTGCGGC
>ERZ1026903.353-NODE-353-length-22533-cov-46.677329_pt1 | contig 22533 bp, 12 predicted proteins | sample MGYA00380180_ERZ1026903 | MGnify/ENA primary metagenome ERZ1026903 (study PRJEB33269, sample SAMEA4719816) | human gut metagenome | biome: human-associated habitat; feature: organic feature; material: feces | place: Cameroon | collected 2013-10 ... | reverse complement strand
TTGGCTTCGGTATAAGGTTTTCCTGCCTCATGAACCACCACGTTGTAACCTTCGACATAGGCTTCCATCTTGCCGTCTGGCGAAAGTACCGGATAAGCCTCCTTCTCCTCATCTACCTCCATCCAATGGCGCTCATGGCGTCTGCCAAACTGAGGTTTGTAGGCAGGACGAGGTTTGATACCCAGCGCCTTCTCCATCGCTTCCTGCGAATCGTAAGTCTTCATCTCATCCTTGTCGGCATCATAGGAAACAAACTTCTTGCCCTGAGGAGTAGATATCTGATAATGCAATACGTGGGTGGAATCACACCAAGCCGATGAGCGTGCCCAATGGAACACGGAGTCGGCTGAAAACTGATGACGCAAAGCATAGGCTCTGTTGTAATCTTCTAATGTACCCTGTGCTGAAGCTGTAGCTGCCGGCATCGCCAAAGCTGCACTCAACAGCGAAAGGCCTAAAATCTGATTCTTCATTATGCTTGATATTTTACTTGTTGACTTCTTAATTATTTTTCTCCAGTTAGGAAAATATTATTTCCCAGTATAGAAATCTGTAATTCTGCGGATGGCACGCTGGCAAACCGGACAGAAATCATCCACTTCGTTGATTCTCATACGGCAGACCTGTGCCGGACGGTAACATCCCTTGCTCTGGTTACCCGCACCCTCGAACACACCAATCTTGAAGACGGCTTCGTTGAGTTTCTTCTGCTCTTTCGCGTTTCTGATATTCTTATGATCCGGAAGTTTGGCAAGCGGCGTAGGAATCTTCACGCCCTTCGGCATCATATCCGCCCACTTGCTCTGGAAATCCTTCAGCGTGGTGAGGTTCGGCTCCCAAGGTTCGGTATCGCTAGGATACATCGGGTCGTACTCATCGGTACTGTACTCATCACCCAAACCCGCATAGCCATGACCGAACTCATGTACCAGCACCTTCTTGAACGTAGGATGATCAGAGGTAGAAAGCGTTACCTGGTTGTAGATGCCGCCACCACCATACGTAGGCGAATTCACCAATACGATAATCTGCTCGAAAGGCACATTACTCAAGGCATCATAGATGCGATGAATCTTGCTCGTGGTGAGATAACGGTTCGAATAGAAAGTATCGTAATGAGAGCAAGCCATCGTGTTCTTCCATTTCCCTTCGTGCGGAATACTTGGTCCCTCATCAAGCGATGGAGCCGCAACAGCCACCACGTTGAATCTCGACTTGAGCGAAGCGAAAGGTTCGCGCTCGAAGATGGCATCGGCTGCCCGCTGCGCATCCTGATAGAACTTATCCATCTGATCCTGACGATAACCCTCGGCGATGATGGCGAGGTCAACACATTCGGCAGTCTCTCCGCTCTTCACGATGTAGCGGTAAGGGATGCCATTCTCGCCCAATGGTCGGATGAGGATATCCTGGGGATTGATGGTATGGCGCAGTTCTGCAGTCACCTTCTGATGCGTATCGCTCAGGGTGATGCTTACATCCACCGGCTTCTTTGGAAACGGCACGAGGAAACTGCTCTCGAATGATTTCTGCAGATGCTTAGCCTCCTGAGTAAGCTGCCATTCCTGGAAGAGTGTTGAGAAAGTGTTTACATAGAGCACCTTGTTGGTACCATGTTCATATACGGTTACCTGTCCGTTTCCGTTCAGGAATTTCTCATCCAGTCTTGTCTTTCTGCCCGCCCATGTAGGGTTGCTGTAAGCCTGTTCGAAATAGATAGCCTGTTTCACGCTATCTCCCGCCACGATGTAATCCAGTCGCAGCGTCTTGCCTTCGAAGTTGTCTTCAAACTTCTGTGCCTGCATCGGCATCGCCATCATCAGGGCGAGGGATGCAGTCAATAATCCTTTATTCTTCATATTATATTTTTACAAAATTCCATTACAAAGAGATGCGCCATTACGTAAGCCTTTACAAATGTGTCATCAACCATTCTGCCAAAACCTTACAGTAATGATCATGGTCTTCTACGAAAGGCATGTGGCGGCTTCCCACGAAGAGTTCCCATTTACTGTCAGGCAAAGCATCATGCATGGCCTTAGCGATGGCAGGAGTACAAAGATCATCACTACCACTAATTACCAAGGTAGGGATGTCGATGCTCTTCATCTTCTCCAAATACTCAAAATCCTTTAAGTCGCCAGTAGCATTTAGCTCATTAGGTCCCCAACCATAAATATACGACAAGGTACCAGCTTTTTTCTCTCTTCTCAGGCATTCAGGCGAGTCGGCAGTAACAGGTGCAGCACAATGTTGCTCCATATAGTGGGCAATTGCACTTTTGTATGCCTTACTGTCAAAATCCCCCGTAGCCTCAGCCTTGGCTATGGCCTTTTGCTCTTTTTCCGGTAAGTATTTTACCAAGCGATGTTGCTCCTTTACCCACATCGAAGCCGATGGATTGGTACTGGAGAGAATGAGTGAGCGAATCCCATCGGGATGACGTTCATAGACGTACGCCAAAGCCAACATACCTCCCCACGACTGTCCCAAGAGATGCACTTGGTCAAGATGTAAGTATTTACGGATTGCATCTAGTTCATCCACCCACGTCTCAGATTTCCAAAGTTCCGGATGACCTTCTACATACGATTTTCCACAGCCCAACTGGTCGTACATAATGACCTGATGACCAGTCTCGGCAATTTGATCCAGCACCTCGAAATAGTTGTGGGTACTGCCTGGTCCACCATGCAGCAAGATGATAGGTGCCTTGCCTTCCTGGCGTTCGCCCACAATTCGATAATAAACCTGATGTCCTCGGAAAGGCATATATCCCTCCTCTACTTTCTGCTTTTGCCCAGTGAAGGCAAAGTTCTTGGCACGCAACAAGTCTGTATAATCGCAAGTATAAATGTTTTGCTTCTTGTGCTTACTTATCTGTAATTGAGTAGCAGGGAAATACTGTGCCAACAGATGATACATATCAGGATCCATCGCCTGCAATTCCTCACGGGTGTTAATCCAGTTATGCTTGCCGTCAGCACGTTGTACCTCTGCATTTACATTAAACCAGTCTTGTACAGCCTCGGCAAAATATTCCATCCCATTGTCCAATCGATAAGTATTGGCATAAATGCCACGAGCTTTCGCCTTGGCAAGAAGCGAGTCTAGCTTTTCATTGATGGTAGGATCCACCTGATAGATACCTATCAAATGAATGGAATGCGCAAACTCATGGATGAGGATATCCTCGGCATGATACTTATCTATTTGGTAAGCAAGGATGTTCTCCTCCGCACAGGTTGTGACAGGTACTTCCATCGTTCCTTCCATTCCTCGAGCCCGCACATCCATATTCACCGTAGTATCATTAATCATGAAATGATGTTCTGGAATGTCAGTCTCTCCCTCATATCTAGCCATAATAGCTACACGAGTTCCATGCTTTTTCATCGCTTCCAACACCTCTGGCTTTAACATACTCGTCATAGCATAGAGTGTATGATGCGCAGCCACTATACATGAGTCTGGCACTCGCCATGACGTTACGATCGGAATGCCATTCACGTCAACGAATTTCTTATAAAAATTATCTAAATGCAAAGATTTGGGTGGTGCCGTTATCTTGCATTCCGGGATGCGTAGCTCTGCATTCCCCGCATACTCTTTGAGTTGTTGCGCTTGCATCGGCAACGCCATCATCAAGGCGAGTGATGCCGATAATAAAGTCTTATTCTTCATTTCGGTTGTGATTTTTTCATTATTTATATTTCGCCACAAAAGTACTGATAATCTTGCAAAAGCGGTCGCAATATCGTCTAAAAAGATACAAATATCGTATTTTCCCAAAGAACATCTTAGAGATTCTTCAAAAATAACATCAGAATGATAGATTTGTGCAAAAAAACTTGGAAGATATTACAAAAAGTCGTATCTTTGCCAAAAGAATCTATAAAAAGAACAGATTATGAGATTATCAGAAGAACGATATATCAGCTTACTTACCGACTTTGGTTTCAAACGTATCTTTGGAACAAAGCCAAATAAAGACTTGCTCATCAACTTTCTGAATTCACTTTTCGATGGAGAGCAAGTCATTAAGGATGTCCGCTACCTCAATAGCGAACACGTTGGTGATGTTTTCGCAGAGCGCAAAGCTATCTTTGATGTGTATTGTGAAAATGAGAAAGGAGAAAAGTTCATTGTTGAGATGCAGAACGCTTTTCAGAAATATTTCAAAGATCGTTCTCTCTTCTACTCTACATTTCCTATCAGAGAACAAGCACCAAAAGGACAGGATTGGAATTTCAAGCTAGACCACGTTTACACGGTAGCATTGCTCAATTTTGACTTTAAGGAAGAAGCTTTCGACCAAAAAGAAATCAATCACGATGTTGGCCTGCTAGACAAAAAGACATTCAAGGTCTTTAACGACAAGCTTTCTTTCAAGTATATTGAGATTGCCAAATTCAACAAAAGCGAGACAGAGTTAGAAACGCTGTATGACAAATGGCTCTATGTACTCAAGAATTTACCCAACCTTGGCAAACGACCGAAAGCTTTAAAAGAAAGAATTTTCACGAAGTTGTTTGAAGAAGCAGAAATCGCTAAATTCAGTCAACAAGAGCTACGAGAATATGAAGACAGCCTCAAGGCTTACCGAGATATAAAAAATTCGATCGATACTGCGAAGGAAGAAGGCAGAGAAGAAGGCAGAGAAGAAGGTATTGCCAAAGAAAAGTTGGCTACCGCAAAGCGTCTTCTCGGCATGGGGCTCACACAAGAGCAAGTTGCCCAAGGAGCAGGACTTTCAATAGAAGATATAGAGAGACTTGTTTAAACAATAATAAAACAGGAAACCATCCGATAGCATTAGTTATATCGGATGGTTTTCTTGTTATTTAGCTTTCTTCGAAAGTCTCACCATCAAATTCGCTATATCTATGAAAACTACACCTATATTAATAATAATGATATTTACTTCATTCTTACTTCATAAGGGAAACGGCGGGAAGATGGATTGAGCGAATGATTCGCAGGAGCTCCCATCACCACCAGATAGAGCGCCTTGAGCGGCTGGGACTTTGGAGCCACAAGCGAAACCTTTCCGTTCATCGTTTCGCCCATCTGACTGTAGATGCATTCATCGGTATCGGCGGTTACTCCCACCAATCCATAACGGTAACCGATGGTTCGTGCCATCTTGTCCTTGGATGCCTTGAACGCCTTACCCTCGGCATCGAGTGCTCTGAAATCTACAGTAACCTTCTTGCCAGCCTTCGGGATTTCCAGTTTGATGGCATTAAAGCCATAGTTCTCAGGAACCGAAGCAGTATCCGGACGGAGATAACCATTCTTCTGTTTCAGCATTCTGGTATCGAAGGTGCAGGCATAAGGACGGGTCTCCTTGCGGGCATAATCGAAATCGAAGTTCACGAGATGGCGGTAGCAGTCGAACATCTCATCATTAAACTGCTTCTGACTCATCTTATACTTCCGCTTGTAGGTAACAACCGGATCCTCTCCTACTTTTCCTTCCCGATAGAGCTGGGCGATGCTTTCCAATCCATGTTTCTCAGCCCACCATTCTATCACGTATGGAGAATGATAGATGTTGTCCAGATGCAGATAACCCTTATGGGTAAGCTGTCTGAAGGCATCAAAGTGAAACTTCTCGTCCGTTAGCCAGTCGGGATTCACTCTCCAGAGCATCCATTGGGATGTCATCTCGAAGAAGCCGCTTCCTCCCCAGGCTTCGCCCGTTTTGTCTGCCATGATCTGAAGCTGGAAACTGTGTCCCAGTTCGTGAGCCAGACAGTTGAGTTTTTGATCTTGAATACGGTTAGGTGTTACCCAGAGCGCTCCGATAAAATCATCGTAAGTTCCGCCGTAAGCGGTTCCTTCCAGCGAATAGTTCACCATCACCATCATCTTATATTGGTCGCAGATGCTGCCAGGTAGAGAGAACTTCAGGGTATCACGGAAGAAACGATAGAACCGTTCTACCTGAGTCTGCAGATTACCCAAGTCGAATTTCATCGGCTTACCTTCAAGCGAAGGAGGATTCTGCGGATTATCTCCGAATGGCTTTTCCCAGAAATACACGATATTCTGGGTCTGTGCACTATGTCGCCAGCACCATCTCTCATCATCCTTGTTGAAATCATAGGGTTTCAGGGAGTCCGGTACGAAGATGAGTTTCTGTGGTGCAGAAACAGGATTTACGGGTCTGGTGGCAGGAGCCTCAGATGGATCCTGCTGCGCCAGGGCTGCAGTAGCCCAAGGCAAGGTAGCCGCTGTGAGTATCAGCGATAAAAAGATTCGTTTCATTTCGGTTATGATTTTTGCGTTATGTATTTTGCGTTATTTATATTTCGGCACAAAAGTACTGATAATCTTGCAGAAACACTCGCAATATCGTCTAAAATGATACAAATATCGTATTTTCCCAAAGAACATCTTAGAGATTTGTCAAAAACTACATCAGAATAATAGATTTGTGCCAAAAAACTTGGGAGATATTATAAAAAGTCGTATCTTTGCCAAAAGAATCTATAAAAAGAACAGATTATGAAATTATCAGAAGAACGATATGACAATCCGGCCTATCGAGACATAAAGAATTCGATCGATACTGCGAAGGAAGAAGGCAGAGAAGAAGGCAAAGAAGAAGGTAGAGAAGAAGGCAGGAAAGAAGGCAGAGAAGAAGGCATTGCCAAAGAAAAGTTGGCCACCGCAAAACGTCTTCTCGGCATGGGGCTCACACAAGAGCAAGTTGCTAAAGGTACAGACCTTTCAATAGAAGATATAGAGAGACTTGTTTAAACAACAGAACTTTCGCATGTGGTTCAAGAACGGGCTGAAGGCCCAAAAGCTCCTAGCCCAGGGCAGCGCCCTGGGTATAATAGCAATCAGCAAGGCGCCCTGTAAGGGCAAAAGCTTTATAACCCCCTGGTTTTTAAAGCTTTTGCCCTTACAGGGCGACAAGTTTGCGTCCATAATAAGTAGCTGTATCACACTTCTGTCAAGCAATTCAAGCTGTTCAGCCAAGCACCTCAAGTAGTTCAGTAAGCGAGTTCAGACGTCTCAGTTAGCTGATGCAGACGTCTCGATAAGCCTACGGATACAGCTCCGTTAGCTTACGCTGTAATATCTGTAACCCGATGCAGTCATATCTGTAACCCGATGCAGTCATATCTGTAACCCGATGCAGTCATATCTGTAACCCAGCGCAGTCATATCTGTAACCCGATGCAGTCATATCAGTAACCCAGTGCAGTCTTCATATGAACAAATTTTATGTAATAATCTATCACCCATCACGATTTGGGGGTATCCCTCACGATTTTCTCACTACACTCTATCAGATACTGCATATCATTGTTGAAAAGCTTGCGATAGATGGCATCAGACCTTAAAGAATTAGATTCGTGTGATTGCCGGCATATGCCAGCAACCACACAAATCAAGATATTCAAACCAAATAAACGTGGAAGTATGACTGTTTAAGTAATGAGTTATAGGGTATTAAACGCTTGCAAAATAACTATTTTTTCATGAGACTAACTGAAAGAATCGACCAAAATACCATTAAAATAATAGATTTACGCAAAAATACTTGGAAGATACCAGAAAATAATGTATCTTTGCAAAGTGATTTTTAAAGATTAACTATATGGCAACACCAATCAGAGTTATTCCTACCCTTCAAGGTGAAGAGGCAAGGAAGTTTATTGAACAGGCAGAATGGGTTGAAGCTCATCCTGGAACAGACAAGAAATTCTCAAGAAATGATGTCATCCGCTTGAGACAGTATTTACGTGAACAAAATTTAGCATGACACAAGACGAGTTATTGGACATGTGTGACTTAGTAGTCATAGATGCCAAAAGACTCGCAGTGTGTGAGTCATTTGAATGTGCTAACAAAGACCTCAATGACTTCTTTGCTAATGATGCCGTGCTTTATGCCAAACGTCTTTTAGGAAAAACTTACCTCTTCTGTCTAAAAGAGAATCCCCAAATTATAGTTGCTGCTTTTACTGTTTCTAATGATAGCATCAGAATGACCAACAAGCTTAATGAAGAAGCAAAAAACCTCTTTTTAAAACAAACTGAGCTTGAAGAAAAAAGACTTCGCAGATTTCCAGCTGTCTTAATAGGTAGATTAGCAACCAGCAAGGATTTTGCAGGGAAAGGTATTGGCACCGCTGTTATGGACTTCATCAAATTGTGGTTTAGAACAGACAACAAAACCGGTTGCCGGTTCATCATTGTAGATGCTTATAACAGCGAAGCAACCATACATTATTATCTTAAAAATGGCTTTAAGTTTCTGTTGGAAGACGAAAGATTAGAGGCTAAATATATGGGAATTGGCGTAGGTCGTCTTCCCTTGAATACCCGACTAATGTATTACGATTTATTATCATTGCCTGATGAGATTGACACGATATAGTTGTATATCATTATATACAGAACCGCCCGATAGCGACAATGCTATCGGGCGGTTTTATTATAACACCTTAGAATTTCATTTTCACGGTAATAACAGCCTTATGCTGTTTACCATTCTTATTATAAACGCAAAAACGTTTTTATATTTTACTTAATTGTAATATAGAACAAAAAGCTTTTATATGAAGTTAACGGAATAAAAAAGTCTACTAAATTGGCTCCGTATTCCAAACTTTTTGTCATATAGGTTTTACCACCATAATAAACAGTTAATGTTTTCCCACTAACAGAAACATTAATGCCCATTTTAAAATATGCTCCACCCGTAAAAGAATAATTCTCCAAAGAAAACATATGCGTTGTAGATTCAGAGAACGTATACTTTGACATTTTTAACGGTTGCATAATTTCTACAGTTGTTCTTAAAGGAGCTGTAAAACCGATTTGAGCGATTGGTTTATTATCAGCTGCATTCATTGCCAATGTACAAAACATCAACAATAAAATGCTTAACAAAGAAACTTTTATACAATTCTTCATACTTATTTTTACGTTTAAAAGTTATTTTATCTTATCTTCTATACATTCTTGCTGCAGCTGCTCCATCAACGATGAAGTTGAACTTGATGGTAGCGATGATTTCCTTTCCGCCACAGTTGTATACCAACTCCAGAACCTCAGGATAAGTTTCGCCAGCCTTGATAGCTTTAGGCATAAAACCAATTTCCAACTCATGAATGCTATTAAACTTGGTGTAAGTTCTAGCATTTTCACCCCAATTCTGCTGATTACCCTTAGCATCACACCAGAAACCAGCATAGGTTCCACCACAGTTATCTTCATAAGTATAAGAGCCATCAGCCTGCTTCAAGCGCATAGCAATTTTTCCTTCAGGAACTCCATCTTTGCATTCAGAGCTCTTCACCAGTTTATCAGCGATTTCATCTGGAGTCAAGCAGAATGCGTAACAGATAGAAGCACTACTGAGATAAGCAAGATTATAGGTTGCATACGCATAACTAGAACTCTCATCACCATGAACACTCACAATAAGATCAGTATTCTGTGGTTTGGCATTTGGATCAATCACAACATCGATTACCTCATTGTAACTATCCACATCAGTACCATTCACTGTGATTGTATAAGGCCACTGCTCATCATCAGCCTCCTTGTCATTCCACTCATGGCGATTGTATGTTGTTGGAGCTGCCTGAATTACGAAGTAAAGTTCTGTAGTACCAGCAGGAACCTGATAAGAAGCTGTACCATTAGCCCCCTTGTGCATATCTGAATAAACAGGCTTGCCACCTACTATAGCTACATAACCATAGCGATAATCAGAAGTTTTGTTGTCCTGAGCATTGTAAGTCTTAGTTGTACCAACTACCTTACCATCACCATCCAACATTTCACCCTTGTCACCCTTTGGAAGTGCAGAACCAGGCTCCAATGCATCTACCTTTACAGAAACTGTCTTACCTGGAGCATTCTTCAACTTGATAACGTTGAAACCAGTTGTACCTGGACAACTAGCATAACCTACCTGATACTTTTGGTCAGCTACCTTATAGAGACTTGTAGAATAATTACCCTTTGCTGCATCAGGAACCACGACAGGTTTCTTATCATTATTAGCAAACTTCAAATCATAGTAAACCATGTGAGAAGCATAATAATACATATCAGAATAAAGTGTATTCTGGTTATTATTGCAGAACAAGCGTTCATAAGTCTGCAATGGATCCTCAGGATACTGAGACTCGCGCCAAATGCGACCGAAAGCATCAATACCATGTTTTTCTACCCATACATGCTGCAACCAGTAGCTTGCATAACGCATCCACTCATGATTGAAGTGGCGATGATAGTTCTTCTTCCAAACATCAAGATGATAGCCAAACATCTCTTCTGGATAATCGAGCTGAGCCTGCCATTGAGCACACTGCTCCCAGAAAGCACAACCACCGGCACCGTCAGGACCAAAACCATAACGGAATCCATGATGCAAATCCCTGGCAGCACCTTCCATATTTACCTTGTCAGCATAAACCTGATACTGGAAAGAGTGACCAATTTCATGACCGATAGTAGAACCTACTGGCTGGCAAGTAGAAGGATTCACCCAAAGGGCACCAATCTTGTCGTCATAGCCTGAACCAGTAGCAAGCCATTCGTCCTGATAAATCAAATAAATCTGCATCTTATAGTTGTCAAGCATAGACTTACCCTGACCAACCTTCGCCATACCCAAAGTTTTGACATTGGTATCATAGAAGTGCTCAGCTTTAGCCAAGAGGTCATCTATATCTACACGCATCTTTGCATCTACAGACTCAGCATTAGGATCGTCGCCAAATTCAGGACTCCAGAAGACGAAGAAATGCTCGCTCTGCTTCATACGATGCCAAGAATAATAGGAGTCTTGACGAAGCATAAAGTCTGCTCCCTTTTCAAAATGAGGATTAGTTGACTCAGGACAAAGATACTTGTCAAAATGCTCTATTTCAGTAGGGTTCAATGTTACAACCTTATAGTTCTGGGCAATAGTGATGGTTTGAGTGTTTCCTTTTTCCGTAGTGATAGTGAGAGTTACCTGACGGGAGTTTTTCATATCCTCGTTAGCATCGAGTTTCAGCTTTACAGACAATTTATCACCAGCCTCACCGCTTTCCGGTGAAACAGAAGCCCAAGAAGGAACCTCATCACCAGACTTCAAAGATGCAGTCCAACTCTGATCACAAGAGAATGGAATATCAATTTCCTGGGCACCAGCCTCCAAGTTGTAATCAGAATTACCAAATGCAACTTTTCCCTTGTATCTAGGGTCATAATCTGCTACTGTTTTTGACATATCATCGTCAGCACAACTTGTCATAATAGGCATAGTGCCAGCAAACATGAGAACTGCAGCAAACAGATATAAATGTTTTTTCAGATTAAGTTTCATGTTAATATTTTTTAGGTTAAGATGGATGTGCCGCCCCTCATGCGGCACATCCCTTTTATTTTGTACTTAGAATTACTCGAATGTCAACGTGAAGTTGATAGTCAAAGTTTTACCCGTATCCTTCACCGGCTTGATAACAAGAGAAGGAGTAAGCACTGTTCCAGAAGCAGGAGCTTCATTAGAGAGACGACCAATATTGAATCCACCTCCATCTTCCATTAACGTAGCATTACCATTATCATCTTTGTCGTAGTTATTCGGCTCAATAAACATAGCAAAGCCTTCCTTACCCCAATTTACGATATCAAATGTTTCTGTCAACCAGTAACCTGCGCCATTAGCAGTATACTTACCAGGACCGCCATAGAGATTACCCTTAGCATCCATCATATATACATTATATACAGGGCTTTCTGTGTCGAGTCCCTTCCCCAGTTCTTTCAAATCTTTAATACCGAAAGCAAAGTCTATATTCTTTGCAATCTCACTAAACTTAAAGAATGTTGAAGCATAACCACCCTTTGGTACTGTCAGTTCCACGTCACAAACACTAGCATCTGTTACAGTCACCAGAGCCTGGCAACGGAAGTTTACCGGATAGGCTGAATTATCTGTCTTTACAAAACCAAATGTCACAGGAATAATACCTGTTATTGCGTTTTGAGTCAAAGTAATCTTCACCTCTTTGCTTGTTGGCAAGAATTCCATCGTCGCAGCTGCATCTTCAGAGGAAGCTACAGTACCGGCAGAGGTCAAATACCACTTATTATCACCAGCATTTGCAGCTGTTTTATCCCAAACTCTACGAGCAGGATTTACAGGTAAGAATCTTACAGTGCCATTACCTAGTCCAGCTATTGCCTCGTCAAGCGACATGCCTAACTGCTCTTGAACTTTATCTGAATAAACAGATAAGTCAACTATTTTCACTTCTGTTCCAGCCTCAGCCTGTTTCATTTTCATGGAAGCAGTAACCATATTGGCATCTGAGCCTTTTACTGGTGGGTTCTCTGTCTCACCATACACATGAGGCTTGCTTGCATCTTCATAATCATCGCTACAAGATGTCATAGTCCCGAAGACAGCACAAGCCATCATGGCAATTAAAAATATCTTTTTCATACTAATTCTTCTTTAATATTGATTATAACATATTACTTCGCCCCATCATAACCTGGGTTCTGATGCAACTTAGGATTAGCCTGCAGGTTGTTCTTCAAAATAGGGAAAATATCCAGATGATGGTCAGACGCATTTGTATTAGCACTCTTACCAAACCAAGACTTACCATTGAAGACATTGCAGCCATTATCCATCTTGAAACGAATCAAATCCTGGCGACGATGATGTTCATAAACGAATTCCCATGCCAGATCATCAAGAAGTCCACCCAGTTGGATATCAGCTCCACCCTCATGAGTCTCGGTATTGACAATATTGGTCAACACACCATCTTTGATTTCACCTTGTGTCTCACGCAATCCATAGTCATAAACACTTGCACCCTTCAATTGCTCTACAGTACGAGTAGCCTTCTCTGGATTATTCTTGAATGCACGCTGGCGAATCTTTGTCACGATATCAGCAGCTACCTGCTCTGACTCACCCTTATAACCACCGAGACGAAGCAAGCACTCTGCCTTGATGAAATAAGCATCAGTCAAACGGAAGAAAGGTACAGCATCATTACTTACACCAACATCTCCCTCAACTATTTCATACTTCTTCAAACGTGCACCTTGCATACCGGCAGCACCAGGTTTCTCAATAGCGTAAACATCAATGGTATAATCCAGAGGCTTATCATTGATATAGATCTGCTCACCTGTAGTCTTGCTCTTCTGAGGACCCCAAATCCAACAATCAGTCTTACGAGTATCATCAGGATCATAACTATTAATAAACTGAGGAATACCTGCACTACCATTCCAACCATCAAAGGTAACATTAAAGATTGCACCGCTACCAGAGATATTCCACTTACAATAGTAATTAGTACCCATACCAGCATTGGTCTTGTCATACACCAAGCCAAGAATAGTTTCCTTGCTACGATTGTTAGCAGAGAAAGGTTCCAGATAGGTAGAAGCCAACTCATACTTGCCACTATTGATGATTTCATTCACCTCATCACAAGCCTTCTCATAGTAAGTCTTATCTTCTGCCTGTGTTGGGAACCAAGCGTTATGATTCAGGTACATCTTGGCAAGAATCATACAAGCTCCATAATAGTTGATTTGTCCAAATTCAACGTCCTTTGTAAGATATGGTTTAGCCTCATTCAACTCATTGACAATCCAGTCAAAAGTCTTAGCAGGATCTTCCTGCTCTGGCATATAACCGCTAGGTACTTTCGATGTTGTTTCCAATGGAATATTACGGAACAAATCAAACAAGACATAGTAGAACAAAGCACGATAAGTACGAATTTCTGCCTTTGCCGTCTCATTAGAAGCAATACTCTCATTATCCAACAAAGAGTTACAAGTACCTATACCCTGATAGCAAGAATACCAAGGACGATACAAATGATTGATTGTGCTATGAAACTCATGCTTATGCAAAGATACATATTGTGCACCCCAACCAGATGTCTCATAGCGGAAAGGGGTCATAATCAAATCACCACACTCTTCGCTAATATCTTGATAACCTTCCCATCCATTGTACATATCACGCAAACGGTCATAAATAGGACCATACATTGCTTGAATATCTTTATCTTGTAATGTGTAACTTCCATCTCCTGGAAGTTGGCTATATACTGTCTCTGTCAAATCGGTACATCCCGTAAAAGAAGCTGCACCTACAGCTAGCATTGCTGCATAGAGACTTTTCTTTAATATATTATGTTTCATAATTGTAATCTTTTATTAGAATGTAACGTTTAAACCAATAGTGAAAGAACGAACCGTAGGATACTTGTCACGATCGTCTACACCTGCATACCAGAAATTATCACTACCCAACTCAGGGTCCATACCCTTATACTTAGTAATAGTGAATACATTATAAATACTACCATAAAGGCGAGCATTCTGAATATAAGTTTTCTTCTTTGGAGTATAAGTGTAACCCAAAGTCAAAGAACTTAATTTGAAATAGTCACCATTTTCAATATAATAGCTGGTAACAACCTGAGACTGTGCCCCAGAAAGCGGACGAATACCACCAACAGGTTCAGCTGCAGATTTCAATTTATTGTAAGCGTGAGCATTGTTCTCATAGAACACACGCTGCTGGTTGATAATCTTATAACCAAACTGACCGTTGCACTGCAAAGACAAATCAAAATCTTTATAGTTAATGGTGTTGTTCCAACCCAAGGTAAACTTAGGAATACCACTACCCATGTACTCATACCAGTTATCGTAGTCGTTACGCATTTCTTGATAGAACTCTGCGCACTGTCCAGTTTTAGGGTTTTCGATAAGGAACAATCCTTGGTCAGAAACACCTACAGCCTTCAAACTCCAGATTTGTCCCAAAGACTCACCTACAGCCACTCTGTGAGTGTACTGGGTGACAGGGTCACCAACACCTTGCAACCACATAGTATTATCTGTCTGATAAAGATCGTTTGATAAACTCAACAACTTATTGCTATTATGCTGAAGAGTAACCTGAGATTCCCATCTCCAATCCTTTGTCTGAACAGGAACGCCCTTTATCATCAACTCAAAACCTGTATTACGCATTTCGCCTACGTTAGCCCAAGTATGGTCGTACAAGTTTGGTGGTGAAGGCACAGCATACTCATAAAGCATATCTGAAGTTTTCTTATTATAATAGTCTAAACTACCAGACAAGCGATCATTCCAAAGGCTCCAATCAACACCAATATTGATTTCTCTAGCTGTTTCCCATTTCAAGTCAGGGTTTGGATTAGAAGCAGCCTTCAGACCCTTGTTCCACTTTCCATTACGATAATAGTTACCACCATTATAACTATAGCGAAGCATTGACTTATAAGCACCGCCCCAAGATTTGTCATCACCTTGTGGAATCACACCAGTGACACCCCAACCTGCACGAAGTTTCAAATTACTCAACCAAGACTTTGTTGACTTCATGAAACCTTCGTTCATGATATTCCAACCCAAAGATACAGAAGGGAATGCACCCCACTTATGATTGTCACCAAATTTAGAAGATCCCTCATAACGTAAGCTAGCAAGAATATTGTAACGGTCAGCATAACCATAGCTTACACGACCAAAGAAACCTATCAACTTGCTTGAATACTTGTTGGAGCTCATTGAAGCTTGTCCGTCCGTCAGTTTGGTACCCAATCCAATATTATTATAGCCGAAATAGTCTGTAGGGAAATTGGCATTCCACATATTGTCAATATCATGAGTTTCCTCAGAATAGCTATAACCTGCCAAGGCATCAATTCGATGCAAATTATTGATATTCTTCATATACTTGGTTGTCAACTCTAAATACTGAGCGTCTACAGTATACCCACTACGAGTTGCCGAACCCGAATACGAACCTTTTTGGTTGACACCATTCAAAGAATGATCGCTAGAATAAAAATATCCACCACGGTCCAAAGTTTGATCTTTAGAGAGCATCAAGTTAGTTTGCCAACCCTTGATAGGTTCAAAGGTCAAGTTACCAGTAAATTTCACCGTCTGATCTTTATACTCACCAGACTGTTCATTTTGTAAAGACACAGGATTCCAATACTGCAACAAACTGCCTTCATTGTAAGATCCATTCTCATTCCAAATAGGAGAAGTAGGATTTCGAATCACGGCTTGGCGATAAATTGAACCTGCGTCACTCACATCATACTTATACTGATCGGCATTCACCTTGATATTCAATTTCAGCATATCATTGAGCATCCAATGACTTAAATCAAATGCAACACTCATTGACTCATTGCCAGTCTTCTTCATTACACCCTGCGCATTTCGATAAGTAAAGTTGCCAAAATATGATGTTTTTGCATTACCTCCACTTATCGAAAGGCTATGGTTGTGAGTTACAGCAGTGCGACTGATTGCATCCAACCAGTCAGTATCATAACCTTCGTCATTAAAAGTAGTTTTACCTGCACGAATATCAGAAGATGTCATAAAGTCAGCCTTCTTTGCCCAAGTTGACAAAGACATATAGGCATTATATGTAACCTCTGTTTTCTGCTCACGCATACCCGACTTTGTCGTAATGATAATGACACCACCAGCACCACGAGTACCATAAATAGCAGCAGCTGACGCATCTTTCAACACATCAATAGAAGCGATATTCTCTGGTGGAACTGAACTTAGACTACCTGGTACACCATCTACCAAAACAAGAGGTTGGGCATTTCCAGAAACCGTAGCAATACCACGCAAACTAATCTGTGTTACAGCACCAGGATCACCAGAAGGTTTTGTGATGGTCAAACCTGCGACCTTACCTTTAATAAGATCACCAGCATCATTGAAGTTACCCTTAGTAAAGTCCTCAGCCTTCACACTGACAACAGCAGAAGTTACATCAGCTTTCTTCTGGGTACCATAACCGATAACGACCACTTCGCTCAAAGACTTCAAGTCTTCTTCCAAAATGATATCACCGCCTTTGGTTTCCTGACTAATATATCCGATATAGGAGATTGTCAAGGTAGCGCCACGCTTTACCTTCAAGGTATAGTTACCATCAATATCGGTAACTGTACCATTCTTGGCGTTGCCTTTTTCAATAACACTCGCACCAATGATTGCTTCACCATTGGCATCCTTTACTACACCCTTTACGGTGATTTCGTTCTGCTGAACATTTTCTACCTTTGGGCTTGATGAGGTCTCACTTGCTGCTAGAGTAGGTAATGCCCCCCCACATGCAAGGACCAAACACGCGATGGCTTTTACATAAGCTTGGCTATGTACAAAGCCTGAAATGTTTTGTGTCTGTCTCATTTCTATTGTTTGTTAGGTTGATAATTGTTTTTTTAAAATTTCGATTGCAAAGTAACATAATATTTATCATATCATGCCACAAAATCGTCCAAAAGAGTGAAAATATCGTCTAATTTTGGTATTTTAGACGATATTTTTGTCTTTTAGCCTATATTTCTATTCAGAAATTGCCTGTAACGGCTTATTATTTATTGTTTCATTGCCTTCTTCAGTTTTCCCGCAGCGGCACGAATCATGTCGTGAGTTCCACTTCCGTCGGTCACGTATTTCTGAACCATTCGACCATAGCTGATGGCTTCCTTAAGTTCTGCACTGGTATTTTCATCAGGCCAGCCGGCACGGCGAAGCAGACCGGAAAGTTCTCTGAGGTCTTCCATCTCTGCAAGGTTGCCAGGGCGCATCGTGTTGATGGCACGGTTCAGGATGGCAGTAGTGCCTTCCAGTTCGTCCTGGGTTACCTTCTTCTTGCCCTTTGCCACCAGCTCCTGTGCCTGAGCCATTACCTTCTGCATGCGCTCATAGCCGAACGGTGCCCATGGAGCATACTCCGGAACCTTCTGAGAGAGGGCATTCCACTTCTCCTGATCAGCCTTGCGCTCTGCGGCAAGATTCAGGAGAGAATTCAGTTCGGTGAAATCTATCTTCACCTTCTTGCTCTTCTTGCTCTTGGCATCGGTCAGGTTGATGCGGTAGTAGTGGGTACTGTTGGCGTTGCGGTAATAATCAGGCTGGAATTCCTTGCCATCCAGCTTCAGGGTAAGGAGATTGGCTCCCGCACCTGTTGTCACGCCGTTTGATTCGCCCACGGTGATATTGCTCAACCTGGAGTCTATGTTCAGCGTAGCCTGGTTCCAGGTCTGTGCACCTGTACCCGCCATCACCAATGGTCCGTACATCAGGGTTCCTACCCAGGATGTCTTCAGCGGAGTACCGTCCATACTTGCCACATCGCTCGAAAGCTTGTCGGCACCATATTCGATATGCTTGCTGAACGGCATATCGATTTCTACGACATCTCCCACCTTCCAGTGCTTCTGCTCCAGTTCTACATAGGTACTAGGCTGATAGCTCTTTGCCACTTCCTTGCCGTTCACCTTGATGGAGAAACCTTGAGTTGCCCAGTATGGCACACGGAGTTTCAGGGTGAAATCACCCTCGCCTTCCGTTATCTTGATGGCTGAATGCTGTGCCGGCCACAGGCAATCCTGCTTGATGGTCACGCCCTTCTCCTTCCAGCGGAGGGTGGTTGGCATATAGAGTCCTACCCAGAGGGTATGATCGTTGGCAAAATAAGCCGACTGCTGGTACTTGGTATGGTTTTCAGAACCAGTACCGCCGCAGCAGGTGCTCTGAGGAGTCTCGTTGCCGAATGGCTTGGTGGCATTCAATCCTACTGCATACTGGTAGCAGGTCTGATACTGGTCCGGATTGAGCGAACCGATAATCTGATTGTACAACGTGCGCTCGATATAGTCGAGATACTGCGCATTATCAGGGTTATAACAGTTCAGATCCTTGCTCAGCTTGACGAGATTATACGCACAGCAGGTTTCGTTGATATCCGGATAAGCCTGCGATTCACCTTCCTGCAGTCCGTTGGTTGCCATACTCAGAATCTGTGTATATGGCTGGCGGAACATCTCTCCATTTCCAACACCACCCATCGCATACATGTATCTACCCTGCACTAGACTCCAGAAGTTCTGTGCCAGATTGTAATAGTATGGCTTCTGATTGCTCTTGTAGCTGCGCAGCGCTCCGATAATCATCGGAATATGCTGGTTGGCATGGCGGGTGCGGATGTCATCGATGTTCTTGCTCAGCGGATCATAGAACTTAGGCGCATCGAAACAGTTGGCTGCCTCGAGGAGCTTTGCCTTTTCATCCGGATTGGAAACCATCTCAGAAAGACGGGAGAGCGATTCGCTCATACCTCCTACCTCACCGGCGATGTACATGTCCCACATCTCGTAGCGGTTGCCCGGCTTGGCTCTGCGCTCATCCTGGGTGCCGTCCTGCTTTACATAAGTGCGGTAGTGCATGCGGTTCCATACCCAGAGTCCCATATCCTTGGCGATGAGGAGTGCCTTGTCGCAGATTTCCTTATCATCAAAGTAGGTTGCAATGTCTATCAGACCGGCAAGCTGCTTGTGTACGCTGTAATAAGGTGCCCAAACCCAATCGGAGTTGTTGTAGGCACGATACATTTCTATCAGAGCGCAATGCTGAGCCGGAATAGCGTTGATGTAACCGTAACCATACAGTTCAGGGTGCTTCTTATACTCATCAAAAGCAGCCCAGGTGCCCTTCATCTCTCTGAGTTCTGCCTCAGGAGCGAAATCACGAGCCTCCCAGTTGCGCTTCAGATCCTTATTATATACAAAGGTCATCTCCTGATACTGTCGCAACTCATTCACCATTCGGGTGATGTTCTTGCGAAGGATGGCTTTCTGCTCAGGATTGGTTGCCACGGCGTATGCCTGTGCAATTGCCGACATATAATGACCTGAACCATGCCCCTTGAGCTTGGTATCTGGCGAATCCCAGCCATCACTCTTGGTATAACCCTCGGTACTGAGTCCGTAGGTATCGCGATAGTTGTAGAGCTGTTGGGTAACATCCCAGGAACAGATCTCACGGATAGCCTCGTCGCGGTTGTGGGTGAGTCGGTTGTCACCATCAATGCTCACATCAGCGAGCGAGAAGGTATGAGCCACTTCCTTTTCAGGAGTCTGATAGCCTCCAGCCACCACCTTGATTTGTGCCTTGACAGGATAGCCATTGTCGGTTGTCTCGTCACCTATCACAAAACCACCTATTTCATATTGGCTGCCTGCGGGATGCTTCTGCGCATCAGCCTCAGCCTGCTCATCAACAAGCGGAGAATTAGCCCAGCGCACCTGGCGATACTCTGAATAACCATCAGAATAGGTTACCCACACAAGATTAGGAAGTCGGGGAACTGTGCCCACAGGACAATCCACTGCTATGGCACCCACCTTAGAGATGGAGCGATAAACCGTGGCTGCTGTTGTCATTCCCGGCAAACAAGCTACTCCTATTAATAATGTGAACTGCTTTGAATTCATATCTGCTAGGTTTAAAATTTATACGTTTTTGTTTCTGCTTGCAAAATAACAGAAAAAAACAACGAAGTCCTAAAATTATCGTACACAAAGATACAATTATCGTCTAACAGGGGGCTTTTGATACGATATTTTCATCATTTTGGACTTTCTTTGCATTACATAAACAATTCTATTCGTAAATTTGCAGCAGAAATAAAAACTTGTGGTAATCCGGTAATATAGGCATTGCCATCAAGCGAACAACAAAACGGACAAAACAACAATAAACCTAGAAGTTATGGTTAAGAAACTCTTTTTCATCGCCACCTTATTATATATAGGGGCAACAGTATCGGCAGAGAACTATCTGGTGAAATCACCAGATGGTAAAATCGTGGCAGAACTCAACACCAACAAGTATCTCTCTCTTCAATTTAAATACAACGGCTCCATTCTTTTACAGGAGTCTTCAATAGGTGTAACGCTGAACGATGGAATGGACATGGGTAAGAACCCGAAGGTAGCAAGCCACAAGCTTAGCAACCATAAGGAGACCATCCATGCCCCATTCTATCGTCAGCAAAACTTTGAAACAGGTTATCAGGAACTGAATCTGAAACTGAAGAACGGTTTCGGCATCATCCTGAGAGCCTACGATGAGGGAGTGGCTTACCGATTCTATACACAGCGAAAGGGCAAGACCATCATCCTGAATGAAACCGCCGCCTACCAGTTTGGCAAGGACAAGAAGGCATGGCTGCCATACACTACGACTCCAGAAAAGCCTTTTGCCATGGCTTTCCAGAATATCTATCACGAAACACGGCTCGATACCGCTAAGCAGGATTTAGCTTTTCTGCCGGCTACCGTAGATTGCGGAAAGGCAAAGGTTACCATCCTGGAAAGCGACCTGGAGAAGTATCCGGGCATGTGGCTGAAGGCCAACAGCAGCGAACAGGATAAAGAGAAGGGAATCCTGAGAGCCGCCTTTGCTCCCTACCCTAAGGAGATGGCTTACTACCCTTGGCGACACATGAGCCACGTAAAGAGTACCTGCGATTATATCGCTACCAGCACCGGCAAGCGCAATTATCCTTGGCGCATCTTCGCCATCACAGAGCACGATACCCAGATGCCAACCAGCAATCTGGTGTACGCCCTGGCTGCTCCCAACAAGATAGGCGATACTTCCTGGATCAAACCGGGCAAGGTGGCTTGGGACTGGTGGAACGACTGGAATCTGAAAGGTGTGGATTTCAAGGCGGGCATCAACTTCGATACTTACAAATATTATATAGATTTTGCTCATAATCATGGTTTGGAATACATCGTCCTCGACGAAGGATGGTACAACTCGAAAGAGGGAAGCATTCTGAAACCGATAGACGATATCCAATTGCCTAAGCTCATAGAATATGGTAAGAGCAAGGGCGTGGACATCGTACTCTGGGCTGTGTTCAACGTGATGGACGAGAACCTGGAAACCATCTGCAAGACCTATGCTGATATGGGCATCAAGGGATTCAAGGTGGATTTCATGGACCGCGATGACCAGACCGCCATCGAAATGGTGGAACGTCTGGCTGCCTGCACCGCCAAGCATCATCTTATCCTCGACCTGCATGGCATCTACAAGCCACACGGTCTGAACCGCACCTACCCTAACATCCTCAACTACGAGAGTGTCTTCGGTATGGAAGAATGCCGCTGGACGGAGGCTAAGAATGATATGCCGCTCTACGATGTCACCTTCCCATACATCCGAATGATGGCAGGACAGGTGGATTTCACACCGGGAGCGATGAGAAACGGAACCCGCGATAACTGGAAGGCTATCTATACCAAACCGATTTCGATGGGTACCCGATGCCACCAGGCTGCCTGTTACATCGTGCAGGATAGTCCGTTTACAATGCTCGCCGACACTCCTACCAACTACGAGGCGGATGAACCATACACCCGATACATCGCTTCATTGCCAGTAGTCTTCGACAAGATCATCGTTCCTCAGGGCGAAATCGGAAAGTATATCGTTACCGCCCGAAAGAAGGGCAACGACTGGTATGTAGGCGGCCAGAGCAACTGGGATGAGCGTACACTCACCCTGAAGTTTGATTTTCTCCAGAATGGAGATTACGAGGCAATCGTATTGAAGGATGGCATCAATGCCAACCACGATGCCGAGGATTACAAGA
>ERZ1026903.347-NODE-347-length-22888-cov-73.014190_pt1 | contig 22888 bp, 19 predicted proteins | sample MGYA00380180_ERZ1026903 | MGnify/ENA primary metagenome ERZ1026903 (study PRJEB33269, sample SAMEA4719816) | human gut metagenome | biome: human-associated habitat; feature: organic feature; material: feces | place: Cameroon | collected 2013-10 ... | reverse complement strand
AGTTTTTCTGCTCACAACTATTAAACTTAAAGCAAAAGACCGAAGTTGTAAAGCCCTTTTTGGCTTTTACTTCGGTCTTTCTTTTTTAGAGGATGTGCAACAGCCCCTTGTTCTTTGCTGCATCTATTTTGCCGACGCCCAAGACTTCAGAACGTCGATACGCCGTTCAACACTGTCCTCGATTGCCTTTATGCGCGCTGCATCGATGAATTCAGATGCCCGATTGTCAGAAAAAGCCGCCTCGATGATATCCCTGACCCCGCTGAGCTTATCGAAATCGATCCATCCAAAATCAGTTACAAGCCCAAGCTGCTCGATATGACGTTTTTTAAACGGCTTACAGGCGGCATCTTTTTCGGATTTCATCTGCTGCGGCAGTTTATCAAATCCTAAAGAGGCGCCGCTGTCATAGATGGGTGCCATACCAATCCACGCAAGGGTATTGGCATCTCTGATTGCCCCAAAGTTATTCAGATGACGATCCTCGTTTGCAATGATGTAGTCTAAAACAATCATTCTGTTGAGAAATTCAACAGCGTTTTGAATGCCAAGCGTGGTGCAGCACTTTACTAGACGCCGATATTGCGAGTCTGTGTTGCTTTTTTTAAAGACTTTTAGGATTCGCCACGCTGGGACCAGCTCCGTATCCCGTGTCACGAAATCTTCGCAGACAGAGTAGGGCACTCCCTGATCCCATGCGATTGAGTAATCCACATGCGGAATGCCGAGTAAACCCATAATCCTGGCAGCGATAACCTCATTGAATGGCTGCTGGCGGAATGGGCTGCTGCCTCCTTTGACAAGGCAGCGTTTTCCGTCAATGATCTTCCAGCGCTTCTTTAAATCGCCAACAGATGTATTATCCGGAGAACTTAGATCCAACACATCCTTGCGCTTGTTGGCTCCAAACAGAACATCACCAACATCATCAGAAAACGGGTTATCAAAGAAATTGATGTCCCGCCATGAGAGATTTGTATTTTGGGGCTTGACCCAATATTGATCAGACAGACTAAGGCCGTAGCAACGAAGCAATAAGGCTTTCGTGTTAGGAATACCCAGTTCTTCAAGGGCATCCTTAATGCCGGACCGGCTTGCCGGTATAGAGCGTTCCGTCCACCAAGAATTGAACTCAGCACGGTCTGCAACACCATTGTGTTCAGGTATTCCAATCGGAAGATGTTCGCTGTTATGAATGGTGCCAATGCCGAGGATAACACTCGATTCTTCATCAAATACAATATCGACAACCGGAATCTCTTTGTGCATCAGAACCGCATCCATACATCAAACCTCCTCCTATGACGGATTTTCTCTATTATACAATAAATTACGCACCAACGCAACGATCAGCGAAAAGGCATTTTCCCCTCTGCAAAACTTCGCTAAATCAAAGTTTAGCGAAGGACAGGGGAGGCTCCATACTTTTCCGTAATTTTGCGAGTTTTTATTATACCTCTTTCGGATAAATTTCTTTAGGCAATTACCGCACAATTCCCGCCTTACGGCTTAAGCACCGCTCCGGCGGATCTCCGCGCCAAGAGCCGCCGCAAGCGGCGGTTGCGCTCCGAAGCGCCTCGCTGCGGCTCGGTGTGCGGTACGGCATCTGCGTTGCCAAAATGCTCGATAATACACAAAGTATTATCTGCGCTTTTGGCTTAGCAGCTGCCGCACCTCGCTCGCCGTATCGGCACTTAGAATTATGCGGTATTGCCTTTACACCTTCAGCATCCTGTATCCAATGCCGATATGCGTCTGGATATACTGCGGCGAATTCGGCTCGGATTCCAGCTTTTTTCGCAGCGTAGCCATAAAAACACGCAGCGAGGCCACGTCATTGTCCCAGGAACTGCCCCAGACTTCGTGGGTGATATAAGTATGGGTCAGCACTTTGCCGCAATTCTTAGCCATGACGCAGAGCAGCCTGTACTCGATGGGCGTCAGGTGCAGTTCCTGCCCTTTCAAGGTGGCACAGCCAGCCGCAAAATCAATTTGCAGATCACCGTTGGTAAAAACCGAACAACCGGCGGCGTTTTGCAGCATCGAGATGCGGCGGAACGTTACCCGCAGCCGCGCCAGCAGCTCCTCTACCGAGAACGGTTTCGTCAGGTAGTCGTCGGCGCCGCTGTCCAAGGCTTCGATTTTATCGCTGTCCTCGCTGCGGGCACTGATAACGATGATGGGCATCGCAGACCAACTGCGAATACGGCGAATCACCTCGATACCGTCCAGATCAGGCAGACCAAGATCCAACAGCATCACATCCGGTGCATGGATCGTTGCCTGTTGGAGTGCTTCGGACGCAGTAGCCGCTGCAATGTACTTGTAATCCTGCGTTTTCAGTGTCGTGGTAATCAGGTTGCGGATAGGCGCATCGTCCTCCACAACCAGAATCAAGGGTTTATTCATGCAAAGAAACCTCCCCAAGGGGCAGTGTAAAAGTAAAGATGCAGCCGTGCGGCGTATTGTCGGACAGTGTAATGGTGCCGCCGTGGGCTGCGATGATCGTGCGGCATAAGGCCAGTCCCAGCCCAAGGCTGCGGCGGCTGTCCGAAATGCGTTTTTCCCCGGTGGAGAACATTTCAAAGACCTTTTCTTTTGCTTCGTCGGGAATACCGGGGCCGTCATCGCTTACCCGAATTACGGCGCTTTCCCCCTGCGCCGCAGCGGAAAGGACAATGTGCGACCCGGCAGGCGTGTATTTGATGGCATTATCCACCAGATTGATCAGGACCTGCACAACCAGCTTGGCATCCATGTGCGCCAGCAGCAGATCATCGTCCATCTGTACAGTAATCGTGTGCTGCTCACTGTGCCGGTTGGTATGGCGCAGGGCTTCTTCAAACACTTCACTTACTAACTCTGTAGAGATGGACAGATTCATCCGCCCATCCTCAATGCGGGAGATGGAAAGAATGTTCTCCACCAGATTGATGAGCCACATAGAGTCGTCGTAGATGTCCAGAAACGTTTGCTTGCGGGTGGGGTCGTCCATCTTCTCATAGTTGCTGATGAGGTTGGAGGCATTGCCGGAAATGGATGTCAGCGGGGTACGCAGGTCGTGGGAAATCGTGCGCAGCAAATCGGCGCGCAGCTGTTCATTCTTGGCGCGGACGGCAGCGCGCTCTTTCTCCTCGGCATTGCGGATATTCTGAATCGCCAATGTGACCGTAATGATGGAAACGATCAGCATAATGGCAAAGGTGACAGGGTAGCCGCGCTCGTATGCGTGCAGCGTCAGGCGGGGCTCTGTAAAGCAAAAATTGAAAAGAAGCACGCTGGAAAATGAGCTTAAAAAGCCGTAGAAATAGCTTTTGGTAAAAAGCGAGGTTAGCAATGTCCCCAGAATATACACCGATATGATATTTCTGGTAAAAGAGAAATGCCAGAAAATATTGCCGATGCCGGTTGCAGCGGTCAGAATCAGCACCGTGATCAAAAGATCCTTTGCCTGTCGGACGGCCTGCTCTTTCATTGTATCGGGAGATGGCTTTTTAATATTCACAGCAAATCCTCCCTTCTGAAGGGTATCATACCATATTTCGGGCGGCATTACCAGCGTCGGAAGCCTTCACGCCGCTCAAATTGTGCGCGGCGAACGCTGCGCCAGAACGCATCACATTGGACACCAATAAAAACAAGAAAAAGTCCTGCGGCCAGAAACAGCAAAATCAGCAGTGCCGTTCTCAAATGAACCACTTCCCTTGCAAACGATCAGATATGAAAGCACCGGCTCAGGGCCTTGCCCTCGCCCAGCACCAGCAATGTGCCGTCACCGGGCAGAACCGTGTCCGAGTCAATGTTGACATCGGCAATCCCGTTGCGCTTGATGCCCAGAATGTTGATGCTGTATTTCTTGCGGATATTGATGTCGCCAACGGTCTTTCCGATCCACGCGGACGGCACAGATACTTCCAGAATGGCGTGGTCGTGGTCCAGCTCGATATAATCCAGCACATGGTCGGACCCGTAGCGGATGGCCGCCCACTTGGCCAGCTGCTTTTCCGGGTAAAGCACCTCATCCGCACCGTTGCGCAGCAGAAATTTAGCCTGCACATCCCGTTCCGCACGGGAGACTACCATTTTTGCGCCCAGCTCCTTCAGCAGGGAAGTGGTTTCGAGCGAGCTCTGAAAGTTTCCGCTGATCGCCACAATACAGACATCAAAATTGCGGACGCCCAACGCCTCCAAGAATTCCGCGTTGGTGCTGTCGCCGATTTGGGCGTTGGTCACAATGCTCAGAACGGCGTTGACGCGGTCCTCGTTTTCGTCCACCGCCATGACCTCATGGCCGAGCTTGTTCAGCTCCTCTGCGATGTGGCGGCCAAATCGACCCAACCCGATCAGTAAAATAGATTTCATGGTATGTACCTTTCTTTATCCTACGGTGATGCGTTCCTGCGGCAGCCGTGCCGCGCTGCTTTTGCTGCCGGAGAGCGCTGCATAAATCATAGTCAGTCCGCCGACGCGCCCAATGAACATCAAGAAAATTAAAATCCCCTGCGAGACGATTCCAAGATGCGGTGTCAACCCCAGAGACAGCCCTACGGTAGCAATGGCCGAGGTCGTTTCAAACAGACATTCGGACAGCGGCAGTGTCTCCACTGTGCTGATGACAAACGCTCCCGTCAGCGAAAGGACGAGATACAGTGTAAAAATAGCTGCGGCATCATAGACCGCTTTTTCTTCCATCCGCCGCCCGAACATTTCGGGGCTTTTCTGCCTGCGGAATACAGCAAACGCATTGGCGACAAGCACTGCCGCCGTTGTTGTCTTGATGCCTCCCGCCGTAGAACCCGGTGAACCGCCGATGAACATCAGCAGAATGGTAAGGCCGCGCCCGCTGCTGGACAGTGACGTGTAGTCTGCCGTATTGAATCCCGCTGTTCGGGGCGTTACGGACTGGAACAGCGAGAGCAGCAGCCGCTCCCGCAGTGTGCCGCCTTTGAATTCAAAGCAGAAAAAGTATAGCGTTGGCAGCAAAATTAAGAGCGCTGTTGCCGTCAGAATAACTTTGCTCTGCAGCCGATAGCGATGAAAGCAAAGCCGATTGCACCGCACGTCATCCCATGTCAGAAAGCCGATGCCGCCCACAACGATCAGGGCGGAAATCGTCAGGTTGATAACCGGGTCTGCGCGATATGCGGTCAGCGAGACAAAAGGCATGTCGGGGGTACCCATTAAATCAAAGCCCGCGTTGCAGAAAGCGGAGACGGAATGAAAAACGGCTTTCCATATCCCGGAAACGCCGAAATCCCGGCAGAAAACCGGGAGCATACAAAGCGCGCCGATTCCTTCCATCATCAAAGAGGCACGGATCACAAAGCCTGTCAGCCGCACAATGCCGCCGACTTTTGGAGCAGATATGGCCTCCTGCATCCGCCCGCGCTGGGACAGGGAAATGCGCCGACCTGATAAAAGCGAGAAAGACGCGCCGACTGTGATCACACCCAAGCCGCCGATTTGAATCAGCACCATCAACACGGCCTGACCGAACGCTGACCAGTGAGAAGCCGTATCCCGCACAACCAGCCCTGTGACACAGACGGCGGAGGTTGCTGTGAATAATGCCTCATGGAAAGGGGTGACGGTGCGCTCCTGCGCAGAAATCGGCAGCATCAGAAGTGCCGCCCCGATAAGGATAACCGCTGCAAACAGCAGAATTATGGACTGAAAGTAATTGAGCTTACAGACTAAACGCCGATGAGATGGCAAGAGAAATCACACTCCAGCAGAATTTTCGTACAATACAGTATAGCGCCGCCCGTTTAAAGATGGTGTTAAGCTTTTCTGCCGAAATATTAAGATTGCATTAAGATTGCGTTAAGATTGCATTGCACCCGGGCTGCACCCGATGCTTCGGAGATGAGCGTGCATTGGCTGTTTCGTCTTTGCACGAAAAATTCGCCGTTTCCTTGTGGAAACGGCGAACGATAAACGAATACTGTTTTTCTGTCTGCTTGACGGTGTGAACCTCCAAGCATTTTATGGCTTTTACTTCGGTCTTTTTGGGGTCTTTTTGGGAGGAATGTGCATCAGCCTCTCAAAACCCACTTATTTTCCAAGCACAACGGACAGCTTGATTTCCTTTTCCGTCTCGCTCAGGTCGAAATCGCCGCCGTCGGCGACGGTCACGCGCAGCTCATAGAGTACGCCGTCCGTCAGCTCGGTCGCAGCCGCGCCGGTCTCGTCGGTGATCGACCACAGCTCGGGGGCAACCTTTACCAGCTTGCCGTCTGGACCATAGGCGTAGAGCGTCAAATCGGAGGCGCTGCCGGACAGGTTGTTCATGCGGAAGGCTACCGTGGTGTTGGGATGCACATTGCGGATGGCCGCGGTGTTGCGCCAGCTTGCAACCGTACCTTCGCCGCCGTCCTGTGCAAACTGATCCTGCGCAAGCACATTTCTTGCCGCCTGATCGAGATCGACCTCGCGGTACGGAAGCTCGGGCAGGTAGACAAAGCGGTCCTGCAGGCGGAGCAGCTCCAGATAGCCGGTGGGGCAGTAGAGTGCATTTCCGCTGTTGCCGGTGTACATGCCGATGGCCATATTATTGTAGCCGTACTTGTTGGAAACATCCATCGTAAAGACGGTCTCGCCGGTTTCAAAGTCGAGAATGATGTACTGCCACATACCCGTGGTCAAATCCTGCACATAACCGTAGATATAGCCCGTTGCGGTGGAGAGCTTCATGATCGCGGTGTCGCTCAGATCATTTCGGGTCCAGATGCTCTTCATCTCGTAGCCGCTGTCGGTTTTCACGGTGTCCACGCGCTCGACGCCGGGGGCGATCATGGCATTGCCCTTCATCAGCCAGTTCTGGTCATAAATGTTGGCGTAGCTCTGGATCGAAGAATCGTTGTTGGGATCGGCAAGGCCTGCGTTGCCCGCGCCGAACCAGTTGCAGACAATCGTGCTGACCGTGCCCGCGCCGTCATCGTAGACGATTGCAGAGTTCTCGATTGCCACCTGATAGCCATCGGGCAGATCATCGAGCACCGGCGTTTTTGCCACGACCTCACCGGTTTTCATGTCGAGCGCAAGAAGATTCACGGGGTCTGCATTGTCGGTGAACATCACAAGGTTCGGCGTCAGCGTCGGGGAGCAGCCGCCGCCCCACGCAAGACCGCCGCCGGTGGTCTTGTCGCCTTCGCCGCTGACCTTCGCGCCGACGCTCTCATAGGGCGTGCACCAGACAGCCTCGACACCGTCGTTGGCGCGCAGCAGATAGCAATTCATATTGGTCAGAATGACCGCGCCGTCCCTGGAGGCGGCGATGCCGTTTTCCGCGCCCTCGCCGGGCGTCAGCTCGTAGACGAAAACCGCCTTCGACAGGTCGGTCTGCTCACCGTTGAGGATCGCTTCGATTGCCGAATGGGCGATGTAGCCGAGAACGCCCTGCTGCTGGCGCTCGGGATAGATGCGGAAGCCGCCGGTGGCGAACCAGAGGTTCCCGTCGTAGTCAAATACCACGGAAAGAAGATTCTGCGTCAGCTCCTTGCCGAGCGCGGCCTCTGCCGCCGCCTTGATGTCGATGTCAAGCACCTTTTCAAACTCGGGAAGGACATTGCCCGCCTCGTCCGTTGCGCGGAGCATCAGTACGTGGTTGTTGCTGGTCGGGCAGACGATGCGGTTTTCAGCGTCCAGGAAGGTGTAGGAGCTTTGGATCAGGTAGCTGCCGCCGTCATGCTGCTTCGGGGAAAAATAACCGAGCGTCTTTGTCTCCTCCGCATTTAAATCGCGGATTGCGATGCCGCCGAGCAGCGGAACGACTGCATGGCCGTAGCTGTCAAAGTAAATGGCGGGCGACGCATTCGCGTTTGTCGTTTCATAGGAGACATGGATCTCCGGATAGATGCCGAGCGGCAGGATCTCATCGGTTGAATCGGTGTTATAGCCGTCGTGATGGATGTTCGCATCACTCTTTGCCATGTAGGGGTTTTCCTCGACCTGTTTGGGCTGCAGGGCCTTCACGGGGAGCGCGCCGGATACCGGCGCGGAAGGGGTCGTTTCCTCGGCAGGTGCCGCTGTGGCAGCCGGTGCTGCTGTAACGGAAGGCGTCTGCGCGGCCTCCGCCGTTGCCTGTGTCTGTGCTCCGCTGCAGGCTGCCATCGACAGGGTCAGTGCCCCTGCCAGCAGAAAGCTGCCTGCAGTATAAATCGGGTTTCTCTTTTTCATCGGTGATCCTCCTTGCTGTGTTGGTTGTGATCCTCTCGGGACGAAGCAGACGGTTGTTTTTCCTCTACCCATGTATAAAGCCCATGCCGGAATGCTTCTTCCGTTATCGGCTCCAGCAGAAAGTAGTCTACGCGCAGCCGGAACGCATGCAGGGAAAAATCCAGCTCGCTGCACCAGATGATGCGCGTTTCCGGGAAAAGCGCCCGCAGGTGCTCCACTGCATTCAGCCCATCCACACCCGGAAGGGCAATTACAGCGTTGGTCGGCGCATTTTTGCGTGTGACCGCAAAGAATACCTCCTGCCCGCGGTAGCAGTCCACCCTGGGAAAGAGACCGCGCTCTGCGCAGAACCGTGAAAGCTGTTCTCTGTAAAAGCTCTCCTGCGTTTCGCTTCCTGTCAGCACGGCAATGTGGTACATAGCGCTTCGCCCCCCTTCTGCTGTCGTTGACTGTTTCTGCTTTCAGTATACAGAACGACGCATGCTTTTCAAGACGTTTGGCACGAAAGCCCCGATTCCGGCACGAAATCGGGTTTTTCCGCCGTGCCGGAGCCGGACAGTTGTGGTATAATTAACATAGAAACTTTCCGGAAGGAGCCAGTCCGGCATGAGAATAGCAATTGTGGATGATCTTGAGACCGAGCGCGCGCAGCTGAAAACGCGCCTTGCACGGCAGCTGCGCCTGTGCGGCGCCGAGGCGGAGCTTTTGGAATTTGAAAGCGGCGAGAACTTTCTCGCCGCAGAAAAAGAGCAGCGCTTTACCGCCGCGTTTCTGGATATTTACATGCACGGGATGAGCGGCATGGACGCTGCAAAGGAGCTGCGCAAAACGGACGCAGACTGCCTTCTGGTTTTTACCACGACCTCAACCGACCACGCGCTGGAGGGCTTTCAGGTCCGTGCGCTCCACTATCTCGTGAAGCCCTTTTCCGAGGAGGAGCTTTCCGCCCTGCTTGCCGAGATGCTTGCAAGACTCCCCCGCCCCGAGCCGGTCCTGACGGTGAAGGTCAGCGGCAGCGATGTCCGTCTTTGCTACCGGGACATTATCTCGGCAGAGCATTTTGCACATCTGATCAACATCCGCACGACTGCCCTGAAAACGCTGGTCACCCGCCAGAGCTTTAAGGTGTTCACCGAGCCTCTGAAAAAAGATCCCCGCTTTTTCGTCTGCGGCAGAGGCATGATCGTCAACTTAGAGCACGCCGCAGATTTTCGGGACGGTGCCTTCTGCATGACAGACGGCAGCAGCGTCTATGTCAGTCAGGAGCTTTTGAAGCCTGCCCGGCAGGCGTTTATGGAATTTCTGCTGCAAAGGGAGCGTATGAAATGAAGGATATTCTGCGTCCGATTTTGGAGCTTCTCGTCGTACTCCCCGGCCTTTTGCTTGGATATTTCCCTGTAAAAGCCTATCTGAAGCAGTCCCCCGGAAGGCTGGCCGCCTGGCTTTTTCCCTTGATGGCGTGCCTGTGCATCGGCAGCGGGCTTGCCTGCTATCGGCTTGGGGCTTCTACGTTCCTTGCCCTTGCGGGGGTCGCGCTGGCTGCGATCTGCCTGTATACCGGAACGCTTACCATCTCCCTCTGGAAATCCGGCACGATTGCGCTGTCCGTCTGCGCGGTGTTCGCGTGCGTGAACAGCCTGTCCCGTGCCGTCAGCGCCGCGATCATCCGGAATCTGCAGCTGCCGCCGGACGGACCGTGGCTCTGCCTGGACGCCTGCGTGTTCTATAACGCCGTTTGCTGGGTCATCGTGCTGGCCGCGTATTATCCTGCGACACATACGGTACGTGCGATGGTCGAGGACGACAATTTTGCGCAGACCTGGTATGTGTTCTGGGTCCTGCCGCTGGCGTTCATCCTTTTGAATCTTTTCATGATCCCGCGCTATCAGTCAACGCTCCAGACAGGCCGCGTACTGCAGGGCTATATCGTGCTGAGCAGCGCACTTCTGGTCTTTATGTTCTGCTTCAATGCGGTTTTCCTGCTGATGGCAACCAGTCTCAACCGCAATGCGAAGCTGCAGCAGGAAAACCAGTTTCTTTCGATGCAGCAGCAGCGCTATGAAAACCTCAGGACCGCCATCGAGGAAGCGCGGCAGGCACGGCACGATATGCGCCACCAATTCAATCAAATTTCTGCGCTGGCCGAGGCAGGTGACCTGGAGAACCTGAAAAGCTACCTTGCAAAGACCGTCTCCCGCATCCCGAATCTTGATATGTGCTTCTGTGAAAACCGTGCGGCTGACAGTGTTGTCGGCTATTACTGCGCCATGGCAAAGCGCGATGAGATCCCCTTCCGCGCCAGACTCGACCTGTCGGAAACACTGCCGGTTGATGAGATCGATATGTGTTTGGTGCTTTCCAACCTGCTGGAAAATGCGCTGGAGGCAAGCCTTCGCACCGCACCGGGCAGGCGGCAGATCGAATTGACCGCTTGTGTTCACGCCGACCGGATCATTCTGATCGAGGTTGAAAATGCGTTTGACGGCGAGATCAACGAAAAGAACGGCGTTTTCCGCTCCTCCAAGCGGAGGGAAAACGGGATCGGTATCCAGTCCGTCACCCGTATTGCGGAGAAAAACGGCGGCACCAGTACCTTTACCCATCAGAACGGCACCTTCTCCGCCAAAGTCATGCTCTGCGGATAAGAGAATATTCAGAGCATATCCTGACAACGCCCGGTGCGACAAACCGTAGGGGGTGCGGGCGGCTGTCCCCTGCTTTTACGAAAGGAAAGGAGCAACACAATGGAGCAGCGCTTGCGCCAACGCGCAGAATCGATTTGGACAGCGGCCATCCGGTCCGTTTTGCCGGATGAGGCGGTGCGCCGCGCTTTGGAGCATTTTCACCCGCAGGGGCGTGTGTTTCTCGTGGCGGCGGGCAAGGCCGCGTGGCAGATGGCCCACGCGGCGCTGGCCGTGCTGGGCCGTGTGGACGGCGGGATCGTCATAACAAAATACGGCCACGTCAGGGGGCCGCTGCCCGGCGTGACCTGCTGCGAGGCAGGGCATCCGGTGCCGGACGACAACAGCTTTGCGGCCACCCAGCGGGCGCTGGCGCTTGTCAGCGGTCTGCGGGCGGACGACACCGTGCTGTTTCTGCTCTCCGGCGGCGGCAGCGCACTGTTTGAAAAACCGTTGCTGCCCGCTGAGGAGCTGCAGGCCATCACACAGGCGCTTTTGGCCTGCGGTGCGGATATTGTTGAGATCAACACGATCCGCAAGCGGCTGTCTGCCGTCAAGGGCGGGCGGTTCGCGCTGGCCTGTGCGCCCGCCGCGGTGTACAGCGTGGTGCTCAGCGACATTCTCGGCGACCCGCTCGATATGATCGCCAGCGGCCCGGCTTGCCCGGACAGCTCGACCTGCGCACAGGCTGCTGCCATTGCGGAAAAATACCGGCTGGCGCTCTCCCCTGCTGCTGCGGCCCTGCTGCGGCAGGAAACGCCCAAAACGCTGCCCAACGTGACCACAAAAATCACCGGCAGCGTGCGGGAGCTGTGCCGTGCCGCTGCGGACGCCTGCCGCGCCGAAGGGTACGAGCCGGTTTTGCTGACAGACTGCCTTTGCTGTGAGGCCCGGGAGGCCGGCAGCCTTCTGGGAAGCATTGCCCGCACTCACGCAGGGCAGGGCCGCAAGCGGGCCTTTATCGCGGGCGGCGAGACCGTTGTGCATCTGACCGGCCATGGGCTGGGCGGGCGCAATCAGGAGCTTGCCTTAGCCGCAGCCCCGGCGCTGGCCGGGCTGCGCGGGTGCTGTGTTTTCTCGGTGGGCAGCGACGGCACCGACGGCCCCACCGATGCCGCGGGCGGCTACACGGACGGCGAAGCCTTAGCCGCCCTCACGGCGGCGGGCCTGGACGTGTCCCGTGCGCTGGCCGACAACGACGCCTACCACGCCTTACAGGCCGTTGGCGGTCTGATCATGACCGGCCCCACCGGCACAAACGTCAACGACGTGGCAGTTGTTCTGACGGAATGACAAAAAGCAGACCGCTTAAAAACGCCATCCTCTGTTTGCTTCTGTAATTTTCTTTTGAACGGGAAAGCCCCGCCGCTCTCATGGTGAGGGAGCGGCGGGGCCTTTTCCGTATGTATCAGTATTCAACGCCCTCGCGCGCGGCGATGCCCCGGGTGTAGGGGTGCTTGACGGCGCGCAGCTCGGTGGAGTAGTCGGCGGCGTCCTGCATCCAGGCGGCGGGCTCACGCCCGGTCAGCACGACCTCTGCCCCCTGTTCGGCGCGGGCGGCGGCCTCCCGCAGCAGAGCTTCCTCCACAAGGTCATTTTTGCAGGCGGCACAGGCTTCGTCCAGCACCAGCAGGTCAAAGCTGCCCTGTAAAATCGTCTGTAATGTCCGGGTGTTCGTCCGGCGTGCCTCGGCGCGCTCTGCGTCGGTCATAAGCCAGGTGAATTTCGCGTTGGGGCAGGCGTAGACGGCTGCCCCGCAGCGCCGCAGCATTTCAATTTCGCCGCTGGAGCCGTCTTTTAAAAATTGCAGGATGACCACCCTGCGGCCATGGCCCAGCGCCCGCAGCGCCAGCCCCATGGCGGCGGTAGTCTTGCCCTTGCCGTCGCCCCAGTACAGATGCAGCATGGCTGTTCTCCCCTTGCAGTAAATTTCCATCTTATTATAGCACACCCTCCGCGCCGCTTGCAAATACCGGCAGTTGACAAAGGCACGTCAGTTATGCTAACGGCACGCTGCCGGAGCTGTGAGAGAAAAAGAAAGAAACGGGATGCCCGCAAAGGTGACATCCCGTTTCTTTCTTTTATTGCTCAGTAGGGGCCGGGCATGCCCGGCCCGGCTGTGTAAGGAATACAAGCGCCTTTCGGTAAGCTGCGGGCCGCACGTGTGCGGCCCCTACCGCTCTGCTTCCCGTTTATTCCTCGTCCTCGGTCTTGATCGTAATGTTCCGGTCCGTCTTGGCCTCGATGCTGTTGGCGCGGACAATGTCGCGCATGTCGATGCCGGTGGCCTCCTTCATGGCCTCCATCGTCTGGGCCATCAGCACCGGCACATTGCCGGAGACACCCGACACGCCGGACGCATCGCCGCCGATGATGGACACCTTGTCGATGCTGGACAGGGGCTGGGCGACGCTTCTGGCGATTTCGGGCAGGACCTTGATCATCATTTCGGCCACAGCGGCATCGTTGTACTGCTTGTAGGCTTCGGCCTTCTGCTTCATCGCCTCGGCCTCTGCCAGGCCCTTCTGGCGGATGGCCTCCGCCTCGGCCTTGCCGACCAGCGCGATGCCCTCGGCCTCCTGCTGCTTGGCAAACTTCGCGGCCTCGGCGGCACGCTCGGCCTCATACTTCTGGGCCTCGGCCTCCTTCTGGCGGCGGTACAGCTCGGCGTCGGCCTGCTTGCGGACCTCGGCATCCAGCTTGCGCTGCTGGACCTCGGCCTCCTGGGCGGCCAGATCGACCATCTTCTTCTGGCGGGCGATCTCGGCGTCCGCCTCGGACTCCTTGACCTCCTTGGCGCGCAGGTTCGTCTGGATCATACCGGCGGCGTTCGCGTCGGCGGCGGCCTTGTCAGCCTCGGCCTTCAGCTTGGACTTTGCCAGCTCCAGCTCGTTGTTGCGCTGGGCAATGGCGGTCTGGGCCTCGATCTCCTTCTCGTTCGCGGCCATGGCGGCGGCAGCCTTCGCGCAGGAGACGTCGCGCTCGGCCTCGGCCTTGGCGATGGAGGCACGCTTTTTCACAAGCTCCTCCTGCTCGACGCCGATGGCCTCAATAACGCCGTGGTTGTGGCCCATGGCGTCCACGGCGTCCTTGACGTCCTGCACGTTGAAGGTCACGACCTCCAGACCCATCTTGGCCAGGTCGGGGCGTGCGTTCTCCACAACGCTGACGGCCATCTGCTTGCGGTTTGTCAGGATCTGGTCCACCGTCATCTCGGACACGATCTCACGCAGGTTGCCCTGCAGCACATCGTTGATCTTTTCATTGATGTGCGCCTCGTCCATGCCGAGGAAGTTCGAGATCGCGGCCTGCTGGCGGGAATTGATGTACTTGCGGATGTCGTCATATCCGGCGTTGCGGACCTCCTCGTCCGAGACGGTGGAGTTCTCGCTGTAGACCTGGACGGTGACGACGCTGTCGAGCCAGAGGGAGACGCCCTCCTTGGTTTTGACGCCCGTTTCCGGCGTTTTCACGTCGATTTTCAAAAGGCGCATGTTCAGGCGGTCTGCGCGCTGCACAATGGGCAGCACAAAGATGCCGCGTCCGCAGACGACCTTCGGGCGGGAGAGGCCGAAGCCTGTCACGACGATGGCCTGGGTCGGCGGGGCCTTCTTGTAGCAGAGAAAGCAGAAGGCAATGATGGCCGCGGCAACGGCGGCAGCAATAATAAATCCCATACTCTTGTTCCTCCTTCAGAACACATTGGGCCGCAAAAAAAAGCGGCAGCGATAAGGGTCGTCATCAGCGGGTTTTCTTGCTGATGATGCTACCATTATAGCTGCCGCCCGTGCTCCAAAACAGGACAGGTTTCGCAAAATACAGGGTGCTATTTTGCTGTTTACAGCGCGTCCTTCGCGCTTTTACATTTGCTTGGTAGGTTTTACTTTTTCGGCCAGCAGGCACAGCACTACGGTCAGCACCATGTCGGGCAGCGTGTAGCCCACCGGCGTGTCAACGCCCATCAGCAGGCGGTAGGCGATAAAGCCCACAAGCCATATAACAAGGTTGCGCGCGTCGGCGGCCACGGCAAAGCGGTCCCGGTGCAAAATAAAGTGGTCTGCGATCTGCACGGCGATCATCGGCGCGAACACCGAGCCGATCAGGTACAGAAAGCCCGTGATGTCGTCCATCGGGAAAAGGATGGCCGCCGCCGTGCCGATGACCGTCACGGCAATGGCGGTCTTTTTGCCGTTGAGCTTCGCGGACAGGCTCTCGGCGGAGATGCCCGCGCTCCACGCATCGAGGAAGGTCGTCGTGACCGTGGAGAACACGAGGATGACCAGCGCGGCAATGCCGAGCCCGGCCTTGACCATGATGACGGCAATGTCATACTCGCCGGTAAAGATGGCCGCGCCCATGCCGATGACGTACATCCAGCAGGAAACCGCACCGTAGACCAGCACGCTGACCCAGGTCGCCTGGGTCGGCTTCTCGGCGTCGCGGGTGTAGTCGCTGATGAGCGGCAGCCAGGACAGCGGCATCGCCACAGCCAGCTCCACCGCCGCGCCGAAGGTCAGGCTCTCGCCGTCGATGCCGACCATGGCGTTGCCGGAGAAGAAGATGACCTTGCACAAAACAAGCGTCAGAATAAACAAAGCAGCCATCGTAATTTTGTTGATCCAGCCCAAATCGGTCACGCCGACGGCGATCCACACGATAATCAGCGCACCGATGACAAGGCACCAGACCCAGCGGCCAATCGCAAAAATGCCGCCGACGGCCAGTGCGCCGTCATAGATCATGATGGCCGTCCAGCCGACGAGCTGCAAAACGTTCAGGAACGCAAACAGCAGGCCGCCCTTCTGGCCGAAGCTCATTTTTACGGTCTCCATAGCGCTGCGGCCCGTGCGCCCGCCGATGAGGCCCGCCAGCAGCATCATGGCGCAGCCGATGTTGATGTTCAGGCCGCCGCAGATCGACGTGATGTCCTCGACGTCCTCCGGCTCATCGGACATGATCGGGCTGCCGCCGCAGGCCAGCAGAATGTTGGCCACGTCGTTGACCGTGACATAGTTCGTGATATTGTGCACCAGCGGCACAGTGTTGCGCACATTTTCAAGACAGGTACCCAGCATAAAAAACGCTCCTTATAAGTAAAAATGCGGATACGCCTGCAAAGACATATCCGCACAAAAGCTCACAAGAAGCGCAGTGCTACGGTATCTCCCTACGTTGGCATTATCCAAATCAGGTTCAGGCAGCACCGCGGCGGCGCTGCCTTTTGGGTCAGGGCGATACAGCCCACTCTCAGCCCGCTTTACGCAAGCTCCCCTTTTGTACAAATTTACAGTAGCACAGTTTGTCGTGTTTTACAAGGCTTTTGCTTCATTTTTTGCAAAACCACTTGACAGTAAACCCGGCTTTCATGCTATGCTAGAGACAGCAGAAAGGCAAAAGTGAGGGTTCGAACCGGAGCTGCCGCTGCGGTTTCAATAGCCTTCCCCCGAGGGGGAAGGTGGCCGAGGCCCCGACCGAGGCCGGATGAGGGGCAGCCCTCCGTTGGCCACCCGTGAACAGGCAGCAATCGCATGCTTTGCCCTCATCAGTCCGCTCCGCGGACAGCTTCCCCCGAGGGGGAAGCCTTTTATCACGCTACTATTTTAAACGGAGGTCCCCTATTATGGCTAAATCTACTGTCTATTTCACCAACGAACTCACCCCCGAAGCCGTTGTGAAGATGTACCGCCAGCTTGGCATCGAGCTGCCCGGCAAGGTGGCCGTCAAGGTCCACAGCGGTGAGGACGGCAACCAGAACTACCTGCACCCCGAGTTCATGAAGCCCGTCATCGACGCCGTCAACGGCACCGTTGTCGAGTGCAACACCGCCTACGGCGGCGCGCGCAACGAGACGCCCAAGCACATCGAGCTGATGAAAAAGCATCATTGGAGTGACCTGTTTGATGTTGACATCATGGACGCCGAGGGCCCGGACGTCGAGTGGCCCGTCGAGAACGGCAAGGTCCTCAAGGTCAACTATCTGGGCAAGAACATCGAGAACTATGACAGTATGCTCGTGCTCATCCACTTCAAGGGTCACCCGATGGGCGGCTACGGCGGCGCGCTCAAGCAGCTGTCCATCGGCTGCGCGTCCAGCGCCGGCAAGGCGTACATCCATTCCGGCGGCAAGGTCACCGACCAGAACATCCTGTGGGAGAACTGCGCCGAGCAGGACACCTTCCTTGAGGCCATGGCAGACGCCGCCTCCACCGTGGCAAAGCACTTTGCGGGCAAAATTGCCTATGTCGCCGTCATGAAGAACCTTTCCGTTGACTGCGACTGCTGCGCCGTGGCCGAGGACCCCTGCATGAACGATGTGGGCATCCTCTCGAGCCTTGACCCCGTCGCGCTGGACCGCGCCTGCATCGATCTGGTCATGAACAGCAATGACCCGGGCCGCGACCACTTTATGGAGCGCGTCAACAGCCGCCACGGCACCCACACCATCGACAGCGCCGAGGCCCTTGGCATCGGCACGCAGGCGTATGAACTGGTGAAGGTGTAAACGCCCATTTTCCTAAATAAGCCAAAAGCCGCAAAAAAGCAACCGCCGTGCAGAGAGGCGTCTCTCTGCACGGCGGATGTTGTTAGTGTCGGTTCAGTATCTTTTCCAAATCTGTTTTTGGGTCGCCCGTGGGCGTCAGGTTGTACTGCTTAACGAGAAAGTCCAGTACATTCGGCGAAACGAACGCCGGGAGCGTGGGGCCAAGGTAGATATTGCGCAGCCCCAGATACAGCAGCGTCAGCAAAATGCAGACAGCCTTCTGCTCATACCACGACAGCACCAGCGTGAGCGGCAGGTCGTTGACGCCGCAGCCAAACGCCTCGGCCAGCGCCAGCGCAATACGGATCGCGCTGTAGGCGTCGTTGCATTGCCCGCAGTCCAGTATACGCGGGATGCCTTCGATGCTGCCCAGATCCATATCGTTCAGCCGGTACTTGCCGCAGGCCAGCGTCAGAATCAGCGTGTCGGGCGGCGTCATCCGGGCAAAGTCCGTGTAGTAGCTGCGCGTCGGGGCCGCACCGTCACAGCCGCCGATCAGGAAAAAGTGGCGTATCTTCCCTTCCCGCACCAGCCGGACGATCTGCTCTGCGTGGGACAGCACCGCATGGCGGGCAAAGCCGGTCATGACCGTGCTGCCGCCGTTCATCCCGGTCATCGGGTGATCCTCGGGGTAGCCGCCGCATTCCAGCGCCTTTTCAATGACCGGGGTAAAATCCTTGTCGTCCCCGATGTGGGTCAGCTCCGGGTAGGACACCACCGACGTCGTGAAGACGCGGTCACTGTAGCTCTGCCGCACCGGCATTAAACAGTTTGTTGTGAACAGGATGGGCGCGGGGATGTTGTGGAACTCTGACTGCTGGTTCTGCCAGCCCGTACCGAAGTTGCCTTTGAGGTGCGGATATTTTTTCAGTTCCGGGTAGCCGTGGGCGGGCAGCATCTCACTGTGGGTGTAGATGTTGATGCCCCTGCCCGCGGTCTGGTCCAGCAGCAGCTTCAGATCGTGCAGGTCGTGGCCGCTGACCACGATGAAGGGGCCCTTCTCAATCGTCAGCGGCACCGTGACCGGCACGGGGTCACCGTATGCGCCGGTGTTGGCTGCGTCCAGCAGCGCCATACAGGCCAGATTGACCTCGCCGGTTTTCAGCACCAGCGCCAGCAGCTCGTCAGGCGTTTTCTCTGCGCCGATGGCCTCGAGTGCCTCATAGAAAAAGGCGTTCACAACGGGGTCTGTTCTCCCAAGTGCGCGGGCGTGGTACGCATAGGCCGCCATGCCTTTGAGCCCAAAGAGGATCAGCGATTTCAACGAGCGCACGTCCTCCCCCGCCGCCCAAAGCGCGGCAAGGTCGTAATCGTCAAACTGCCCGGGGCCGACGGCAGCCTTTTCCTTTTCGATTTCCGCCTTGCATTGCAGGACGGTTTCGTTGTTGAAGTTCACGTTCGTGATCGTCGTGAACAGGCCCTTCAAAATCAATTCATCGGTGTGCGGTGTCGGTGTCCCGGCCCGCGCCGCCCGCGCCAGCCCGATAAGTGCCCCGATCAGCTCATCCTGATAGTTGGCGGTGTCGGCCTTTTTGCCGCAGACACCGGCCTTGCCGTCGCAGCCGGTGTTATGCGCCGTTTGTTGGCACTGAAAGCAGAACATTTCTCGCATTTGGTTTCCTCCTGTCGGCAGAATCATCACCTTCTATTCTGCCCGCCAGGAGGATTTTTTATACCGTTCTCACGGCTGCGGTGCCGCGCCCTCCCGCTCCATCTTGCGCAGCGTTTCCTGCCGGATGGCCTCCCGCAGCGCCTGCATATAGGGCGAGAACTGCGATTGCTCCACGCCGTAGGTCAGGTTCAGCGCATACTCCTGCGGCTCCCAGGTCGCAATCGCGGACTCGTTGTGCTGGACGATGGCCTCCATTTTATCCAGCGCCTTGTAAATTTTGGCCTCCGTCGTCTGCAAGGCGGCCATCTCCGCGTACAGCGTCCGCATCTCGGTGCAGACCGGCTCGGGCAGTGAATCGACCCAGCGGGAAAGCAGCGCTTCCTCGGCGGCCTCATCGGCGGCGGTCTTGTCAAACGCCGGGATGTCCCCGGTAAAGCACTCGCCCAGATCGTGGATCAGGCACATGCGGATGACCTTGTCCATGTCGGCCTGCGGAAATTCATCCCGCAGCCAGAGCGCCATCAGCGCAATGCGCCAGCTGTGCTCGGCCACGCTCTCGTGCCGTCCCTGCGATGTATAGCAATGCCGCGTTGTGTCCTTGAGCTTTTCCGCTGTGTGCAGCGCCTCCAACAGCTTTTCCGGTTCCATGTGCAGACCTCCCCTGTTTTTTACCGCTATTGTAGCAGATATAAAACGCAGTTGCAAGGCGGAGATTTTTTCTGATTTTTTCTTTTTTGCAGAAAGTCTCTCGCAATACAGGGCATTAAAAGTACAATTTGGAAACATTTAATTTACTATTACTGTTTGTAAATCATTCTGCCGTTATAAAACACTGTAGGGGCGAGCATTGCTCGCCCCTGCCCGCGCGCTATGTGCAAGGCCTTCCCGGAAAAGCCTTGCTGCACCAGGTTGGCGGGCGAACAATGTTCGCCCCTACATTCTCTCTATAACAAAGCAGGTGCTTTTTTCTCACTTTTTTCAAGAAATTTTCTCGCAATACTCCTTTCTCTCCCCTGCCCTACCACAAACTTTCTATAAAAAAAGACCCGCAAATCCATTGCGAGTCCTTTTCTGTAGCAATTATTGCTTCTGTAATTCCTGCAGCAAGGGATTGTGCAGCAGCAGCCCCACGATTTGATAGCGGTAGCTTTTGACCGTCTGCCCCTGGGATTCCGAGTAAAGCCCGCGGACACAGCCGCTTTCCCGGTCAAACAGCGCGTCGATCAGCTGCAGCTGCTCCGCTGTGACCAGCAGCGTGACCTGCCCCTTCGTGTCAAGGCCGCGGCCATGGGTCGGCATATACTTTTCGCGGCAGTCAAACGACGGCAGCACGTAATAGCTCTCGGGGTGCTTCTCTGCCTCGATGCGCCGCGCGGATGCTGCGTCCTCATCCCCGCACACGCAGTGGTCCAGGCCGACCTGCCGGAGCTTGGCCAGCTCCTCCTGCAAAATGCGGTTGGCCAGCGTACCTATTTTACTGTCCTGCCACAATGCCTCCATCTCAAGCAGGTCGTAAATTTTGCGGTGCAGGCGGATACGCAGCCTATACTTCCTCGGTTTCATCGGCGCTGCGCTCCACCTTTGCAATGATTTCCCGCAGCCGCGTGGCCGTGGCGATCATCTCGTCCAGCTCCTTCATGGCCTGCCGGCGCTCCTCGTGGGTATACTTTTCTGCAAGGCGCTTCTCGGGGTTTTTCCTGCGCAGCATCGTTTCCAGGCGGCTTGTCTGGCTGGACAGCTTGCCCGTAATTTTGCTCTGTGCCTTGGCGCCGGCGGTCTTTTCCCTGACCTCCCGGATGACCTCTGTCTGCTCGACCTGCGCGGCGGGCTGCTCCGGCGGGATGGTCTTGACCTTTCGGATGGTCTCCTTCAGACACGCCATCTCCTTCTGGACCGTGAACACCGCAGCGACCAACGCCTCGTGGGCATCCTGCATACTGCTGGTGTCGGCCACCGTCCGCAGTGCATCCACGAACCGCCCGCGAATCGCTTTTTTCTCGTCCTGAATGGCTGCGCTGCCCGGGCCGTTGTACGCAATAGCATAGAGCTGCTGCAGCATTTGGGCAGCGATCCTCTGTTCCTCGGGCGTCATCCGCAAAAAGCTCTCCGCCTCGCTGCGCAGCACAAAGCCACGATCCAGCAGATCCTTGAGACCCTCATTCAGATTTTTTTCAATGCTCAGATCCTTGTCGATCTGCCGCCCGTTGATGGGCGTTGCCTCCTTGATGGCCTTTTTTGCCTCGGCTGCTGTCAGGTTGTACGGCTCTGCCTGCAGGCAGGACACCAGCTCGGCAACCGCTTTGCGGCGGATCATCTCGTTGGCAAAGCCGCCGCGCACCTGCAGGTTGGCGCTCAGCAGCATGACCTTTTTCTCGTTGTCGCTCAGCGGTGTTGTGACAACACGGCAGTTTTTGACTGTGTTCCACTTTGCGTCGCCGCGCGCCTGCAAATAGTTCAATGCCTTATAGCGGCGCTCGCCGGAGAGCAGAACGTACTTCGTCTGTTTGCCATCCGTCCGCGGATATACGACCAGATTGTGCATCAGGCCGTTGCGGTCAATGTCGTTGGCCAGTGTTTCTACATCCTCGTCGGTGTCCAGCTGGCGGAAAATCGCATTGTCCGGGTTCAGCTCGATGTCCTGCAAGGCAATTTCCCGCAGCTCATAGGCAAGCTCGGCGCGGTTCTGCGTGGCCAGGTTGGCAATCAGGCTGCCGGAGGCGTTGTTGTTTCCGGCGCTGAAAACCGCCTCGGTGGACGGAATGCCCACCTCGACCTTGGATCTGCCGGGCTTCTTTTTCATAGCCATCTTACTTTTCCTCCAATTCCGCCAGACGCTTTTTCAGCTCCTCATACGCCGCCACATAGCTTTTGGCCGGGGGCTGCGTGCGGGCCGAGTAGCAGACCGGCACGCAGCGGTTGATGCTGTTATCCACACTCTTGCCAAAGGCGATTTCCGCGTTGAACAGCGTTGCGCCGAGCTTGGCCCGGCAGTCACTGCGGATGTCCTGCGAGGCTGCACTTTTCTGCACCATCGTCAGCATCACGCCGACGCCCTTGATGCGGGAGGTCTTGCTCTTGCGCATCTCATTGCATAGCACATAGGTGCGGAACGCCGAGTCCTCCGAGAAGGAATCGCACTTCAGCGGGATCAGCACATAGTCCGCCGCGGCAATTGCGTTGGAGAGCAGCAGGCTGTCCCGGCTTGGCTGGGTGTCGATCAGGATATAATCGTACTCGTCCTTGACCTGGCGCAGGAAATAGTCCAGCACATCGGTATCGCTGGCCAGATACTTCGGGTCGCCGCGGTCATAGTCCCGCTGGGCGTCCGTGTACAGATCCTCCAGCCGCTTGGACAGGCGCGGCGTCTGGTCGTTGGCCGGGATCAGGTCCACGTTTTCATATTCCGACTCGACGATAAAATCTCTGGTCTGTGTGTTGTAGCGGAAGCCGTCGATCATATCATACAGACTGCGGTTGGCAAAGGCCTTGCTGGTAATGGCGTTGCCGCCTGTCAGGGCAAACGTCAGGTTGCCCTGCGGGTCGGTGTCCAGGCAAAGCACCTTTTTGCCCTCGTCGCCCATCAGATAGGCAAGGTTAGAGGTCGTTACGGTTTTTCCGCAGCCGCCTTTTTCCACCGCAATGGTTATCACTGTTGCAGCCATTCGCTTGTTCCCCATTTCATTATGTAGTTATAACACCGTGGCAAATTATTTTTTATGTCGTTTTCGTCTATGTATAGTATACCACATTTGCCAGCATCGTCAACAGCACTTTTGCAGTTTTGGCCTGGCTTTTCTGCGGCAGAAAAGTCTTATGGCAATACCGCACAATTCCCGCCTTACGGCTTAAGCACCGCTCCGGCGGCTGCGGCACGGC